>ULSI01016390.1_pt1 | contig 141832 bp, 133 predicted proteins | sample 1956211 | NCBI WGS metagenome assembly ULSI01 (sample SAMEA4835704, study PRJEB28245) | human gut metagenome | biome: gut microbiome; material: fecal sample | place: Denmark | collected 2008 | reverse complement strand
TGTCAAAGGTTCGTTGTTTTGTCGTTCTTAGCGACAACTTCTATAAGATATCACTTTGTTTCGTCTTTGTCAAGAACTTTTTTTATTTTTTTCAAAGTTTTTGATTTCGACGGTGATGTCGAATTTGAAGTTTTGCTGTCGTCTCAGTGACAGCTTGCTTATAATAGCACTCTAATTTTGGAAAGTCAACCCCCTTTTTCATTTTTTTTAATTTTGTCGAATTGGGGGCTTGGTTTCCTTTTTTCGGTCACTGTGCGACCTTAAATGCCCAGATCGCAGAGATCTGATATTGTAATGTATCATAATCCCACAACTGCTGGCTCCGTTCTATACTATTCGGATCATGAACAAGGAACTTGTCTCCTTCCATTCCTGCGATCACAATAAAGTGTCCCTGCGAAGTAAAGTCTCCGGATCGCATCGCACATACAAGCGGATGTCCCTGTGAGAGTTCTTCCTGCATGTTATCTTTACTCAGATAGATATAATATCCCTGTACACCATACACTGCAGCCACCTCGTCCATAAATGACCACTTCGTTCCGGAATTCTGCTCATAGTATCCATGTTCCGTTGCATAGTCCGCCAGCTTGTCCGGTGTTGCCTCCTGATTTTTCGTCAGTCCAATGACGATCATTGAAAGACAGGTTGGTCCACAACCTGACAATCCGATAACATCATTTCCATAGGCATCATAGCCCCAGCGCTTATCCCATTGGATAAACAGAGGGATTCCATCTAGTTCAGATGCCTCCAACGTACCTGAAGTTGTATCATAGTTTTCCTGATAGCCAAGCGCAAAATCCAGCATATTCGGATTGCAGCATAAATTATTTAAAAGTGCCTCCGGGTATTGATCCATGTGATCGTAGATTGTCTGAAACTCCGGGTATCGGTCTGCCAGATTCTTCAATCTTGTCTGAATCTCCTCCATCGAATAGTGTGCCGGTGAACCCACCATATATTTCTTCTCATAATAATTCGGCAATGCCTGACTCTGTACCTGCGCAATCTCTCCGGTTGCCGACACCTTTGGTTCCGCGGCATCTGCCTGCTGCTCTGTGGACGCCGATTCACTGGCAGCCACCACTTCGGATACATCCTGTTTTTTAGAGGAAATCCCTCTCCGCACCAATGCCACGATCAATACCAGCATGGCAACACAGATACACAAGCAGAACAATTCCTTTGCCCGTTGTTTTCTCCTTCTGCGCCGGCGCAGCTCTTCCTTTCGTTTCTTTAATTTCTTTCTACGCAGTTCTTCGCGTTGCTGTTCCTGCAACATCGTCCGCCTCCTGATGACTTCTGAATCCTCGGAAATTATACCCACATTCCCGTTCGTTTCATTCCGTCTGTATCTTTCACTGTATCTTTCGTATTCCATTTTCATGCACACTCCTTTTATAAACTTCCCGTAGTTTACATGGACTGTGCATCATATCTGTCTCATATATGTATCATTTTTCCATCTTAGTTGCATATTTTTGTATGTCACCTGACGGCTCCACATGTGCCTTCACATTATGTCTGTCTGTGCAGGTGCATCCATCATATTGCTCATTGTATCGCAACTCCATCATAGATGGTTCCAATCGATGATATATCCTGATCGACCCACATGCCAATCTCTACAAACTGCTTTCCGTCTTTTTCCTGCTCCTTCACACCTGCCATATCATTCGCAGTCAGTTTGCCATCTGCATTCATATTATAGCCTTCTCCATACATTTCATTATAGACGCCATAGTTATACTTCTTAATAATAACCTCTTCGGAAATGCCCAGCTCCTCCGCCATATATTTCACCACATCCGCTTTTAAAAACGCCTGCCATTCAGCATCTGTCATATAGGCATATACAGTATACCCCAAAATCTTTCCGGTTTCCACATCTACACATAAATACATATAATCATCAGAAACCTGACACACCATATATTCAAGCATCACGTATTGATTCATATTGTCCAGATTAACCAGAGTTTCATACTGCGTATCCGCATATATATCAAGAATATCAAAATCTAATTCAGGAAGTAAATGTGCTGCCTGCATCCTTTCAATCTGCGGTGCTACCTGCACTTGCATATCATAATCATCATATACGTCTGCATTTTCCACCGGATAAGAAGTTGACACATGCATCCCTTTTGATCTCCCGTCCATCAAATCAAGTTTTTCTTCCATCGTCATCTGCGCGGCAGTATCCAGATAGGATGTATCTGCCTGCTGCACGTATATGTGATCAACCTCACTTTTATCCATCATGGCAAATATCGTCTTCGGTGCCATAATTCCGATTGTCAAAACAGCAGCTCCCGCCAGCACGCACAGGCAATTGCGCAGGATATTTTTATGCATTTCATTGTTTTTCTCTGTTTTTTGTTCGTTTTTCTTTGTTTCCGCATGTCCCCTCATACTTCTTCCTCCATTTCCATCTTTTCCGAATTAACCTGTCTGCATACCTCCTTCGGAAAACAGACACTCACCTGCGTTCCAATCCCCTTTTTACTCATGATCTGCAGCTTTGCCTGATGCAGCTTCACAATCTCGTTACAGATAGCAAGTCCCAGTCCCGCACCACCGTTTGCCCGGGAGCGTGATTTGTCTACCATATAAAATGCTTCGGTCAGCCGGCTCAGATTCTCCTCATCGATACCGCATCCGTTATCCTTGATTCCGATACGATATTCGTCTGATACCCACACACCGAACAGAGAAATTTTCCCTTTTCCATCCATCGATTTTCTGGCATTGTCAAACAGATTGATCAATACCGTCTTCATCAGATCCGGCTCAAGCTTCACTATCGCAGGCTGTACATTGACTGTCAGTTCAACCCCATATTTACCGGCGACCGGAAGCAATGTCTCATACACTGCTTCCGCAAAAATCGTTATATCCATATCATAAAACAGGAAATCCTGTTTTTTAAGCACGATCAGATCCATCAGTTTCATGGACATTTTTTCTAAGCGCCTGCCCTCCACAACAATCTGGTTGGCATAAGTGATCAGCTTCTCCTCCGAAAGCTGATTGGAGCGGATCAGATCTGCATATCCGATCATTGAGGTAAGCGGTGTTTTTAACTCGTGGGCAAAGTTATTTGTGAACATCTCCTGGCTTTTTGTTTTTTCTTCCAGTTCCTTCATTGTCCTGTTCAGACTCGTGGACATCCGGTTGAAATCCTCTGCCAACACACCGATCTCATCTTTGCTTCTTTTTCTGATCCGGATTCCCGCACGTCCGCCAGCTACCAGCTTCGTTGCCTTCGACAACCGTCGGATTGGCACCACAATCATATTATTTAAGATTGCCATCAGCATCAGACAGACAATCATGACAATAATCATGATCATGCGGAACATCCGAAGCTGCGCGTCACGGTTTTCATAGTCACGTGTGATATCCGAAAATGTCTCAACATAGTAGACACGATCAAGTACCTGAAAGCTTGTTCCGGTATAGAGCATATATCTGCCATTTCGTTTTACAATCTTATAGCCTTCCTGCCCTGCTTCTAGATCGTCCCGGCAGATTGACACGTCTGCCCCCTTGAGTCCATTCGTACTGTAAATTCTTGTCTTTTCGTCTGTCCAAAGTGCAAACTGTACTTCCTCTCCGGCATTCCGGACAGAAACCGATTGCGCTGCCTGACGTACGACAACATTTTTTTGTTTTTCATATCCGGTATCCCGATATACAAGATTGATCGTCCGTTTTACATTCTGTACAAGATTGATACAGACAACGCTTGCATTATTATATCCGTTCTGGATATCCTTTTCTCTTGCACTTTTGAATCCGGAATGGATCAGAAATGTTCCACACGCCGAAAATGCCAGCATCATACAGGTACAAACGGATAAAAATAGTTTCCAGAATAATTTCAAGCTTATACCTCCAACCGGTATCCCACCTTATATACCGGTACAATTTTATCTTCCAAGCCAAGCTTCTTACGCAGACGCTGTACATGCAGATCAACCGTACGGCTGTCCCCATAATATGGTTCATGCCATACACTCTCGAAGATCCGCTCACGGAACAATGCGACATTCGGGTTTCGCATAAACATCACTAAAATCTCATACTCTTTCTTCGTCAGGTGAATCTCCACCCCGGCTTTTTTTACCTGAAATGACTGCGTATCCACCTCAATATCATATGCGGTAAGTGTCTGTGATACTTTATTATACCGACGCAGCACACGTTCCACTCTGGCAAGCAGTTCGATGATTTCAAATGGCTTTACCATATAATCTTCCGCGCCAAGCTTTAATCCCCTAACCTTATCCTGCACATCTCCCATCGCTGTGAGAAAAATCACCGGGACATGATAATAGTTGAAATACTCCATCAGGGAAAATCCATCCGGTCCCGGCAGCATAATATCGACGAGTGCCAGATCATATACCTCCTGCTCCAGTTGTCCGGAAACCGAAGTGCCATCGTAGACACAATCACACAGATAACCCGCGTTCCGTAAACTGATCTCTATAACATTGGAGATGGATGTATCATCTTCCACAACTAAAATACGATTCATAAAACTGTCTCCTTGTTATTTATAAATGATGGCTTAATGCAAACCATTCCGTATGACGTCCTGTTGCACAAAAAACAGAGAGGAGCCATCTCTGACCTCTCTCTGCTATTTTACATCATTGTTGCATCATTTTAGCATCAAAATATGATTTTTTGAATTATTTTGTAAATTTTATGAAAATACCTGTTTGATACTGTCATAATGCAGGAATTTTCCCTGTGCACCAAGTGCTTCGATCTCTTCTGCAGTGGCTAACATATATCCATCTGTCTCTGCCTCCTGCAGATGCAGGTCTGCCTCTGAAAAATCTCCTGTAAAGCAATAGATATCCACAAAATAGTTGTCGCCCTCGTCCGGGTTTTCGCGCGTATACGAAAATACAAAGCCACCTTCAAAGGAAGAGACGTCAAGTCCTGTTTCCTCTTTAATCTCACGTTTCACTGCATCCAACGAATCCTCGCCTGCCTGCGCCGCACCACCAGATACTTCCCAGCTTCCCGGTGCCCATGCCTTTGTCATGACACGCTTCGTGATCAGATATTTACCATTTGTATGACGGATCACGCCAAGCACGGTCAGATGAAAATCTCCAGGCTGCATATGCCAGTCATTTCGTTTCATTGTTCGTCCGGTACGCTGTTTGTCCCGGTCGTAGATATCCCATAATTCCATGTATGTCCTCCTTGCGGGCTCCCGACTGCATCTACCGCGGGGAACGCCCACATTTTCATTCATCATTTTCTTTACTTGGCAAGGTCATATTTCTGCAAGAAATTAAACAATGCACCGATCAGGTTCGAATCATTACCGAATTTGCATAAGTCAATCTTCATCCGCTCATAAATATAAGACAGACGCCGCAGCTTCGATGTGTATTTGATGATTCCCTCCATAAACTTCGGCTGTGCACTGATGCCACCACCAATCAGGATAATCTCCGGTGCCAGTGTGATATAGAGATTGCAGCAATGCCATGCAATGTTGTAATACATCCGTTCCAGAATATCCTGAATCTCCGGATCGGTCTCTGCCATCTCATAGATATCCTCACCGTTTACTTCCTGCCACTTGAGACCTTTTGCCTTAGCAACCTTCCGGCGAAGCGCCTGCACAGATGCCTGCTGCGTCCATATACAAGGATCCGGTAGTTCTCCCCCTTGCTTTGAATTGATTTCTTCGAGCGGACGGATCTTGTCCACATCCTCAATCGGAAGTCCGTCATACAAAAAGGACATCTCTCCTGCAATCATGCCGACACCATGGCGCACCTTCCGGTCAATAATAATACCGCCACCAATTCCGGTACCAAACACAAGCACGCAGGCATCTTTGCAATCCTTGGCGTTTCCAATCCAGACCTCTGCAAGTGCGGCGCACTTTGCATCATTTTCAAGTGCAACCGGAACATTTCCGCATCGTCTGCTGATCAGATTGCCAAGTGGCACCCGGTCAAGGTAAGGCAGACTGCCACCACCATAAACAATACCCTGATTCACATTCACCTGCCCGGGAAGGCTCATCGCAATTCCCGTAATCTGATATTCCTTGCTATACTTTCCGTATATAATATCAATCTGCTCGAGAAATGCGGCAATACCATCTTCTGTTTTCACCGTATACGGTGTAATCTCATCGCCATTATCGTCCACTTTTCCATCCTGGAACGGCGTCGGGACTTTATACTTCTCATAAATCTTGCCCTTCTGATCCATGAGCGCATACTTGATAAATGTACCACCCACATCAAATACTAAATACATATGCCACCTCCTATATTTCCCTGCATCCGCGCGATAATTCACACACGCATCCGCGCGTCTCCTGATATAATTTACTCCGCGCACCGGAGACGATGCACGGAGTTTTGTTTCGTTCGTTTCTATATTCTGTTATCCGGATATTGTGGCACGCACTCTTACATCGTTACACCGCCACAGTAACGCAGGAAGATCATAAGCATAGAAATCGTCACAACGATAATCATCGCCGGAGCGGCTGTCTTACAATATCTGCCCCATCCGATCGGATATCCGTTCTTTGCTGCCACAGATGTACCAACAACATTTGCAGAAGCTCCGATTGGCGTTGCACTGCCACCGATATCAGTTCCGATGGACAATGTCCATGCAAGGCAATCAAGCAATGGCTGGTTTGCACCTGCCAGGCTCTTGATGATTGGAAGCATCGTTGCTGCAAATGGGATATTATCTACAAATGCACTTGCAATCGCAGAGATCCAAATGATAATTGCTACCATCACATATACATTTCCACCACTGACCTTACCGATGAAGGATGCGATGGACTTCAGGATTCCTGTCTGCTCCAATCCTCCAACGACAATAAACAATCCGATGAAGAATAACAGTGTCTTATAATCTACTTTTTTAAGCAGTTCTAACGCATCTTTTCCGGATGTGACCAGAGTAATGATCGCGATAACCGTACCGATAAACGCAACCGTCAGACCTGTTGATGCATGCGATACAAGAAGTACCACCGCACATGCAAAAATCACGCTGCTGATGATAAACTTCTTCTTGTCTGTAATGGCTGTAGAAGGGTCTGGAATGTTGGATGTATCCAGCTCCTGTGACTCTTCTGACAGCAACTCCTTGCGGTATACAAGGTAAAAGTAAATAATAACTACAACAAGGCAGATACCGACGATCAGACCGGTATTTGTCAAAAAGTCGGAGAATGAAAGTCCCAGTCCTGTTCCGATGATGATATTTGGTGGGTCACCACACATCGTTGCCGAACCACCCAAGTTCGCACAGAACACCTCTGACAGAATCATCGGCACCGGATCTAAATGCAACAGCTTCGCAAGCTCGATCGTAACGGCTGCAAGGAACAAAATAACCGTAATACTGTCAATGAACATCGACAAAACGGCTGCCATGACCATAAACGTCACGAACAACGGTATTGGCTTATAATGCACCAGCTTCGCAAGGCGTAAGCATAACCACCGGAAGAATCCGGCCTTTGCCATACCTTCTACCATTACCATCATACCTGCAAGGAATATAATCGTCGCCCAGTTGATACCGGATGACTCCTCGGAACCCTCACCGGATGTAATCCAGAATCCCTTCGTGAAAATATTCTTTACATTCAATGTCTCGATGACCGCATCCATGCTATGCATTGCCACACCAAATACAAGGATCAGTGTCAGTGCGCCAGCCACGAGTGTGATGTACTGTTTTTCGATCTTATCCAGCACCATCAACACAAACATGACTACAAAGATGGATACAGCCAAAATCTGTGCTACTGTCATATCATCGTCCTCCTTTAATCTATGTTATGCCACATATGTACCTGTGACAAGTTGCACATTGATTTTTCAACCTGCATTATAATAGCATTAAACATCGAAAAAAGGAATAACTTTTTTTACTTTTTTTACATATTAAAAAGAGTTCTCAAAATATGTATATTTTATTGGTTATAAATATCCTCTTTGTTCATGGATGTAAATGCAAGGATTCCCTTTGCTTTTACCTTTCCATCAACCGTTACCTTCGCATTAAACTTCACCAGTCCGGCACCGCCGCTTTCCTTGCGGACTTCAATCTCCAGGCAATCGCCCGGAATGACCGGTCTTAAGAACTTGAATTCCTCGCACTTTAACAGCACATAGATCTTATCGTCCTCCGTGCCCTGACTCTCCATCGTAATCGAGCAAAGCTGCGCACACGCCTCAATGACCAGCACACCCGGCATAATCGGTGCATCCGGAAAGTGTCCTGCAAAATATGGTTCATTCACGGAAACGCATTTGATTCCCTTTGCATATTCGCCGTCTTCCACCTCTAAAACCTTCTCGATCATCTGGAACGGTGGGCGCTGCTTGATTCTTTTTTGTACTTCGTTAATATTCATCATTACAGGCTCAGTCCTCCATCCAATACAATGACCTGCCCTGTCATGTAGGAGCATGCAGGTCCGGCAAGCATCGTAACTACATCACCGATTTCCTCGGCTGTACCAAACCGCTTCATCGGAATATCCTTTAAATATTCTTCCTTCTTATCTTCCGGCAATGCCTCTACCATATCGGTTGCGATAAAGCCCGGTGCCACTGCATTGACGCGGATTCCATATGGTGCAAGTTCCTTTGCCATCGTGGCTGTCATGGAGTTCACAGCGCCTTTCGTTGCGCTGTATACACTCTGTCCCGGTACTGCAAGCTTGGAACTTACGGATGATACATTCACGATCACGCCCTGTTTCTTCGAGAACATCTTCAAAACTGCCTGCTGGGTACAGTACATGTATCCCTTGATGTTCAGGTCGAGACACTGATCAATCGTATCCGGGTTCATCATCAGGACAAATTCATCCTTTACGATTCCAGCGTTGTTGACAAGGACGTCTAACTGTCCAAATGTGTTTATGACCTCACGCATCATTGTCTTTACTTCGGCAAGATCGGATACGTTTGCCTTGATGGCAACGGCTTCGCTTCCGGCTGCCTTGATCTTCTCTACGACTTCATTTGCAGCTGCTTCGTTTGAATTATAGTTGACGGCTACCTTGTAGCCAGCCTCTCCAAGCTTGATCGCACATGCGCGCCCGATTCCGCGGGATGCGCCTGTGACAAGCGCTACTTTACCATTTGTCATGTTTTTCTCCTTTATTCTGTATATTCTACAACTGCGAACCCCACATATCTCGAATATATATTTCCAGTTTGTTCATTCCATATACAATGTATTGAATCTAAGAAGTTCTAAATGTTCTGATATATGTATCTATAATATGCGCCACCGCCGTCAATTCGCCATCCATGGCTCAATGACGGCTTGTTTGAACATCGTGTTCAAACATGGCTAATATTATTACAGAACATTAAGAACTTCTAATATTCAAACATATCGTATATGTTCATGAAACAAACTGGAAATATATAATTCACTTTATCTTTTTGTTCGCAATTGCCTCTATAATTATCTTTTTATAATCCATACTATGCCACTTTCTTTAAGATGACTGCGGCATAGCTGCCACCGATGGCACAGCTTGTTGCGAGTACATACTTGTATGCGGATGTGTCGACAACTTCCTTCGTTACCTCTTCGGTTGTTACATAGTAAGCATTCTGTCTTGTGGCAAGATCTCCGGACAGTGTAAGTGCAGCATGTGCAACAGACAGTGCGGAGCTTGCAGCTCTGCCTTCACCTGTATAATCTCTGACCTGATGTACAGGAACCTTTCCTGCGAAAATTTCTTCGTACACATGGCACTCCAATGTGTCGACTTCGTCGGCACCATTTGCGAATCCGTAAACGGCATCAATCTGATCCAATGTGATGCCTGCCATAGCGGCTGCATCTACGATGGCGTTCATCAGTCCCTTTTCGGTACCTGCGACATCACCGTAAGCAACGCCTTCGTGTGTCATGGCGTAACCACATACCTCTGCGTACTTCTTCGCATTGTGGCTTGCTGCGTATGTCTCGTTCTCGAGTGCGATACTCGTACTACCATCGGCAAGCACGAATCCGTCACCGCCAGCGTATGCCTGCTTCACATCTCCGGCTACCTTGCCAAGCTTCGCATAGAGCTTCTCCATAACCTCGCTGTTCTCATCGGTACCAGTTGCAAGCATTGCCTTGCCGCGGTTCTGCTTGATCTCGTTATATGCATAGCACAAGCTGCTCATACCAGACTGTGCGCCGTTTGTCACTGTTACGTTATAGCCACGCATACCTGTCTTGATCGAGAGGTATCCACCTGCTGCATTGTAAACGGTGTTCGGGAAGTTGAAGGCAGAACCTGCTGTTGTTCCATTCTCAGAAATGTGCTCCTGGAACTCATATACGGTTGTAAGTGGGCCATCGCCGGTTCCGACGATCATACCAAGCTCTTCTGCATTCTCCTCTGTTACCTCGATGCCTGCTTCCTGCAGTGCCTCAAGACCAGAGATGACCTGCATCAGACTGAATTTGTCGAGCTTTCTGTAGAATGCCATCTTCAAACCATATTTATCGTAATCTTCTTTTCCAACATTTGCATGTACAGACGCTGCTTCCGGCTTTGTCTGTGCATTGACCTTATCGATATAGTTGGCAACGCCATTTCCAAGTGGGCTGACGATACCAAGACCTGTGATATAAACCTTCTCATCGTTCTCAGTTTCCTTCACATTGCCTGGCTCCTTCGAGAAGATGATACTTGCATTGCTTCCGCCAAATGCAAAGGAGTTAGACATTACATAGTGCAAATCCTTTTCCTTCATTGTATTCGGCATGAAATCGAATGTGCCTGCCTTCTCACCGAGCGCCTCGATATCTTCCTCAGAATATCCGATCGTTGGTGGAATCTTGTTCTCTGTCAGAGCCTTGATTGCGAAAACTGCCTCGATCGCACCGGCTGCACCTAAGCAGTGGCCAACCATTGCCTTTGTAGAGCTGACGCTTAAGTCTGGATTTGTCTCATCAAAGATTGTATGTAAGGAGAGGAATTCTGCCTCGTCGTTCTTGGCGGTTCCTGTTCCGTGTGCATTTACATATGCAACATCCTTTGGCTCGATGCCTGACTTCACAATTGCCTCGCGAATCGCATACATCTGTCCAAGTCCGTCCGGACGTGGTGCTGTGATATGATGGGCATCACTGCTGATTCCTGCTGAAAGCACGTCACAGTAGATCTTCGCATTTCTCTTCTTTGCATGCTCATAGCTCTCCACGATGATCGCACCAGAACCTTCACCAAGTGTGATACCGTTGCTGTGGTTAAATGGCGAACATGCCTGCTCAGAAAGCGCATGAAGAGCTAAGAAGCCTGAAAATGGAACAGATGCAAATGCATCGGCACCACCAACGATAAACGCATCTGCCACACCGGCACGGATCAACTCACACGCATAAGCAATACTGATCGTACTTGCTGCGCAGGCATTACCAACGTTTGTGACAACACCCTTTGCGCCTGCCATATTTGCTACATGGTTTGCAATCGAGGCAATCGTCATCTTGTTGATATCCTCTGCATGCTCACCCTTTGTTACATAATTTTCTACACTGACAACACCACCGACGCAGCTTCCCATGACAACACCGACACGACCGGCATTACTCTCATCGATCACAAGACCTGCATCATCGAGTGCTTCCTTGGAAGCCTTCAGGCAGAGCTTGCTGACACGGTCAACATCCTTTGCCTCATCGATCTCATCCAGTGTATCGCAGTGTACTTCTGCACCAAGGTTTGCATAGCAGTCGGTTGTATCAACAGATGCTACCTTATCAATTCCTGTTTTTCCAGCCAGTGCATTTGCGAAGCACTCATCTACGTTATTTCCGATTGCGCTGATCATGCCAAGTCCGGTTACAACGCAACGTGTATTTGTAATCTTATCCATTTTTATCTCCTTTATATGCCACCACGCATTCGCGCGTTTCCTATCTACCTGTTCAGAATACACAGGGCTGCCCCAAAGTTTCCTTTCGGGACAGCCCTCTTTGTATGACTTGCTATTACATATTTGCTACAACGTACTTTGTAAGGCTCTCGATGTTGTAGAAGTGCTCCTTTGCAACACCTGTCATAGCTACGCCGTAAGCAGAATCGATACAAGCGATAATCTCCAGGGAATCAACAGAATCAAGTCCAATTCCATCACCAAACAATGGAACTTCATAATCTAATTCTTCCTCAGGGATTCTAAGATTCTTTGAAAGCATTCCTTTAATGTTCTCAGCGATTTCTAACTCTTTTTCGTTCATTCTATGTATCCTTCCTTTTCTTATATTTTACCCCGAATCAACGGGTATATTTTAAGAGTGTTTCCACTCCAAATATCATGATTGTTTCTTCACACCGTAGGTATCACGCAACTCATAGATCCTGTCTCTGCAGACGCCTGCATATTTTTTGAGGACAACCGATGGTCTGCCTTCTTCGTTTAAATCCATCTCGACCGGCTTGCCGACGATAATGTGCATGCGATGGAAGACCTTAAATTCGCCGTCGATCACAACTGGTACAACCTGCGCCTGTGCCTGTCTCGCAAGCATCAGAAATCCTGGCTTGAATTCATCCATCACTCCGGTATGGCTCGTATGTCCTTCCGGGAATATGTAGATCGGGCAGCCCTCATTCATCTTCTCCAATCCCATCGACAGCCAGCTTGTATCCATCTCCTGACGGTTCATTGGGATATATGGAAGATTGCGGAACAACCAGTTAATCTTCTTCTTATCATACCAGTCCCGCGCAACAAAGGTATGTACCCTATATTTACCAAACAGTCGTGTCATATAGAACCCATCCACATGACTTGTGTGATTGGAATAAACAACACAGTTGCCTTTTTTCAACGCATCTTTCGTTGCCTTTTTGTCTTCCCACGTTACCTTGGGCGGGTACAGGATACGGATTACGCCATTCGCGATCGCAAAGGCAAGCTTCGCTGCAAATCTCTTTAGTATCTCCACGTTCTACACCAGCTTTCCGTAAGGTCCAACCTCCGGGTTGTCCCAGTTCATATTGATTGCCATCTCGAATGTACTGTGTCCAAGCAACGGTCGCTGCAGCTTGTTCCACGTACGTTCCGATAAACAGCCTTCCCTTGCATATTCGTGACCAGCCTCTTTGAATTTCTCCAGATAGCGTGCCACCTTCTCTGCAAACCCCTGCTCTGAGAGTGGACCCCCCTGCGGTGCCAGCACCGTTGTGTATTTTCCCTCGCCGCAGATCCGGTCAAACTCTGCAAACACGGCATCGTAACAGTTGTCTGTCACCTCATAGCCGCATGTGGATACTAAAATCAGTTTCTTCTTTTCGAGCTCCGGATACCGCATGTTATGCAGGAACCGATGATTCTCCTCATCGCCCGGATTCCCGCGATACTCCTGTACATAGGAGATCATACGATCCGTAAATGCCTTCAGCTTTGAAGGCAGTCCAAAGAAATAAAGCGGAAAGCTCTCAACAATGATATCGCTGTCCATCACCATCTGCCGCAGCTCATCCATATCATCGTGGATACAGCACTGCCCCGGTGTCGTCTTCCAACAGACAAAGCACCCATGACAATGGTCAATCCTTTTGTCCTTCAATGCTACCTCACAGACTTCCGTGTCCGCTCCATATTCTTCCACCATGCCTTTGACAAATGCATGGGCAACTTTGAGGGAGGAGCTGTAATCTCCACGCAAGCTTCCGTTAATCAAAAGTATCTTCATCTTCGCTCACACTTTATCTTCTAATTTTGTTGTGTTCTCCCTGCATACATCTAATTAACATTGGTATACGCGTAGAAAAGCACTGTGTTATTTTCGCATATATTCCAAGTTCCTACAAGTGTCAAAAAACGGAATGTGTATATTTTTTACACATTCCGCCTAATTTGCACAACTTTTTTTAATTGTTCTTATTCACCAAATACCCGCTTCATCACCGGATCTTCGCGAAGCACCTGTTTCGCCTTCTCCCGGTACTTTGCTTCATGCAGATATGTGTAACGATTCGGCTTGATCTGCGGTGCCATATCGATTGCCGACTCGTAGTCTGCGCGATTCAAGCCAAGTGTCGATACGAAATCCCAGAATCCGGTATCCTCGAAGATCTTATTGACACGCACATACCGGTGATCCTGTACAACTGCCATCACATAGGTGGCGATTCCAACCTGCACACCGTGGAGCTGTGGCACCTCCAGCAGCTTATCCAGCGCATGGGAGATCAGATGCTCACTACCGCTCGTCGGCGCACTGCCACCTGCGATCTCATTTGCAATTCCGCTCATCGCCAGCGAATCAACCAGCTCCTTCAGGAAGAGGTTATCCTGAATACTCTCAAATGGTGTCCGCACGAAGCTGTTGACCGCCTTCTTCGCAATCATTACCGCGAAATCATTCACCTCGGACACGCCATGCTCCGCCTCAAAAATCCAGTCGTACAGTGCTGTGATCTTCGATACCATATCACCGATACCGGAATATAAGAACTTCGTCGGTGCGGACTTCAATACATCCGTATCCACCACGATTCCATATGCCATGCGTGCTGGCACAGACGTACGCTTGCCATTTACCAGAAGTGATGCACTTGCCGAAGAAAATCCATCACTCGATGCCGATGTCGGCATGCTGATAAACGGAAGCTTCCGCAGATAAGCGGCATATTTTCCGGCATCAATGACCTTGCCGCCGCCGATGCCTAAGATCACCTGTGTCTTCGCGTCGATTGTAAATGCCAGATCGATGATATCCTTGATATCCGTTGTGTCAAGCTCACAATACGAAAGCACCTCGATATCCGCCTCGGAAAGGGAATCCATTACCGTCTTTCCGAACATCTCCACAAGTCCATTTCCAAAGAATACAACCGCTTTCTTAAATCCGCTTGACTGCAGATATTTTCCTACGTTTCCAAGTGTTCCGCTCCCAATCTTCAAGATTGTCGGGATTGCAATATGAGATCCTGCCATGTATATACCCTCCTGATTCTTCTCTGCTTATTTATTATTATAATTCTTGTTCAAATTATTCAACAGCACCTGTCCGACGCCGTCCACCGCGGCTATCGCTTTCTCCATCAGTGCGACCGGATCCTGTTCCACACGACCGCGTATCCATTCAACTGCATTTTCCGAAAGCATCTTCGCGAGTATATAAGATGTATCCTTGATTGCCTGTTCCTTGTATGTGATGTCCGGATTTTGCACCATCTCTTTTTCTGCGTACGCCTGCACGCTCCGGTAAATGGAGCCATAGCTGATTTCTAACAGCTGGTCACCAAACGAGTCCCGTCCCATTGACTGGTAGAGGTTTCTTATAAAGTTTTCGTTCTTCTTTCCATACTGTCCCATGAAACGCAGGTTACTCTTCCACGAGTTCTCCAGATTGTCCTCATCTAAGACAAATAATTTCTTCGCCTTTGTGACGACAATCTCCTCTAACAGTGCATAGATATCCTGATAGTGATAGTAAAATGTATTCCGTGTAATTCCGATATAATCGGTTACTTTTTTTACAGTGATCTTATCGATCGGCATCTGCTTGGACAATTCAATAAATCCATCCATGATCGCCTGCTTTGTAAATTTAGACATGCCATCTTCCTTCCTGTATAAAAACCAGATCTTACAATTCCTAAATCATTGTTTCTTCGTACCCGTTATACCTGCCGCATTTCTCCCAGATACTCCTCACACTGTTTCCGGGCAAATGCCTGCAATTCTTCTCCGTATTCCAACCGCAGTCTGCACAATGCGCGCTTTGCCTCCTGCACATAGGCAATGTACGCTTCCCGGTCTGCGAACTTCCGCTTGCCAAAAAGCACTGCCTGCATGTAGCCCGCAACATCGTCTTCCTTCAAAAAGGCACGCAGGGCAAAATCCCAACGCTCATACCATGCGTCCGTCCCGATCTCGCCGCCTGTCAACAGATCCTCCGCTTTCAGGAACCGTGGTACAGCTGCAAGCAGCCTTGCAATTTTCGCTTCCCGGTCACCGTCGAGTGCTAAAATCTCCAGGCTTCCACAATCATCAAACACGCCATTGCCAAGACGCAGGTCAGCAAATCCATCGATGCCCTCTGCCACAACCTCTGTCAGATGTTCACAGCGTGCAAACGCATAGTCATCCAGAAATCGAAAATTTTTTCCAAGGCGCACCTGCTTTAAATTTTTCTTCTCATAACACGCCTTTTTCCCAAGCTCGGAAACTGGAAGGATGCGCGTGTAGCTTCTTCCCTGTATATCAAACAGCGTAACCGGAAGCTCATCCGGGATGGTCAGAACTTCCATATCGCTGTCGATATGCTCGATTCGGATGCGGTCACCATCCAGCATCGCCAGCCCCTTTTTTATAATACATGTAAATGAATTCTCCTCATAGAGGCAGCTAAATTCATCCTGTGTCATACGTTATCCCTCGCTCAAAAGCTTTTTATCTTCCATACAGAGTCTGCAGGTGATCTGCATGGTATCCCCGGCATCCACATACCGAATTGTACCACCATTTTCATCGACGATCCGCTGGATGATCTGTGTTCCATACCCATGCGAGCCGCGATCCTCTTTTGTCGTCTGATATCCTATTCCTGCTTCATTCGCATGCAGCTTCTGACTGCTGTTCTTTGAGTTCTGTAATTTCAATTCCAGCATCTGCGCCGCAGGATCTTCTGCGATCACAACCTGAATCTGTCTGGTCTCCGTCTGCACACATGCTTCGATCGCATTGTCCAGCAGATTCATCACGAGGCTGACCAGCGACATCTCGTCCATACGCAGATTTCCATTTAAGGTTCCCTGCACATCACAAGTGATCTGTTTATGCTCTGCTTCCTGTATTTTCTTCTGCAATACAAGCTCCAGCAACTGTCCATGCGTGACCGTTCCCATATTCTCACGCATAACCTGTACAAGCCACTGATACTTTTTTAATTCATGATTCATCTGGCGATATGACTGGTTCTGTTTTACCACATCGACATATTGCTTCTGCATCTGCCCGATGCTTTGCTCCAGCCGTTCACACTCTGCCTTTGCCCGCTGCCGCTCCCGGTAATAATGCACCTGCACAAAGGCAACGCCCACAACCAGCAAGGCAAACAGTCCAATCCCCACTGTTTTTTCCATTTGCATTTCTCCCTGTATCTGTATTACACATGCTGTTCTACCATACGCATGTACTGTTCATGAAATGATGTCCGGTATGTCCGTCCAATCGGAATCTCCGTACCATTTGACAAAATCACGCTTTCCCGCATCACAGTATCAATATAATTATAATTCACAACATATCCGCCATGACAGCGCAGGAAATTTCTTCCGAGAAGTTTCATAATCTTCGTCAATGACTGATAACATTGGTACGTTCCCTGTGCTGTGTGAATCTGCACAATCCGATCCTGTCTCTCGGCATATATAATATCTGCCTGCCGGATATACATCATCTTTCCATGATTTCTAAGTTCAATAATTTCATGGTCTTCCTGATCACAATAAATCTGTATCGCCTTTTCCATCGCACGCGGCAACATCTTCTCCTCGTTTTGCTTTAACACAAAATAGCAGTGGATCGTATCATACACTTCCGGTGCAAATTCCAATACCCATGTCAGATAGATGATCTGGCACAGCGGCAGCTTTTTATTTAACTCTTTGCTTAATGTAATCCCGTTGAACTGCCGGTTTTCATACTCGATATCCATAATCGCAATATCACATTTTATATCCTGCACCTCCAGTCCCAGATGCATCTCCTGTGGTGTAAGAATCGTAATGTCTTCCTCCTGAACACCTTTGCAGGAAAGTAATATTGTTTTCGCGCGCTCGGCATCCATTCGTTCATCATCACATATAATAATCTTCATCGTAATAATCGTTCCGTTCCTTCGTATTTCTCTTTCAGCGGCGAACCATAGACTGTGGAAGCAACACACAGATCTGCCGTTCTCTTCCCTTTTTCCGCAGTTGTTTACTGCCATCATATTTGCCGATCAGTGCATCCGCAAGTGCCTGTTCCTTTTTGTGCGGTACTCGTTTTCCCGTCACATAGTCAACATCCAGAAACAAACTGCCCTTCCGCTCACTCACTGTAAGCTGTACAAATGCGTCCGCCTCTTCAACAACTCCTGCAAATGCCGTCTCCAGCATCGCATCCACAATTACCGTTACATCCAGTTCCGCCTTATCCGTACATTGCAGCGGTTCCACGACTGCCTCAAACAGCAGCGCACGTGCCTGTGCACGCTTCGCATAATCCGCCACGACTGCATCTAGTGTAACATTTCCACTCAGGTTCTGTCCATAGACAAATGGCTGTTTTGCAAGTGCTGCATAATGCATCTGACTTTCCGCCTGTAATTTTTGCAGCGTTTTCTGCTCCCGTTTTCGCCATACGATATCAAGTTTATTATACACATATGGCACATAATTACAAACCATAATCAAAGATACAACCCACACGATACCCAGTGCCAGTACCTCGTACCCTGCAATTGTATTTTTCCGCAACTGATCGATCAGCTTCCAGCGGGATGCCAGAGACACATACGAGATAAACGTGTAGCCAAATACAATCCGTTTGTAGATATACCCGCTTCCCTCATACTCCTGCTTGAACATTTTCTTTAAGAAGAGTGCTGAGAGAATAAATGCCAGTGACATCACTCCAAACACCAGAATGCATGCCCGAACCGGTGCAACCGGTGTAAAGCTTACTAATTTTGTCAGATCTTCATTCAAATCTGGAGATGCGTAACCGAAAATGGAAAATAACAGACTGGTCATGCCCTGTTCCAAAATCAAGATACAGTAATTGCGCCAGAAGCATCCTTCGTTATTGATTACAATTAACAATGCCAGCATCAGGATTTCTGTCAGTCCGCTATAAAGCCAAAGCTTCTCTCCATGATAAAACATCAAAACTTCGTAGATTTCAAAATACCCGACAATCATAAACAGAGACAGCAGACGCATCCATATGCTCCGCCGTCTCCGCTTAATCAAAACCATGCACGTTATAAACAACCACACGGAAATCTCTAGCCCCAGTGCCAACACAGAAAATAATTCTTCTACCATAGTACCCCCACAATTTATCCCTTTGTTTCTTCCTTCTGTACCTGATTTGGAAGCAGCACACAAATCTGCCGTTCTTTTCCTTTTCTTCTGATCTGTTTACTGCCCTCATATTTTCTGATCAGGGCTTCTGCAAGCGTCTGTTCCTTCTTGCGCAGGATTCGTTTTCCTGTCATATAATCGACATCCAGAAACAAACTGCCCTTTCTCTGTCGCACGGTAAACTGTACGAACGCATCAGCACCTGTCGAGACATGTGTAAATGCCGTTTCTAACATCGCATCGGCGATTACCGTCACATCCAGCTCTGCCATATCCGATATATGTACCGGCTCTACGACAGCATCAAACAAAAGCGTTCGTTCCTGCGCACGCTTCGTATAATCTGCCACCACTGCATCCAGCGTCACATTTCCACTCAGTGTCTGTCCATAGACAAACGGTGCTTCTACCAGCCGCTCATAGTGGCGTTCACTCTCTGCCAGCATCTGTGCCAGCATCTGCTGTTCTTTTTTCTGCCATCTGGCTTCTGACCGGTTATAGACATACGGAACATAATTGCATAAAATCACAATTCCTATGATCCACACCACATACAAAACAACAAAATTACTGATTTCCACATCGCCCTGTCGTATCCGGTCAATCAGCTTCCAGCGCGAAGCAAGGGATACGTACGCGATCAGAATATACCCGATCATGATATTCCGGTACAGACGTCCATCCCCGGTATATTCCTTCCGGAAAATGAATTTCAGAATAAGTGTTGCAATGACACAGCACACATTCATCAACCCCAAAATCAAAAAGTTCGTAACAGATATTGGAAGTGGCTGGAATCCGATAATACTCAGCTGGTACTCCTGCAGCTTCGGAAATGGCAGCGCCGCCATTGTAAAAAACAGACTTCCAACACCCTGTTGTAACACAACGATGCAGAAGTTTCTCCATAGATTTCCCTCGTTATTCACGGCAACAACCGTCATCATGACTGCAATCTCCACGAGTCCTGCCGGAAACCACGCTACCTCACCGTGATAACTCATCAAAAACTCATACAGTATAAAATATACCATCAACACAGCCCACATGCCTGCATGAAACAGAAACGATCTCGGTTTCCGTTTCAGCAGGAACATGGAGCTTAAAAACAGCCACGATCCAGTTACAAGCCCTAACATAACAAGCTTATAAACATTCTCTGTCATACCAACAACCTGTTACAGCGCCTTCATCCGGTCAATTGCCTTGACTGTATTCTCATAGGTTCCAAATGCAGTCAGACGGAAATATCCTTCGCCGCTTGGTCCAAATCCCGAACCCGGTGTACCAACGACATTTGCCTTCTCTAACAGATAATCAAAGAACTCCCAGGAACTCATACCGTCTGGTGTCTTCAGCCAAATATAAGGGGCATTGACTCCCCCGGATACCGAATATCCGGCACTCTTCAATCCATCAAAGATATACTTTGCATTCTTCATATAGTATGCGATCTGCTCGCCAGTCTGCTTCTTTCCTGCCTCAGAATACACAGCTTCACCGGCTGCCTGCACAATATACGGAGCACCGTTGTATTTTGTTCCATGGCGTCTTGCCCAAAGTGGATTCAGGGCAACACCATCTGCGGATTTTAACTCCTTTGGAATCACTGTAAATCCAAGTCTTGTTCCGGTAAATCCGGCATTCTTCGAGAAGCTTCGAAGCTCGATTGCACAAGTCTTTGCACCGTCACACTCATAGATGGTATGTGGTACATCCGGCTCACTGATATATGCCTCATATGCAGCATCGTAGATGATCACTGCATGCTTTTCGTTTGCGTAATCTACCCATTTCTGCAACTGATCCTTCGTGATCGTTGCACCGGTCGGGTTGTTCGGGAAACACAGATAGATGATATCCGGTGTCTCCTCCGGAAGTTCTGGTGCGAATCCATTTTCTTCCTTACATGGCATGTAGATCACATCGCTCCAAAGACCGGTTGTTGCATCATACGTTCCGGTTCTTCCTGCCATAACATTCGAATCTACATAAACCGGATATACAGGATCGCAGACAGCGATCTTATTGTCAAGGGAAAAGATCTCCTGAATATTTCCGGAATCACATTTTGCACCGTCACTGACAAATACTTCGTCGATTGCGATGTCAACACCGCGTGCATTGTAATCGTTCTTTACGATCGCACTACGCAAAAACTCATAACCAAGGTCAGGTGCATAGCCCTTAAATGTCTCCTGCACGCCCATCTCGGATACTGCCTCATGCAGACGGTCGATGATTGCCGGTGCGAGTGGCTGGGTTACATCACCGATACCAAGACGGATGATCTCCTTGTCAGGATTTGCCTCCTGATACGCACGTACTTTCTTGCCGATGGTTGAGAAGAGGTAACTTCCCGGAAGTTTCAAATAGTTGTCGTTTACTTTAAACATGTCTTTTCCTCCTAAATTGTACAATATATTTTATAATTATAAATCAATTTCACCATCGAAGACGACCTTGGCAGGGCCTGTCATGTAGATGATATTCGCGTCGCGGTCCCAGCGGATGATAAGCTCGCCGCCAAGCAGCTTCACTGTCACTTCATCTTCTGTCTTGCCATTTAAGATGCAGGCAACGGCAGTCGCACAGGTACCGGTTCCACAGGCAAGTGTCTCGCCGGTTCCACGCTCCCATACACGCATCTTCGCATACGTCGGGCTGACTAGCTCGACAAACTCTGCATTGACACGACGCGGAAAGATTGGATTGTTCTCGAACAGCGGTCCTACTTCCTCCAACGGGAAGTTGTCGACGTCGTCCACGAAGCTCACACAATGTGGGTTACCCATGGATACGCAGGTAATGCGGTATTCTTTTCCCGCTACCATGATTGGATAATCCTGCACGATATCCCCTGCATCCGGCAGATCCACTGGTACGTCCTCTGGTGCAAGAATCGGGGCTCCCATATTGACACGCACAAGTTCTACTGTCTTCCGTCCGTTTTTCTCCTCATCGCCAAATGTAAACTCCAGATATTTAATACCTGCCAGCGTCTCGATGGACACGGAAGTTTTATCCGTCAGCCCATAATCATACACATACTTTCCGACGCAGCGGATACCGTTTCCACACATCTCACTCTGCGTGCCGTCCGCATTGTACATATCCATCTTGAAATCCGCCACCTCCGACGGCTTGATCAGGATCAGTCCATCTGAGCCAATTCCGAAATGCCGGTCTGATACCCGCACTGCAAGCTCCGACGGATGCTCTACTTTTTCCTTGAAACAATTGACATAGACATAGTCATTGCCAAGCCCTTCCATCTTCGTAAAATGAAGACGCATATGCTCACCTTCCATCTTTTTTTCGTTTATTTTATATTTTACTCGTTTTTCCAAACTAAACCACTGAAATTTTACCATAAAAAAAAGGAGAGTGCAACGCACTCTCCAATAGAATCTCGATATCGTCTATTTATCCGTCAAATAAATAAACAGCCGGCTTCATTATACTGTGAATGTAAGATCTAAATAATACATATACTGCCCTTCCACGATCTGACCGTCCACGGCACTGACTCCAAACAGATATCGCTCTTTTCCCCCTTCTCTCGTAGATCCATAATACGCCCATATCGGAATCACATTACATTTTCCATCCGTATAACACACATAGACATAATTTAGCTCCACCCGGTCTATCATTATCTTATGGACATCTGCATAGGCATTCGTCTTTTCAAATTTCTGCATATAGTTCTGCGCCGCTGCATCCACCTGTTCCAGGGTAAGAACACTTTCAATTCCGATTCCGGTCTCTTCCACGTCATATGGCGCTGACTGTATATCTGCCACAGCCACGCCGTCAACATCTACCGCAACCGTGATCACCTCTTCCGAAGCCGGCAGTTGATTGGCAATTCCAAATGTAAAATTATATGCACCGGGTGTCCCAGCTACCGGAATTCCATCCCTCGTACGAGTGTAACTAAAGCAGTACGCACAATCGTTCAACGTACTCGGATTCATAGATGCGGCATCTTCATTTGCAACGAGTTTTGCTCCAATACCGGTTTCAAAGCATGTGAAATCGTCATATCCAAGTTTTGCAAGAAACTCATCGGCCTTTGCCTCCGCCTCTCTTATATCCAGCCCCTCCACGGCATCTTCCTCTGTTTTCGGCCGCACTGTAATTTTCGCTTCATACGAATACATATCATACCGCATGTAACGCATGCTGGAATAAGGATATGCATTCGAGTCATAATATGCACATGTATATACATACGGGATCTCATCGATTTCACCATCCACGCGAGCAAGACTCGTCGTGATTCCATCTGCAATCTCATATGTATAAATAGCCTTTCCTGTTTCCTCTGTGACCATTGACTCATCCCGTTGATCTGCAAGCCAGTCCTCCGTTTCCAAATCCGACTGAATACCATTTTCCCATATTGCATGAACGGAACTGTTCTCCGTATCTGTCTGTAACTGTAATTCCTGCTGTCTTTGAAGTAATTGATTCTGTCTGTTTGCAAGCTCCTGCTGACTGCACACCTCATACGGTTTGACCTGCTGCAAAGTCCCCTCGTCAAATATTGTATAGACATGCTCCTTTAGATATGCCTCATCCACTTCCACAGGTTTTGCCCCATAGCAGTGACTTTCTGCAAGCTTTCCACCGCCTGTCGCATCGGCATCCACCGTAAATGTAATTCCGGAATCACTGACAAGCTCATACTCCAGATGGCCGGTCACGCTGTCTGTCTCCGCAGACACATCTCCCTCCAGCGCGTCATTTCTCTGGTAGTCCTTCGACAGTTCATCGCCCCTGCCTTTTCCGCAGCCGGCAAGCGCCAGACATGTTACCCCTAAGAAGATCACTTTATTCCATCGTCTCATGATACTATCCTCCCCTTTCTATAAATCAAATGGATTATCTACAACCTTGGAATACACGCCCTCGATAATCTGTCCATCCACCGCACTGACTCCAAACAGGAAACATTCCCGCGGTGAAGCATCTCCACTGTATCTTTCTTGATATAGATTTTGTTCAAACTGATATCCATAGTATGCCCACACGGGGATCATATTGTAGTTTCCATCTGTATAACGCACATAAGCATAATTTAGCTTTACATGTGTTACAGAGACTGCCTGTGGTACATTCTTCGTGATATAATCCGGTTGTTTATATTCACTCATGTATTTCTGAGCGGCTGCATCCACCTGCTCAAAGGTAAGATAAGACGTAATACCGGTTCCTTCTTTCTCTAATTCATATTGATTTGCCTGTATCTTCACAGTTGCAACGCCCTGTGCATCCACCGTAACATCGATGGTCTCCTGCGGAGCTGTCAGCTCCCCCGATACGCCAAACCGTAAATCATTAACACCTGCTGTAACCGCTGTCGCAATCCCATCCATCTTCCGGCTATAAGAAAAGCAATACCAACGATCGATCAGATTAGTTCCCATCGCATACGGATCTTCGTCCCTTTCCCTATAAGCACCAATCTCCGTTCCACAGCATACAAAGTCTCCATATCCAAGCTTCTGTAAAAATGCATCTGCCACCGCCTGTGCATCCGCCTCACCCAGATCCGGGATTTCATCCCCGTCCTCCTTCGGTCGCACAAGGATCTGCTTCCGATATCTGTCGTACCGCATATATAAGGTAACCCAGTTTACATTTTCTTCACTATCCGAAGCCTCCCGGTAATACGTCTCATATACATACGGCAGGCCACCGATTTCTCCATCCACTCTTGCCCGGCTGATATTCTTACCTTCTGCATCGACATAGCTATACGTTTTCTGGTTAGTTGCTGTGACCGGTATTCTCGGATCCGCTTTTTCTTCCCCTGTGAATAGTGTATGTATCGCCTGTCCTTTCGTATCCGCACTGCAGTTCAACTCACTCATATCCGCAAAATACCCATACTTCCAGATCTCAGAGACGGCATCCGTCTGGGATGCCGGTTGTTCATACACCTTGTCTATCTCTGCCCAAAGAGCATCTCTTCGGTCATCCATCTCCTGATCTGTACATACCATATATGGTTTTACCGACTGTGCCGTTTCCTCATCAAATACCGGATATACCTTTGCTTCCACATACGCGTCATCAAGCTTCTGTTGTTTTACTCCATAGCACCGGCTGCCGGAGAGCCGCTCGCCTCCTATCACATCGGCATCGACCGTAAATGTCACATTATTATTTCCTGCAACCTGATAGCTGATATTCGCTGGCTCTCCTGCCTCAAATGTACCACCCTCAGCATTTTTCTGATAATCTGAGGCAACATCACCTCTGCCTTTTCCGCATCCTGTCAATAGCGAAAAAAACATTCCTATGCATAGCACTTTTATCCATCGTTTCATCTCGGATTCCTCCCCCTTCTGATTTGATGGTTTCAGTGTAGCATAGGAATGTATCAAATTTGTATCTATTCCAGATAAATATAAAATAATCGCAATTATTACAGACTTGCGAGTGTCTGACCAAGTGACTTCAGTTCATCCTCTGCGTCCGGACCAGGTGTTCCGTTTACTGCGATACCCTCGCCATTTACAACAGTTGCGCCATCTGCAACAATACGATCCTCCCAGTCACGCATCCACTCCTGATTTCCCCAGCCGTAAGAGCCAAACAGTGCAATCTGCTTTCCAGCGATCACGCCATCAAGCTCACACATAAATGGCTCCATCTGTGTCTCTTCCAACTGCTCTGCACCCATAGATGGACAGCCAAGTGCGATCACTGATGCATCCTTCAATGCATCAACGCTTGCCTGATCTACCGTGATCAGCTCTGCCTCACCGCCTGCGGCTGCTACACCGTCTGCGATACTGCCTGCCATCATGGCTGTATTTCCTGTTCCGCTCCAATATACAATACTTACTTTGCTCATAACTTATCCCTTTCTTTTTGTTATATATTTGGCGTTTTGCAAGTCACAGCTCAGACTGCGATCTCCCGGATTGTCTTGCCCTCCAGAATCTCCTGCAGCACATGCTCCCGTTCCTCATCAAAACGCTGAAACAACTGTGTCATCTCCTGCTCATTGTGATAGACCTTCCAATATCCATAAAAGGAAAAATTCTCTCCATCATTCTCCATAAATCCTAAGATGTCCTCGATCGGATACTCCAGGAAAGCTCCCATCTCATGTGGATATGCAATCTCTCCTCTGCTATACTGTTCCACACGCGAAAACAGTCTATGCAGCATCGCAGAAAAATCACCTGCCGGATAGCCATAACCACGCAGAAATTTCTGTACCTTCTCAGATAGAATGTAGCGTTTGAGTGCTTCTCTCCGATACAAAAATAACATGAATTTATTCGCTTTGATTTTTAGAAGATGATAAGAAATCCCGGTTCCCCGCACAAGCTTCCGGATCATGTAAAACTCCTGCATTGTCACTGTGATCAGATTCGAAGCCTTGCTTCCCTTGATCACCGGTGCACAATTGACCGCCATCATCACGGCTGTGTTTTTTTCGAGATCGTTTGATTGTTTGATTTGAACCAGTTCCTGTATTGGCATATCGTTTCCTCACCTTGATGCATATAAGTTAGTTTTAACTAACTATATGCATCATACAGGAACTTATTTTGAAAATCAAGAATTATATATGAGAAAATATATCATTTGTTGTTCTGTAATGGCATCAGGACGATTCCCTGTCCATGCTCCGTCGTATATTGCAATGCCTGTAGGTTCTCTAAGTCGCCAGATACCCGGAGTGTGATCAATGCTCCATTTTTAATTTCTTTTATCTCCTCTACGTCCGGGTAAGGAATCGTCACAGAAGCAACTGGCATATACTTCATCGCACTTGCCGTGTACAGCTTATTTTCCCCAAGGACATCCCGTATCTGCACATTTTCATAGAAGTCCAGAAGTGTTGTTGTCTGCGCAAACTTCGTGTTGTTTGTCCATGCAAGCAGGATTGTCCCACTCTCTGTCATATAAACGATATTCTCCACGCTGTTATCATACTTCGTAAATGTGATCTTCCAGAGATATGCCGTATAGGTATCAAAGCTGGTGTCCGTGTAGCAGTAAAGTTCTGACGAATATGAATACAGATTGTCATACTGTATCTGCACGGAATACGGATACACGCCCTGCTTGTAATAGACATCCAACTGCTTCTTCGCAAGTTCCACCGCTTCGACTTCATCCAGAAAGCCCTCTGTGATATCGCATTTTGTCATGTTACTGTCCCATGTGCCGGAGATCAGCTTGATCCGATCGACAGCCGAGAGATTTGAGGATGTATTGCGTGACATCATCGTTCCCGCTTCCAGATAATATTCCTCCGGTGCCACCTCGACGTGATTCGTCTGTTCCGTAAGCGTCCGTGCAAGCAGATATTTCGGTGCTACGATGCTTAGCACGACGATCAGCGCACAACAGACAAATAACAGTCCGACGCGTATTTTATTGTTCTGTAAGATTTTTCTCATGAAATACCACCCACATTGTTGTGCCCTCTCCAACTGTACTTTCGATCTCCAGCTTCTCCCCATGGCTTTCCACAATGGATGCCGCAAGCGAAAGTCCAAGTCCCGCACCGCCCTCTTTCCGTGAACGCGATTTATCTACCATATAAAACTCATCGAAGATTCTTTGTAAATGTTCTTCACTGATACCAACACCAAAATCCTGCACGCCAATCTGCACGCCATCGTCCGTCTGCTTCGCAAAGAACCAGATCTCACTTCCTTGCTCTGACGCCTTTCTGGCGTTGTCTATAATATTGATAAATGCGGATTTCAAAAGATTGCTGTCTCCCTCGATCCTCGCTTCCACCGTCGTACAGACAATCGTCTGGTTCTTCTGCGCCAGGATCGGCGTCACACTCTCCGTAACCTCCTGCATGAAGCTCACAACCGAGATCGGTTGAAACTCAATCTTTCTGTGTTTCGTGTAAATAAATTCAAACAGCTTCATCGACATCGCCTCAAGACGTTTTCCTTCATGGAAAATATACGATGCCGCAAGCACCTGATTCTCCCTTTTCATCTCCTTGGAACGCAGCATGTCCGCATACCCGATGATCGTTGTCATCGGCGTTTTGACCTCATGCGTGAAATCTGCCACGAACTGTTCCTGCCGTGTCACCATTCCCTTCAGTTCATCCATATGCTCACACACTGCATCCGCCATCTGGTTGTAGGTCTGTGCCAGTGTACCTACTTCATCGTGACTGCGCAGATGCACGCGGCTCTCGTAATCGCCCTCTCCAAACTTCTTCGACGCCCGGTTCAACGTCTCCAAAGGCTTCGTCAGAAGATAGGTAATCACAAACACTGCAACCGTACAGCAGAACACTACAATTCCTAAAAGCAGCACAAAATACCGTCTCTCCGTTTCCACGAGTTGATATGTCTCGGTGATATCCCGCGCATTGATAATATTCATCATTTTGTCCTGAACCAGACTTGTCGAACAGGAAAACAGATAATACCGCCCGGCTTCCTTTGTAATCATGTACTGCTTCTGCCCGATCACTGCGGTACTCCACAGCTCCTCCGGGCAGGAAAGTTTATTGTCGTCTGACGCAGAATGCACAACCTCCGCACCATCGTAGAACACATAGACACCTTTGTTGTTACCGCCCATCTTACCTACAACATCGGCACTTAAATTCTTCATCTGATATACAAGATTCGATGGGGATGAATTGATCGTATCGAGCAAACGATACTCGATCGTCGATTGCAGCAGATTGTTTTCCTCGATCGAGGTTTTGATCTGTGCATCAAGCGCAAGCTGGAAATTCCGACGGATCATAAAGAATCCGACGGTTCCAATTCCAAGCGATAATAATATGATATTGATAATTACAACTTTATAACGAAACTTCACGAATCTTCTCTATTCCTTTAATCTTCCAGCCGGTATCCAACCTTGTAAATCGTCTTCAGCTTGTCAGTCAGACCAAGCTTTTTACGGAGACGCTGTACATGCAGATCGAGGGTACGCGTATCACCGTAGTTGTCATTTTCCCAGACAAGCTCGTAGATTTTATCCCGAAACAGGGTAATATTTTTGTTGCGTACAAATATCTCCAACAGCATAAACTCTTTCGGTGTCAACTCGACTGGCACGCCATCCCGCAGTACTGTACGATTGTCCGTATTGATGACAAGATCGCCATACACAAGTTTTGTCACATCCTTATGAAACCGCCGCAGCACAACCTGTACACGTGCGATCAGCTCCACGATCTCAAATGGCTTCACGATATAATCCTCAGCACCGAGATTTAATCCCCTGACACGGTCGTCCAGTCCTGCCTTTGCCGTCAGGAAGATCACCGGCGTTCCCGTCGGCTTGATATATTCCAACAATTCATATCCATTTACCTTCGGCAGCATGATATCCAGTAAAACCAGATCAAACGTCTGTGTCTCTATCTGATCCGCTGCCGCCATACCATCATATACACAGGTGCAGGCATATCCGGCATCCTCCAGATTCATCCGAATGAGATCCGAAATCGCGCGTTCATCCTCCACTACCAGTATCTTAATCATTCTTTCTTTTCCTCCGCCTCGATCACGACGCGTCCATCCTCGATGCGCACCTTGACCTTGTTCGTATCAATGCCTGCTGCCGCAAGCATATCATCGCTCAGCTGCACACGATGTGCCTTATCCAGCACGGAATATTCCTCATGTGTCTCATCCGTCATATCCGGTGATTCCAACTGATCCAGCATATCCCGGTAATGCTGTTTCAGGATCTTCTCTGTACTGATCTTGCCATCCGAAATCATGACAACACGGTCTACCTTATGTGCAAGTTTCATATCATGCGTGACTATGATGATCGTAAGTCCAAGCTCCCGGTTTAACTTCCGGAACAGATCCTGAATGTTCGAAGAAGTCTTTGTATCAACCGCTCCGGTCGGCTCATCGGCGAGCAGGATTTCCGGCTCGTTTGCAAGCGCGACTGCGATTGCCACTCTCTGCTGTTCTCCACCAGACATCTGTGCCGGGTAAGAATCCCGTTTATGCTCCATGCCAACTAACGCCAGCAATTCCTCTGCCTTCTCCCGCCGTTTCTTCGCGCTTTTATGGATTGCAAGCATTGGTGCCTCAATATTTTCCAGCGAAGTCAGATACGGAAACAGATTCCGTCCGCTCTTCTGCCATACAAACCCGATCTGTTTCTTCCGGTACTGCACCATCTGACGCTCTGTAAATTCCGCCAGATTCTGCCCGTCCACGATGATCCGTCCGGCGGATGGCACTTCCAGACCTCCAACGATATTCATAAGCGTACTTTTTCCGCTTCCACTCTTCCCGATGATTGCCATCAGCTCCCCGCGGTTGACCGTCAGGTCAAGTCCCTGCAAAGCAAGCACCTCAACCTCTTTTGTCTTATAGATCTTCACGAGAGAATCGCAGACGATCAGAGGGGCAGTTTCCGCCAGATCTGCCTCCTCCGCCATGTCGTTTTTCCTATCTTCCAATGTATCATTCTCGTATTTGTCTGTCAATAATCTCACCATCCTCCAACTCATAGACAACATCGCCAAGCTCCATCAGGTTTGGATCATGTGTTGTCATAACGATCGTCACGCCTTCTTTCTCGATCAGGTTTCGGAACAACTGCATGACCCGAAGTCCAGACTCGGTATCCAGCGCTCCGGTCGGTTCATCTGCAAACACAACCTTCGGCCGGTGTGCCACTGCCCGCGCGATTGCGACCCGCTGTTGCTCTCCACCGGACATCTGTCCCGGCATATGCCGCATACGCTCTTCCATTCCGACCAAGGCAAGTGTCTCCCTGATTCGTTCGTCAACCTCCTTCGCGGTCAGCTCCGGTTCTGCCAGCCGCATTGCAAAATCCACATTCTCATATGCATTCATAATCGGGATCAACGCAACTGCCTGAAAGACAAACCCAATTTCTTTTCTTCGCAGTTGTTCCTTCTGTGCATCTTCCATCTCCGAATACACCTGTCCATCGAAACTGACATCTCCCTCTGTCGGTGCATCCAGGGCACTTAATATATTCATCAATGTGGTCTTTCCACTTCCAGAACGTCCCTTCAATATCGTAAGTTTCCCTGCCGGTATATCAATATCAACATGCTTCAAGGCGTAGAATTCGCCGTCACCAACCGGGAACATCCGTGTAATATTTCTTGCTTCAATGATATTCATAAGCGAAACTCCTACTCCTCTCCTAATTTCAATGCCTGCGTGATATTCAGACTCCGTACCAGCCGCCGCAGGATCACGATACACAGCAAAATCATAACCAGGAGCACCGCGACAAGCTTCAACACATCCATCTGGTCGAGATAGACATAGATGCTTAAGTTATGTTTCTGCGGCAGATAGATCACACCAAATAACCGCACAAACAGATATGTCGCCACACCGCCGCAGGCACCACCTGCCAGAATCGATGGCAATGTGGAAAACAGATGCTCGTTTACAAGCATACGGTTTATCTCCTTCTCGCTTAAGCCCATCGCCCGATATACACCAAATAACAATTCCCGCTGCCGAATCGATGAGATCCAGTAAATCAGGAATCCAATCATACATAGAATCAGTGCAATGACAAAGCTCAAAGTGAACATTCCGTTTGTAATCCGTATCATCGCTGTTTCCTTCATCGCATCAATATCCCGGTCCAAAGCGGTATATGCCGACAACTTCGTTCCACTCGCGTCGATCACAGCCCGTACCGCATCACTGTCCACGCCATCTGCCAGCTTGTACCATATCTCATATGGAGAAATCTTGAAGCTCTGCACCGTTTTCGCATAGTTTGCGACGATCAGATAATGCTCGGTTTCTTCTCCATCCTCATATGTATACTGTACAAAACCCGGCCACGCATCTACAACCGCTACAACCTTTCCGCTGATCGTACCGCGCACCGTCTCCTTCTTCATCACGGAATCCCCATATCTGGAACAATCCACAACATCCCCCACTTTGACCTCCAGTGCCGCTGCCAGATTCTTCGACAGAATCACACCATTTTCCTGCTGTGCCAGTTCATTTAAATATGTATACCAATGAACGTCTCTGTTTAGTTCCTCCTGCAAATACGCAGTCTCACCAAAATCTTTTGTATGGATTCCCATGAACTCACAGTTAGCAATCTTCGTTTTTCCCCGGCTTACCGATATATTGTTGGTTCGGATTACCTTTGCCATGCTCGTGCAAAGTCCCTGCTTGACCGGCTCGTCATATTTGACCGGATCTGGCTCCACATAGTTATAGTCGATATCATTGGCAGACACATAAAATGCCTGCATCTTCCATGTCTCCTGCAAACGGATATCGGCTCCATCTGCATAGCGGATCCGGTTTTCATAGTTCTGGTTGATCGTGCGCGCCGCATTGGCATTGAACAGTCCCATCGCCACGGTCAGAATCAAAAATACCGAGATAAAGCCCTGCTTGCGGAAGTTCCGCGTGATCTGTAAGAACGACGCGTACACTGCCGGACGCCACTTTTTTCTGCCGATATGATAGACAAGCTGCACAAGATAATGCAGCAACCGCAGCACAACAAGTCCCATCGCCACGATAAACAATACAGAATCCAAGAAGATCAACGGATCCATCTTCGCCCCAAGCAGTGCCCGTGCACGAATCTTATCAATCTCCTGATTGAAATTGTGAAGCAGATAGATTGAAACGCCAAGCAACACGATATCCAGAAAATATTTTTCCCAGAACATCTTCTTGTTGATCTTCTGATCAGATTTTTGCTGTACGATCGATACCCCGGAATGAATCACGACCGGAATCAGGATGAACAGAATTCCAACGGCAGACGCCGCCAGTCCATAGACAAGCATCACTGGTGTAAAATGATACATCGAGAGATTCCCTGCATGGAACGTCAGGAAATCTGTGGTCGATGCAGCCAGCTTACAAAGTCCATATCCAAGTGGCGTTCCAATCAGCATTGCCACCAGACAGAGAATACACGCCTGCAACGCATAGAGCGCTACAATCTGGCTGCGGCGGTATCCCCGGCTCCGCATCATGGCGATCTCGCCCTGTTCTGTGTCGATGATCTGTCCAGTCACCATATAGATAAATGCAAGCACCAGACCAAGCAACGGAAGCTCCAATACCCAGAGCGTGATATCTATCGTTTTCTTGTCCTTCTGGTACTGCTTGAGCAGATTCAGGAACGAATCGGTAAAGCTCTCATCCTCCTTATGAAATTGCTCGATATAATATTGCACATCTGCTACATTCTTCTGATTGATCTTCGTATAATCAAGCAGCACATTGGTCGCATAGTTGATCTTTTCCGGTGCAAACTGCTTCACGATGGCATCAAAGGTTTCCTCACTTACAAACATCTCCTGTTCCATCGTATTCGGCGCTGTATACCAGAAGGTGTCTGTGCTGTCCGTCTCCTTGAAGATACCACAGATCTGCAGCTTCAGCGTTTCCCCGTCTGCATCTGTCCAAAGTGGGAATTCCAATGTCTCACCGACTGTAAAGCCGCAGGCATCCATCACACTCTCGGACAACATACAGCCATACAGATTCTCAGCATACGCATCGTAGTCCTCGCCGACAAGCACCTGTGTATGTGCCAGCATATCCGGCATATACGATACCCTCAGATATTTTCCTTTTCCACCATACGCGCCCTGTGCGGACTGTTCATCCAGCGTCAGAATAGTCTGCGTATTCACCGCCTTTATGGATCCAAGATATTTCTCCCATGTCTGCTGATACCCTTTCACACCGTCGAGCACAGCCGCAGCTGTCTGACGTTTCTCCGTCACATAAGCACCTGTTCTTCCGATCACCGTCGGATATGCCTCTGCTTCCTCACCTGCATTATGAAAGCTGTCCAGCAGCATCTTGTTGAGCGAGCCTGCCTTGAACATTGGCTGACAGGAAACCGCCGCCACAAGGAAGACAAGTCCCAGAAGCAGGCAGGTCGTCAACCATTTTTTGTTTTTAATTTTTTGTAAAACGAACCGTATCATCTTTTACTCCTCTTCCTCTGAAACTGGTCCCGCCAGTATATCTCCCTCCGAAATACCATTAAATATACATGCCACTACATCGCCCTTTTTATATTTGGATGTATCCTGTGCGCTGTTGCAGATTGCTGCATCCACATATTGTTTCTCGATATTTCCATCTACGATTTTCCACACATAATAGAAATCCCCGGATGTCTCCTTGCCTGAGTTCGCCTTCTCTGTGTAGAGCGCATCTGCCGGAATCGTGTACACATCCGAATAAGAAATCAGCGGATAGGAAATTATCTGACTTCCGGTCATATCCTCCACGGATGCGTTCCCGTCTAATTTCACATAGTACATCCGGCTGTCGTCCGTCAGACTCTGCGTGATATAGACACGATCCCCTACCGTCGTGACATAATACTCTTCCTTTGTTCCTTCCGTGATTCCGTTGGAGCCACAGATGATGCCCTGTATCGTCTTTCCACTTTCCTCATCCTGCACCGATACAGGTGTCCCGTTCGCAACCTTGCTGTTTCCACCATACAATGCCAATTTCTCCTTCACCGGCGTATCAATCGCCAGAATATCCGAGTCAAGCTCCAGCTTGCCTCCGGTGTCTCTCCAGAAATCCAACACCTCGCCCTCCTGCTCAGCGCAGATTGACATAACACCTGTTCCGTCATTGTTACAGCTTGCCTCCGTATATGCTTCCTCTGACTGCTTGAGCTGATATGTATAATCCAGCGTCTGTATCTGAAAATCCAGATTCTCAATCTGAATATCGACATCCAGCATAGATGAAAGATTCGGATTTGCCTGTTCTTCTGCATCACCGTCGGTTGCTTTCTGTGCATCCGTACCGGTTGCAAGTGGTGTCTGTCCGGCAGTCAACGCTGCCTGCTTTTCCTGTTGCAGCGACTGAAGTGTATTCTCATGTGCCTGCACTGCTTTCGTGCGATTTTCTTTCATATCCTCAATTCCTGACCGCATCTCCGCCAGCTTCGCGCTGCCTTCATTCGTTCGAACCTTGAGTAACACATCGCCCTTTTGCACATAATCTCCATTGGATACACAGATTTCCTGAATTGTACCTTCATATGGAGATGTGTAATTGATCCGCATCGTATCTGCAATCGCATAGCGGTTTGTATAAAACATCGAATCATAATTCGTTGGAGCACTTACCGTATATTCCTCATATGCATCCGGCCATGCAGCCTCTGATGTATAATACACTTTTTCTCCCTCAGAAAGCCCGGATATCACCTCTGTATTTACCGTGTCACTGACTCCTGTCTCAATGTAGCGCTGTTCGCGCCGCTCCCCATTTTTTACATAGACAAATGATCCCTGATCGTCCTCATAGATAGAATCGTTTCCGACATACAGGACATCTTCCACGCGGTCTCTGACGAGATAAACGGCGATTACAGAACCGACTGGCGCGCTCTTTTGAGCATCCTCATACTGCATTCGAAGTGCCGGATATTTCTGCTGATTTTCAGCTGTCAGGCGCTCCTGTGTTGTATAGGCATACTCCCGAAGCGAAATTTTCGCGCCATCCTGTATCGTATAATAACGGTCGTATTTCTCCAGAAGCTTGTCTTTGATCGTTGTATTCTGTATCTGAATATATGTATCCTCATAATCTGCAATCGTGATAACATTCATCGAGCTTGTAACCTGATTGCCATATGTAAACTGACGCACATAAGAAACATACCCGCTTGCAGTTGCCTTGAGGGTTCCATCTTCAATGATCTCCTGCTGCTTCTGAATCTGATCATCGTAATCGGCAAGCTGGTGCTTGTAAAGCAGTTCATCATAATTGGCATTTTCCTGTTCCGTCTCGATCTCTTTTCCTGTTTTCGCAGCACTGTCAGAATCTCCCAGTTGATTTTCTCCCGCCTGTTTTAGATTCAGCTTCTGTATCGTGAGCTGTTGTTTCTGCACCTCCAGCTCACGTTTTTGCACGAGCAGACTCCGGGCTTCTTCCAGATCCTGTTTTGCCTTTTGTGCCGCTTCCAGATCCGCAGTAGCTACCACCTGTCCAGCTTCCACATAATCTCCAACGTCGACAAGGACTTCTGCCACGCTGACCTGTGTCGTCCAGAACACCGCATGTTCTGTTGGCACGATCGATCCATATGCGATTTTCAGATCGCCTACATCTCCCACAGATACTTCCCGGTACGATTCCGTTCCAGATACCGGTTCCAGCAAAGCTGGCGCATCTGCATATTTCGTTCCACAGGCAACCAGAGAGACCGCGCAGAGTACACTCATCAAAAATCCCAGCTGTCGTTTTAGTTTCTGTCCGATTCTCATTTTGCAATCACCACCTTGTCGCCCTCTTTTAAACCATCTTCAATCACTGTATAGCCATCAATCGTTGCCCCAGTCTGCACCTGTACGCCATGTCGGAATCCGTCTTCATCCAGCACATAGACGTAATTGTCATTTCCCACATACACGATTGCATCCTCTGGTACATACAGGACATTCTTGAGCACATTTTTCTCGATCTCCAGATTCAGTGAATCCGAGCTTGGCCGTTTCGCTGAGTCAACCAATGTAAATGTAAGCTGCCGTTTCATCCCGGCATCCGTATCCGACGCCAGCACATCAATCGCTGTCAATCTGACCTCATAGCTTCCAACGCCAAAAGTTGCCGTAAATGTCTGTCCTACCTCAAACGCATAATCATCCTCTGTCGTCGTAGTATAATTGTCCGAGCCATACAGGATCGTTACAACTGCATCTCCGGCATACACGGTTCCATAATCAAGCATATCCGACAGGCTGCTCACAATGCCGCTTCCCTCTGCCTTAATCGTATAAGCTTCCAGTCTTGCGTCCAGATCTTTGATGTACAGTCCTGCAATCTCCTGGTCTTTCTTTAACTGCTCGATACTCTCCTGGTGTTCATCTGTCTGATTAATTGCATCCAGCTTCGTATAATGGTCGATCAGAAGCGCATCCTCTTCCACACGGTTTTCATACTGTCTTCGTTCCTCCGTTATATCCTCCGAAGAGAAGGTGACAAGTGTGTCTCCATTTTGCACGACATCTCCAACATGGACAAATACCTGATCAACCTCCATCTCATCATGATCAGGATAGTATTCTTTCCGTTCAAACTGTTCTGATTTCAATCGCAGATCGAGCACCGGCGCAATGTCTCCATGCACGACTGGCTCGGTTGTGTATGTAATTTTCTCATATTCCGGTATCGTGATCACAAGATCATCCGTCTGGGTTTTGCCGGCACATCCGCTGAGCAGTCCCACACAGAGTACCATCACGGCTGCCATTCGTCTTTTTCTTATCTTTCTCACCACAATCTCCTCACAGTATCCTTTATTTTACTGTTCTTATCTTACCATGAAAATGTATCTAATTTGTATCAATTCGTATATATTATGACAAAAAAGAACTCCAATCTGCGGAAATCCGCAAATTGGAGTTTTATACGTTCTTCTTACTCTACAACGTAAGGGATAAGAGCTACGTGTCTTGCTCTCTTGATTGCAACTGTAAGTGCACGCTGATGCTTTGCACAGTTACCAGTAATTCTTCTAGGAAGAATCTTACCTCTTTCAGAGATGTATCTCTTAAGCTTGTTTGTATCCTTGTAATCAATTACTGCATTCTTCTCTGCACAGAATACACAGACCTTTTTTCTTCTACGAATTGGTCTTCTCTTCATAGGAGCGTCTGGACGATCGCTCTTCTCTGTCTTATTGTAAGCCATTACTAATTACCTCCATTTAATTTCCTTACTTAAATGGTAAATCGTTGCCTGTCAATCCTGTTGGAATATCCATGAATCCATCTGCACTGGCATTACCAGGTGCTGGTCTGTCTTCCTGCTGATATCCACCGCCGTTGTTTCCAGATGCATTCTTGCTCTCTGCAAACTCCTGCTCTTCTACGACAACTTCTGTTGTATAAACTTTATTGCCGTCCTTATTGGTATAGCTGCCTGTCTGAATACGACCTGTAATCGCAATCTTTGTACCCTGCTTCAAATACTTCTCAGCAAACTCTCCGTTTCTGCCAAATGCAACACAGGAGATAAAATCTGCTGTCTGCTCATTTCCAGAATTGTCTCTTCTCTGGAATCTACGGTCAACTGCAAGTGTATATCTTGCGATTGCTAAAGGCTCTGCAGCCTGTGAATATCTAACTTCCGGATCACGAGTTAAACGACCCATCAAAATTACTTTGTTCATCGGAAATCCTCCTAACTATTACTCTGCGTCCTGTCTAACACAAAGATATCTGAGAACAGATTCCATAATACGAACACTTGCTTCGATCTGAGCTGGAGCTTCAGCGTTTGCATCAAACTGAATGAAGTAGTAGAAACCTTCCTTCATCTTCTGAATCTCGTATGCTAATCTCAGCTTGCCTTTTTCGTCAACGTTTGTGATTGTGCCGCCTGCCTTCTCGATAATAGCCTTAGCCTTATCTACAACAGCAGTTCTTGCGTCATCATCAATCTTTGCGCTAACAACCAACGCCAATTCATACTTGTTCATGTTATTGCACCTCCTTATGGTCTATTGGCCTCCGAACTGGTCGGAAGCAAGGAATATAAAAATATATCACAGAGTTAGATATTACCATACGGAATTTTATTTTGCAAGCAATTTTTTCAGAATTTTTCATTTTTTTCGTCGTTATTTCGCGAAATAACATGCAAAGCTCTCGCTTACACCCGACTGTTGTATTAATATAGTATTTATGTTACATTAAATCATAGTAACTACTATATACCATAGGAGGGTTTTATTACAATGAAAGATGAAACAAAATGCCTGCATGCAGGCTATACACCAAAGAATGGCGAGCCTCGTGTTCTGCCTATCGTCCAAAGTACAACGTATGTGTACGAATCTGCCGCAGAAGTTGCCGGCATCTTTGATGATCCAACAAAAGGACTCTGTTATTCCCGTTTTGCCAATCCAACAGTCATGGCAGTCGAGGAGAAAATTGCAGCCCTGGAAGGTGGGGTCGGTGCCATGTGTACTACTTCCGGACAGGCAGCTACCTTGCTTTCCATCTTAAATATCTGTCAGGCTGGTGACAGCATCATCAGTACCCCTGAAATCTACGGCGGCACGATCAATCTGTTCTCTTTCACTTTGAAGAAGCTTGGCATTGAATGTATCTACGTGGATAAAAATATGTCTGACGATGAGATCAAGGCCTGTTTTAAAGAGAATACAAAGCTCGTGTTTGGCGAGACAATCGCAAACCCGGCGCTGACTGTATTTGATATTGAGCGTTTCGCAAATATTGCACATGCAATGGGAGTTCCATTGATCGTAGACAACACATTTGCAACTCCGATTCTCTGTAAACCTTTTGACTTCGGTGCTGATATCGTCGTACATTCCACAAGTAAATATATGGATGGACATGCCGTTCAGATCGGCGGTGTCATCGTAGACAGCGGCAAGTTCAACTGGGATAATGGCAAGTTCCCAGAGCTTGTCGAGCCTGACGAATCCTACCATGGAACCTGCTATACAAAATCTTATGGCAATATGGCATATATCGTCAAGGCAAGAATGCAGCTCATGCGTGACTTCGGTGTATATCCAGCCGCACATTCTGCATTCCTGTTGAATCTCGGATTAGAGACTCTTCCAGTTCGTATGAAGCAGTATACAGAAAATGCAATGGCAGTTGCAGAATACCTTGAAAAGAGTGACGCAGTTGTCAGTGTCAGTTGTCCAGCACTTCCTTCTGATCCAAACCATGCACTTGCAGAAAAATATCTCGGTGGCAAATCCTGCGGTGTTATCTCCTTTATCATCAAGGGCGGACGTCCGGCTGCGGCAAAATTCATGGATTCATTAAAGCTTGCCTCCAACGAAGTGCATGTTGCAGATATCCGTACCTGTGTCCTGCATCCAGCAAGTGAAACACATCGCCAGTTATCCGACGAGCAGCTTGTTGCAGCTGGTATTGATGCTGGTATGGTTCGTTTCTCTGTTGGTCTGGAGAACATCGATGATATCTTAGAGGATTTAGACGCCGCATTAAAAGCAGCTATGGAATAATTGATAGATTCTGTATCCATAAAAAAGGGTTGAAACAACTATGTTTCAACCCTTTTTCTTATCCTGCTTATATCTGTAATTCCAAAACACTTCCGAGGATTGCTTTCGGTTCCTTCACTTTCCGCTCTTCCGCATAGAATGCTTTGTTGTATTCCTGCAATTTCTGCATTGCGATCGGCTTGTCCACTTCCTCATACATCTGTGCATTCTTTGCACTAACCAGATTCGCCATACTAATAAAGCCAGGTTCAATCGCAATACCGCTGTCTTCTACCGGTGTGTCCGACTCCTTCGCCGGTCCCCACCATTTCATACCGATGGTATCTGCGTATTCTTCCGTTGGTGTCTCACACAGAAACTCCAACGCATACTGTTCTACCTGCTGCTTCGTACACACGATCTTCTTGCACCCAGTCACATGTCCTTTTTCATCCACGCGTCCAATCATCGCTGGATACGTGTCTACACTATTCAGATAATGACAATCAATCTCATGCATCCGTAGCTCTGTACGCTTGATGCCGCGTCGTTTCAGCAAAACTGCAATATCCGGCCGCACATTCATCATCCAACGTGCAAGCGGATTTCGATATTCGCGTTCTTTTCCAGACCATCCATTGATATGCTTTCCAAGATCGAACCCCGGATTTTCTATATCCAGTTCCTTATCCAGATTGTAAATCTCCGCAGCATTCACTGCCTTGGCATCTACATCCTCAAGCATCGCCCCCTGCGCCTCTTCACCTGCATACAGTGCACGTAACTTCCGGTTTGCAAATGTCACAAGCTTCCGGTTGAATTCAGCTTTACTGTCCGCATAATTGAAGTAATCACGCAGGAACGCCGGCATATAATATGCCTGCATTACTTCGTAAGTCTTATTTGTAAAATTGTCAGAATCGATCTTGACACGTTTGCATCCGTTCAAAATCTGGAACAGATACGCGGAAAACTGAGCTTCATCCCTACACAGGGAGCGCTCTCCATTTATATAGTCATTGATCAATATGTCCATATGTTTTACCACCATTTATTTTTATCTTAGTTCCCAAAAGTATGTATACCGAGCTTTGCGGCTGATCCCTTTGAGAAGTGCCAGTACATTGGTGAACCGTCACATTCCAGTACCACATAAACTGTTTTATCTTCCGATACATCACTAAAATCCAGATCCGGATAATTATCACGGATATCCGGTGCATCACCGTTCGATGCAGTAAATGTACCTGTGTAAGTTCCACCATACTCTTCATCGTTCGATACAAGCGATACAGTTACCTCTCCATCAAACAATCCATCTACCAGATTACCAGAACGGGTTACCGTTACAAGCTCATCGCCAGCGTCCTCGTTGACAGATGTCTCAGTACCTGCACCGTTCGGTTTATCGTTGCTCCATGCACCTTCATAAACCAGATATGCCTGATTATAACCATCCATCTTGACGAACATCGTTCCCTGTCCACTTCGCACACCGTTCTCGTAATCACCATAATAGAAGTAATAACCAGAACTCAACAAAGTAGAATATGTGTAAACGCCCGCAGCTTTTCCTGTATAGGAGCTGTCATAGCCATCCGTTGCATAAACATAAGAATCACCGTCCATATTTGCAACAACTGTACTTGCATTATCGGAACCATCCACGTCCATCATGCCTGCATAATCGGAAGCTGACATCAGGCTGATTACCTGCTCCATCAGATCATGTCTGGCTGTCATCAACGCACGCTCTGACTCAATCTTCTCTGTATAAGAAGAGAAGTCCACATCCGACATGCTGTCCGCATATGTATTGATAAAGGATTCTGCCTGATCATACTGCTGTGCATCCATCATATCATCCAAAACAGCATATGCACATGCCTTTCTTCCACTCAGAGCCGACTCATTCGTACTGTCGAGATCCAAAGCATCTCCATAAGCAGCAATCTTATTTTCATAATCAGAGTTATCCATTGCATCGGCACGGTCTACATATGCAGTTACGAGGTTCTTCTTCAGACCGTTGTCATTTGTCAGGTTATACCCTTCCTTATATGCATCGATCAGAGAATCCGTATCACTGTAAAGATCATCTGCGTATTCATAGAATGCTACGATATCCTCACTGTTCTCTGTTACTTTATCTGCATCAAAGCCCGTGATTGTTGTACGGAACTCTGTGAAATTCTCTCTTGCCCCATCGCTTTCACCGGCACTAATCTGTGCGGATAACAAACCGTTCATAGCCGGAACCCGGTCATCAAAGATACCAAGTGCTGCTTCATACGCCGTGACAGCTTCTTCGTAATTGCTGTCTGTCATCGCCTTCTCAGCAACATCCATCTTCCTCTCATACCGTTTCTCTGGCGTAAAGAACAGGAAATATGCGCCTGCGCCCAGTGCCAATACCACAACGACGCAGATAGCCACGATCAGACCTGTCTTTTTCTTCTTTGGTGAACCATCTTTGTTTACTTTTGGCTGTTTTGGTACCTTCGGTTTTTTCTCCTTCGGAGCTTTCGGTGGTTTCGGCGCCTTTGGCGGCTTTCCACCATTCATCGGCGGCATCTGTCCGTTATTCGGCATCATACCCATCGGTGCTCCCATTGATCCATTTGGCATCTGTCCCATTGGTGCTCCCATCGGTCCATTCTGCATCTGTCCCATTGGTGCTCCCATCGGTCCATTCTGCATCTGTCCCATTGGCGCTCCCATCGGTCCGTTCGGCATCTGTCCCATTGGTGCTCCCATCGGTCCGTTCGGCATCTGTCCCATCGGCATTCCCATCGGTGCTCCCTGTGGCGGAAGCATCTGTGTCTTGTCCTCAAACTGTGGTGCGCCCGGTGCTGGTGCTGCACCCATCATCGCTGGTTCTGGTCCTGTCAGAACCGTCGTTGCACCTTCCGTATCATCGTCATCCTCAGGTGTCATATCTTCTGCGCGCAATACCGTCGTCGCGCCCTCTTCTTCGTCCTCAGTTTCTGCATCCATCGCACGTAATACGGTGGTGGCACCCTCTTCTTCATCCACGTCATATCTGGATTCCGGATTCTTATTTTCGTCCATATCGTTTCCTCCTGCAAAACTGCAATACCTTCTTTACAGTTTATACTTTTTCTACCTCATATGTCAACATACTTTCTCGTATTTCACAAACGATTTACCATTCTTTTCTGTTTTTCAGGCTCTGGATTTCCTCTGTGGTAAGTTTCCGATATTCACCACACGCAAGCGACTCATCCAGATACAACGGTCCCATACGCAAACGCTTTAAATATAGCACCTGCATACCTACCGCTTCAAACATTCGTTTAATCTGATGATACCGCCCCTCTGTGATCGTAATTTCGATCTCACTTTCGCTCCCTGCCTTGTGAATCTTCAGTTCAGCTGGTGCTGTGAGCAGCTCATCTCCGATATCTACACCCTCAGCAAAAGCAGCGACCTCCTTCTTCGTGACCATGCCTTTGATCCTTGCATAATAGGTTTTTTCCACATGCTTTCCCGGTGCCAGCAGATCATTTGACAGCTTTCCATCGTTGGTTAAAAGCAACAGCCCTTCCGTATCTTTGTCCAGCCGTCCTACCGGAAATAAATCGCGTCGTTTTTGTTCTGTAATAAGATTCACAACTGTTTTTTCATGTGCATCTTTCGTTGCAGACACCACCCCCTGTGGTTTATGCAGCATATAATAAGAAAAACTCTCATACACGACCATTTTACCCTGCACACAGACAACATCCTGCGCCGGTTCCAGCTTTTCCTCCGCATGGACACACGTCTCACCATTTATGGTGACCTGTTTTGCCTTCAGCAGTCCTTTCACATCCTTTCGACTGCCAAAACCCGCATCTGCCAAATATTTGTCGATTCGTATTTTTGCCATATTGCACCAGTCCTCCCATTTCCAGACAAAAGAAGAAGATCCACAGTCAACCCGCGGATCTTCCCATTCTTATTATCAATCCTCTTGGGGAGATTGAACTATATATTTCTGTCTCTGCTAATTAGAATAAGCTATCGTAGAAGCTTCCAACTGACGCGCCTGCCACTGCTCCGTACTGATTGTAAAATACAGACGATGAATTTGCAGATGCATCGCTTGCAAGCTGCAACATACGACTCTGTGTATTACTGCCGAAAGAGAAATCTCCGGCAAACAGTTTCTTCACATCCGACATATCTGCAGATGCAAATGCCTCCTCGTCAAATGCAAGTGTGTTATCACTTTTCACCGTAATTCCGATCTTGGCTAATGCACTTGTATAATTTCCAGTCTGAGAAGCCAGTCTGGATGCATCCTTCAGTACGCCTGATTTATCTGAATTCTGTGCACTCTCCATCACACTGTTGTAATTGCTGACAAAGCTCTTTACATTCTTCTGGATCTTATCTGTATCCGCACTCTGATACAGCTTCTCATCCTTCAATGTTTTCAGATCCTTCCATGCATCCTCGGATGCCGTCTTTGTCGCAGTATCCTCTGTCTTCGTCTCTATGTTACTCTTGGAAAACTGCTTCTGCGTTGCCTTCTTCGCACTATCGTTCGAATAATAATGCTTTGCAAGCTTCAGATAACTGCCGTTCCGAATGGAGTTGTAATCGCTGAGAAGTCCCATCAATCCACTGCTTGAATTGCTGGAAGATGTTCCAAGCATGCTATTAAAAAAATTGCTGCTAATATTCATACTCATATTCTCACTTCCTTTTTACATTCTCCTACTATTCATTCTTACCCGTAGTATACTACATATCCCACTGATTTGTAAAGAGATTTACGGATTTGTCGTCGAATCTTCCGTTGTTCCCTCTGTTGTGTCCGCACCTTCACGTTTGAGATAGATAACTTCATCGGTATACATGCCTGAATCGTCGGCGGTCTCTTCCCAAGTTGTCGTGCATGCCTCATCCGTGTATGCTTTATATTCCAGCAATGCAAGCTGTACCGGTTTGTCCACTGGAACTGTATAACTGCTCTCCAGTCCTTTTCCCTCTAAAATCTTGAACGTAACTGTCCGCGTCATCATAGACTCGTGTGCGGTCGCGATTGCCTCCGGATATGTATAAGAATTTCCTTCTGTCACCCAGGAATATGATACCTTTTCCCCATTGGCATCGTAACAATAATATTCAAGCACCTTGTAATTGTCATCCAGAACATAATGGAATACATAAGATGCGTTGTCATTCTTATAATTTGTCTCCACAACCAGATCTCCGTCCTCGCGGTAGATATCCTTGATCGTCTGATCCGCCTCTGTAAGGGAGATAATCATATCGTTGTGATTCGTGTTGATGATCGCATCTGCCACATTTGGTTCCGGATAGATCAATGCATAGCACGTCTTGTCCTCATCAATCAGATACCAATAACCATATTCTTTATCAAGCACCTGCACGATTCCATTTGAATCCTCGTACGCCTGCAGATACGTGCCGTCCTCGTCAAACCCAAGGAACTGATATTCCGAATACACCTCAACACCATCACTGTAATAGATTGTATTCAAGCTGTAATTGTTTCCACCCGCAAGCAATGTATCCCCTTTGTTTGCATCATAGATTGCTTCCAGCGTGACCTTCTTATCTTCCTCTGAGGCGGGTTCGCGCTTCTTTTCCTCTTCCGTTGTATTCTCTGCTTCCTCCCGGATATCTGCCAGAATATCTTCGGTCGTTGTCGCATCACTCTGTGACGCTGCCGCTTCGGTTGTCACCAGCACCAGTTTATCTTCTTTTCCGCATGCAGTCAGTGCAAGCATCGCAGCCGCCATCGCACACGCCACCCATAATTTTGACTTCCTCATATGTTCTCCTTCCCGCTCACATGGTTGCTGCCGCCCCACATTAAGCCTGTCTCTTCAATACGCGTATCACAAGTTTCTTTACTTCTGCAAACTCTCCCATCTTGAAATAAGCCACAAACATCAACAGATTTGACACGATCACAGACACGATTGCCTTCAGGATCAGCGCCAGAATTCCAACGCCCGGTATCTGACTTGCAACCAGATAGGTAAGTGTACATACAATCGTTGTCACGATTGTATAATACAGAAGCTTCCGTATATATTCCCATGCATTCCGCTTAAATAATACCGTAAACAGGTTATGCAGAATCCACGGCATACCAACAACCAACACGGAAATAACGGTAGACAGGATAACACCATAGATACCAATAAACTGTACAAGAATAATATTCAGCACCAGATTCACAAGTGCCGTCACAAGTGGACGGAACCGGTCTTCATGCCAGATTCCCGCTGCATCTTTGTAAGTGATCAGAATCTGGTTTACCTGGCTGATGAAGAAATACACAACCATGCAAACAACGACTGCAAATGGAAGCATTCGCTTCTCTGTTACCCAGAGCCGCATGAACGGCTGATACAGACAGAGCATAACCGCACTGCACATACCTGCAAGCCACATAATGATAAATGAAAGCTTCTTCAAATCCGTATAATTTTTTTCTTCCGTCTCCACCAGAATGCTGTTTCCGATACCTGCGGTACACGATACAAACACCACATTCATGATTCCGGTTACCGCAGTCAGCACATAGTAATAATTATTGTAAAATGCATTCGCTGCAAGTCCTAAAAATGCAGATATAACAATCGTATCCGCCGAAGATACAATGACCTGTCCCACCTTCATGGTGAAGAGATCTCTGATACGGTTATTGATTTTCTTTACTGTCTCCTTCGGCAGCTTTCCGACTGCCTTATATTCCGGATACATCTTATTCGCAAAATATGCCGTTACCAGATTCGTAACGATCTGTGTGAAGATCTGTACAATCAGATAGATATAATAATCACCGATTGTCATAACGACAACTAACTGTGCCGCATACTGGAACGTATTCGTCACAAGCATGACCTTGCTCGCTACATCATTTCTCTGGTGTGCAGTCAGCAGACTGTTCTTGTACGCGAGCAGCCAGTACGACATACAGGTACAGAACAGATTGAGCAGATACACGACATAGATGCTCACGCCCTCCGGCATATCACTCTTTACAAGATACGGAATAAACGGCGTCAGAATTCCGCCAACGACTGCGATTACCAGTCCGATGATCCGGTAATATTTCTGATATAATTTTAACAACGCGCAGATCTGCTCTTTATCATTGTCGATAATCGGCTGGTACATGGAATAAACCATCGCTGAACCAACGCCCAACTCCGCAAGGTTCAACACCCACAGCACCGAACCAAACAAGCTGTTTAAGCCGAGATACCCATCGCCCATGTAGTACATAATTGCTGTACGCATGATAAATGGAAGCAGTATCTGATAGCCTTTCAAAAACATGCCAAACACAACATTTCGCGAGGCATTTCTTACACGGGTTTCCTGTTGCATAACTTTCCTCTTTCTACTACGAACTTATGATTCCTGTGTGGAATCAATATAGACACGCGGTACACGCTGGGAGATATTGCATACAATCTCATCGACATTTGTCTGAAGCAGATCTGCCATCCACTGGATGGAAAGGTCTCCGCCAAGCAGTGTTACCTGATCGTTTCTCTGTACATCCGGGATATCTGTCACATCGACCATACACTGATCCATACAGACTCTTCCGATGATCGGTGCTTCCTGTCCACGGATCAGCACCTTTCCTCGGTTCGACAGATCTCTCCGGTATCCATCCGCAAATCCAACCGGCAGGGTTGCGATCTTCGTCGGACGCTTCGTCACGAATGTGCCGCCATAACCAACCTCCGTTCCTGTCGGAACCTCCTTCACCATAACCACATACGTGTACCAGCTCAAAATCTCCTTGAAGTTCTCTTTTTTGAACCCTTCTTCGTCGATTGGATTCAAGCCATATAAGATATCTCCGGCACGTACCATATCGAGCTGCGAATCCGGCATCAGCAAAATCGCCGGGCTGTTCGCCACATGATACTTCGGAAATGTGATTCCCATTTCCTTTAACTTCTCTGTCATACGCAGAAAGCGGTCAAGCTGCTTCCCTGCACTCTTATGATCGTACTCATCTGCACGTGCAAAATGCGTGAAAATGCCTGTCATATTCAGGGATTCCATCTGTGAAATCTCCTTGATTGCTTCAAGCGTCTCATCGTTATCCGGGAACCCGATCCGGCTCATTCCGGTGTCGAGCTTGATCTGTATATTCTGCTTTCTTCCCTGCCGTTTCGCTGCCTCGGCAACCGTCTTCGCATATTCCACCGAGAATACTGGAAAGTCCAGATTGTAACGGACTGCCTCATCTAAGTCATAATCTCTGGTATCTCCAAGCACAAGAATCGGCTCTGTCGCGCCATGCTCCCGCAAGGCAACACCCTCGCTCCACAGTGCAACCGCATAGTTGGTCACGCCGCAGGCTTTCAATGTCGGATACAATCCTTCCGCGCCGTGCCGGTATCCGTCACCCTTTAAAACCGCCATGAGTTCGACACCCGGCTTTAATTTCTTGCGGATCTCTGCTAAGTTATTTTTCAGCATACCAAGATCTACGACGGCTGCTGTTCTTCCCATCCAAGGTTCCATACAATCTATCATACCTTTCCATTTTTCAAGTACATCAAAATTATCTAAAATAAAACACAATCGAGCAGGTTCATACATCCTGCTCGATTTACTTTCTTCACAGATTATCTCTGTACAATTCTTACATCAATTCATTCATTGAATCTCTGATGATATCCAGTCCGCGCATCAATTCGTCATCCGTTGCCACAAGCGCCGGCATCAGCTTCAACACATTGTTATCTCGGCCTGCACGTTCCATGATCAATCCCTTTTCAAAGCACTTGTTACAGATTGCCAAAGCAAGCTTTCCATCTGCAACCTGGACGCCCCAGATACAGCCGATTCCCCGGATCTCCACACCCGGTCTTGCAATGTTCTCATCCATATATTTGCGGATGATTCCCTCTTTGCGCTTTACCTCAGCCTCAACCTTATGGTCAAGCATATATTCCAGTCCTGCCTTCGCTGCAACCATAGAAAGCTGGTTGCCACGGAACGTTCCGTTGTGCTCGCCCGGTGACCAGATATCTAACTCCGGCTTGAACATTGTCAGAGCAAATGGCATACCATATCCACCGATGGACTTCGACATTACGAACATATCCGGTACGATACCTGCACGCTCGAACGAGAAGAAGGTTCCTGTTCTCGCACAGCCTACCTGAATATCATCCACGATCATCAAAATATCATACTTATCGCACAACGCACGGACACCCTGCAGATATTCATTGGAAAATACATGCACGCCTCCCTCTGCCTGTACGGTCTCGATAATGATTGCTGCCGGTTTCTCCACACCTGAGTGGTCGTCCGTAAGCAATGTCTCCATATATTTGATTGTATCAAGCTCCGGGAACATATATGGTGCCGGAATATGTGTAACATCATTCAGACATACACCTGCGCCGCCACGGCTGCCCGCATCACTTGTGAGAGACAATGCGCCAAGTGTCATACCATGGAAACATCCCATGAGTGCCCAGATCTGATTTCTCTTCTTTACTTTACGCGCCAACTTCAATGCAGCCTCTACGCCATTGGTTCCGGTTGGTCCAGGGAACATTACCTTGAAATTCAATCCTCTTGGCTGTAACACCTTTTCTTCAAAGAACTGCAAAAACTCTTTCTTCGGAACAGTCATCATATCCATCGAATGCATAATTCCATCACTCATCAGGTATGCAACCATCTTTTCCTTAATATAGTCATTGTTATGTCCATAGTTTAAGGCTCCTGCTCCGCAGAAGAAATCTATATATTCCTTTCCGTTCTCATCCTTCATGATCGAACCCTTTGAAGTCGTAAAGACCGCAGGGAAGCTTCTACAATAAGAACGTACCTCTGATTCATAATTCTCAAATACTTCAACGTCAGTCATACACTCGTACCTCCTACTCTGTGTGACTCATTTTCTTCATAATCAAGCTATAATATACTCCTCATTCTCTCACTTCGCAAGTGAAAAAAGAATGAATTCTGTATTTCAGACTTAAGATAATTCCAAATCCGGCTTTTCAAACTCCTTCATTTTCTGGTTATAGGCATCCCGCATCGCATCTTCATACGGTATTTTCTCCATATCTGCGCCTAACATACGCAGAAGGTAATGTGTGAAATCCGGGTTTGCTACAAGGATTGGTCCAAGCATGTAAGTCGCAAGAATCTTTCCTTTGCGGATACCTTCAAATACCGACTTCGGATTCATACCAGTTCCCATCTCAACCTTACAAAAGCTCTCCTGCTCCGGGATTCCAAATGTATGGGAGAAACGGCTTGTATAACCAAGCAATGTAATATCATCGAATTTTGCCTTCATCAATGTATTGAAACGGTTCGGTGTCTGTCTGACCGAATAGCTGTTTAAGTACGCCAGTGCCTCCACCTTGCTGCCATCTTCCCGCTTAATGTATTTGCCAAGCAGTTCGAGCGCATTTCCAACGAATAAGAATACCGTCTTCTCTGCATCAAATGCACGGAAGATTTCTTCCTTCAGAGGAAGCAGACGGCTTAAGATCACTTCCTGACTCTTCTCGCTCATTGAGCACATATATACCAGATCAATATCCTCTGTCAGAAACAGCGGCTTCGCATTCAGTGTTGTCTCTACAAATTCTGCATCCGGTAAGCAGAGCTTTAAGTATTGCATATTTCCTTTGTCACCATATAAGGTACAAAGCTCCGGATAAAGGATTTCAATCTTCATTATTTTTCATCCTCCAGTCTCTTCAAAAGCTTCTGCTTCATCTTGCAGGAAATACCATAGGTATCGCAGTCGTATAAGATGTATACCTTATCGACGCCCTCTAAGTTCACTTTATCAACCGCTGCAACCTCGTCGAGATCCCACGCGATCTTCTCCTCCGGGATTCCGGCAATCAGCGCACGCACGCGGTGATCGAGACACCTTGGTCCACAGCAGACTACCTGCATTACATCATCTCTTGCAAACTGCTCATATTCCAGATCGTAGATCCAGCCGATAAACTCGATACTCTTCTGTCTGTCGCTGAAATCATCCTCTGCGATCATGATGACCTTCTTACCAGGCTCTTCTGCCACATACTCAAACGTACGGCAGGAGCTGACTGCGCTCTGTCCTTTGCTGAGCGCCTGAACGACTGTCACATTTCCAACCTTCGTCTCGCTGTAACGGGATTCCGGCACATGAATCTCTGCAATCCGCTTCTTCACTTCGTCGGAAGAATATCCAAGCTCCCGCATCATCGTGATTACAGTCAGTTCATTATAAATATTAAACAACGCATCATGAATCAGTGCGTACTCGATTTCGTTTCCATCCTTTTCACGGACAATTAACTTCTTGCCTTCCTTGTCGACCTTCGTTGCGAGATAATCTGCATCTGCAGACTTGTAATCGCAGTTCGGACAATACGCATTTCCAATATGATGATAACGAAGGTAGTTGAACTTCAGCTTCGTACCGCATTTTGGGCATAATGTATAATCAGCAATCAGGTTGTATGGTTCCGTCTTATCGTCATCCTGCTTTCCGATTCCGAAATAAACATGCTCGCTGTTCGGCTTTAAGTTGCTGCTGCACTGCTCGTCTGCATTTAAGATCAGTTTCGTTGTGTCCGGGCAGTACGTGTCAATGACACTGAAAATGTAATCCGGATGTGCGTTTCGCTTCAGTGAATCACGGAACAGGTTCGTCACGACGAGATAATCCGGTTTTACATATGGAAGGATCAGACGGGATGCACGCTCGTCCACCTCAAATACAGTTGCGTCCACGCGGCATCTGCCAAGCCAGTTGACGCTGTTCAGCAGGTTTGTCACACAGCCCGGCACGATATTCGAACCGGTTCGGTTGCTGACTACCTTCTTGCCTTCCTTCTCCAGCATATCGGTCAGCATGTTTGATACGGTCGTCTTACCGTTCGTACCTGTCACGCAGATACAGAGCGGTGCCTTCGGTGCCTGCGCCATGAAATCCGGGCAGATTTTTCTCGCAACAACGCCTGGGGTATGCGTGCCGTTGCGCCCCGAAAGGCGGATGATGACTTTGCTGAATTTTGCAGCCATGACTGCGATATGATAACGTAACTTCGACATGATTGTCTCCTTTTTCCTTTTGAACCTCGCTGGTGTGTGATGAGATAAACTTTTCTCCTCATATATCCAAATACAAATTCATTTCATATATGATGTATTGAAACTAAGAAGTACTAGATGTTCTTAATTTTCTTTTTCTCTATGTCCGCCATCGCCGCCAATTCGCCATCCATGGCTCAGTGGCGGCTTGTTTGAACATCGTGTTCAAACATGGCTGCACTCTGAAAGAACATCAAGGACTTCTAAGTTCCAAACATATATATTTCATGAATTTATATTTGAATATATGTTGAAGATTTCTTTGTCCTCATCACAAACCAGCTATACATACAAAATCCTAACACAAGACAATCCTGTCTTGTTTTGCCTTGATTTTTGTATGAAAGTACAATATCTACTGTGTAAAATCCAAGACATTATATATCTTGTGGGTAGGATTGTCAATTTTTTCCGCTGTAACAGGCGTCCATTACGATTTGCCAGCTTGTCCTATGCCAGCAGATCGTGTTCGAGTGACGCGATCACAGCAGCACCATCTCCGATTGCAGTTGCGATCTGGCGGACAGTCTTGGTGCGCACATCTCCGATTGCATATAGAAATGGTATATTTGTGCGGCAGTCCTCACCGGCACGGATATAGCCGTTCTCCATCTCTACGACCTCTTTTACAAGTGCAGTCTGTGGCTGCATGCCAACCGCGATAAAGATGCCGGATAATGCGAGATCTCGTTTTTCTTCTGTCCGGTTATCCTCGATCACGATATGGTCAACCATGTTCTCACCACAGATCTTTCGTACTTCGGTGTGTGGTAGGAATTCGATATTTGCCGCATCGAAGATCCGCTGCTGCAATACCTTGGCACCGCGCAGCTCATCACGACGATGAATCAGGTAGACCTTCTCACATACATTTGCAAGGTACAGGGCATCTTCAAGTGCCACATCACCGCCACCGACAACGGCCACCGTTTTATTCCTGAAAAATGCACCGTCACAGGTTGCACAGTATGAAACACCGGCGCCGGCAAACTTTGCCTCGCCTTCCACGCCAAGCTTTCGATGGGTCGCACCAGTCGCTACAATTACTGCTGTTGTCTCGATCACACTGCCATCTTCCAGATGCACTTCCTTGTAATCATCCTGATTGGCAATGTCCGTCACCGTACCCTCCATAAATGGAACCTCCAGCGCATCTGCATGTTCCCGGAACTTTACTGACAGATCATAGCCATTTGTTCCGTAGAAGCCAAGCAGATTATCCACACGGTCGGTTGTGACAATCTGTCCGCCGCTGAACATTTCCTTCTCGATTACTGCCACATCCAGCAACGCACGTTTCGCATAGACCGCCGCCGATAAACCTGCGGGACCGCTACCGATAATCACGACATCTTTCCTTGTATCACTCATCGTTTTCCTCCAAACTGGTTTCTATTTCATTCGTTTCATTTTTTAATCAATTTCTTATTTTATCCACGATCTATCTGTGTGCAAATTCTTTCATAACATCAATCGTTTTCCGGATATCTTCCTCTGTATGTGCATCTGAGATAAACATTGCCTCAAACTGCGATGGAGCGAGGTTGATTCCATGATCAAGCATATAGCGGAAGAATGCTGCATACTGCTTCGTGTCGCTCGTCATGGCGGTATCCATATCAACCACCTGCTTGTCTGTGAAGAAAATGCTCATCAATGAGCCGATCTGGTTGACACAGACCCGATCGCCAAATGCCTCTCTTGCTGCCTGTGCAAGTCCTGCGGTTTTCCCTTCGAGCTTTGCATACACTTCCGGATGTGCGTCCAGCAGCTTCAATGTCTCAATGCCTGCGGTCATCGCAATCGGATTACCGGACAGGGTTCCTGCCTGATATACCTCGCCAAGCGGTGCCACGCACTGCATGATCTCGCGTCTGCCTCCGTAGGTTCCAACCGGCATACCGCCACCGACGATCTTGCCAAGCGTTGTCAGATCCGGCTTGATATGGAAATATTCCTGTGCGCCACCCGGTGCCAGACGGAATCCTGTGATAACTTCATCGAAGATCAGTAATGCACCATCCGTCTGCGTGATGTCACGCAGGAACTCTAAAAATCCTGCCTTCGGTGGCACAACACCCATATTTGCCGCAACCGGCTCGACAATGATTGCTGCAATCTGTCCCTTATACGCATCGAATAACTGTTTTACGGATTCCTCATCGTTATACTCTGCAACGAGAGTATATTTCGCATAGCCCTCCGGGACACCCGCACTGTTTGCCACCGTCTGTGTGATCACGCCAGAGCCTGCCTTTACCAAAAGTCCGTCACTATGTCCATGATAGCATCCCTTGAATTTCACAATGTAATCTCTTCCAGTAAATCCACGTGCCGCGCGGATTGCACTCATCACCGCCTCTGTACCGGAATTTACCATACGAGACATTTCCATTGAAGGCATATGCGCTGTGATAAGCTCCGCGATCTCCAGCTCTTTTCTGGTCGGTGCACCAAAGGTCAGTCCATCATCGCAGGCCGCCTTTACCGCTTCGATTACCGTCTCCTTTGCATGTCCGAGGATTCCAGGTCCCCATGAACATACATAATCTATATATTCCCTCCCATCCTCATCGAATATACGGGAGCCTTTTGCTTTTTTTATAAAAATCGGGGAGCGTCCGACTGAGCCGAATGCACGCACCGGCGAATTCACGCCACCCGGAATATATTTCTTGGATTCTTCAAATAACTGTTCTGATTCTGTCTGCATGATTATGCTTCCTCCTCATCTATCGCGATACACATTCCTGCGAATCATTTTATTGTTCATCCTGCAGCCATCTAGCCACGTCAAGTGCATGATAGGTTATGATAATATCCGCACCGGCACGTTTCATGGCAATCATGTTCTCCATAACGATACGCTTCTCATCGATCCAGCCGTTTATCGCTGCTGCCTTGACCATCGAATACTCGCCGCTTACATTGTAGACTGCGAGTGGATGCTTCGTCTCGCCACGCACCGCTTTCACGATATCGAGATAAGCAAGTGCCGGCTTTACCATAATGATATCCGCCCCCTCTTCGATATCTGCCTCACATTCGCGCAATGCTTCCCTGCCATTTGCAGGGTCCATCTGGTACGTTCTGCGATCGCCGAATGCCGGAGCGGAATGTGCCGCATCCCGGAACGGAGAATAATATCCGGACGCGAACTTCGCGCTGTATCCCATAAGCAATGTATCCACGCATCCATTTTCATCCAATGCCTTCCGCAGATATGCGATATGTCCATCCATCATGTCGGACGGTGCGATCATGTCTGCGCCCGCTTTGGCAAGTGTTACTGCCATCTTAGCCAACAGCGGAAGTGTCTCATCGTTCAGTATTTTTCCGTCCTTCACCAATCCGCAATGTCCGTGGGAGGTATATTCGCACAGGCACACATCTGCGATAATCAAAAGTTCCGGTGCTTTCTTCTTGATCTCGCGCACCGCACGCTGTGTGATACCATTTTCATCGTAAGCGCCGCTGCCGCATTCATCCTTGTGCTCCGGGATACCGAAGATCAAAATTGCCGGAATGCCAGCCGCCTGTATGCGCTCTAGTTCCTCATCGAACCGATCCAATGTATACTGGTAGATGCCCGGCATGGAATCGACCGGGTTCTTCTCATTGGTTCCTTCTTTGATGAATACCGGGTAGACGAGATCGGATTTGCTGATTTGTGTCTCGCGCACCATGTTTCGCAGTACTTCATTTTCTCTCAATCTTCTTAATCGTATCATGTGTGTATATGCCTCTTTTCTATTTTATATTTACGAAACATGCATTGATTTGTATATAAATGTCTACATCCATTTTTGTAAATGCCAGATGTATTGAAACTAAGAAGTACTAGATGTTCTGCTCTACATATTTCTATCAGACGCAACCGCCGCCAATTCGCCATCCATGGCTCAGTGGCGGCTTGTTTGAACATCGTGTTCAAACATTGCTGGAAATCTACAGAACATCAAGAACTTCTAAGTTCCAAACATATTATATTTTCAAAAATGGATGCAGACGCATATACAAATCTACGCACGTTTCGCTAACTATGTTCAAATTCAACCTTTCAATCAATTATACACTTGCCTTGCCTTAAACGCACCATCCAATGCCCTTACTAAACCTTCCGCATCGCACTGCTCCGGAACGACGTCCGCGGGCAATCCACATTTCGTGAGGGCATCTGCCGTTACCTGCCCGATTGCGCCGAGTACAATACGTTTCTTTCCTTGTGCCGGGTTCCAGTCTGGCTGTCCGGTCTCGGCAAGGCAATCTGCAAATGCATGTACCCCGGAGGCACTTGCAAATAAAATTGCATCGTAATTATTTAAGTATTTCCAGTTCTCTGTCCGCGCGCCACGCACATCGTAGATGGATAGAATCTCCGCGTCAATCCGGTTCGCAGATAAAATCTGTTCTAAGACCGGACTTCCTTCCTTCGCCCGCGGAATCAAAACCTTTTCTCCTGATTTTACAACGGTACAAAGCCCATTTGCAAGACTTTCTGTCGTATATTGCTCTGGTATATAATCCGCATAAAATCCATACTGCTCCAGTGCCTGCGCACAGCCACTTCCAACCACAGCGAATCGGATATCTGCAAACTTCCGAAGATCGACTGTACACGCGCGCACCCGGTCAAAAAATAGCCGGATTCCGTTCTGGCTTGTAAATACGATCCACCGGTAATCTGACAAATTCCAAATTGCCACATCTAACTTCTCCATATCCGGACACGTTCTGACATGCATATCACAGATTGAAAATAGCGATGCGCCTTTTTCTTCCAACAGTCCGCGCAGCTTCTCCCGGAATACCGCCGTGCCAACGACACCAATCTTGCAGCCATCAATTGCACTGCGATTCTTGTCCTTCATCGTGCAGGCTGCTGTCTGTCCGACGACTATGATTGCCGGTGAAACAAGCTCGTTTTTTAAAACAAGCTTACCGATCGTCCCTACCGTACCGCGCACGATTGTCTCTCCGGGCAGCATACCATTTGAAATCACACTAACCGGTGTCTCCTCCGATTCCCCCTCTTCGCGCAGTCTCTGCATAATCGGTTCCAGATTCGAAAGTCCCATCAGGAACACGCTGGTTCCCTCCTGTTTATGAATGTTCGCAAGTGCATCTGCCTCGCCCTTCTTCGTATGTCCGGTAATCACATGAAAGCTCCGGCTCATCTCCCGATGCGTCACAGGAATTCCAAGCACCTCCGGCACCGCAATCGCAGAGGTCACACCCGGAATCACCTGAAACGGAATATCCGCTTCCTGCAATGTAAGGATTTCCTCACCGCCACGTCCGAACACAAACGAATCGCCGCCCTTTAAGCGGACAACATTCTCGTATTTTTCTGCGGTCTCTACCAGAATCCGGTTGATTTCCTCCTGCTTCTTATAATGCGCACCTGCCTGCTTGCCAACATAGATCTTCGTGCAATCTGACCGCACAAGGTCGAGAAGCTCCCCCGTCCCAAGCCGGTCGTAGATTACCGCATCGCACGATTTTAAGATCTGCAAGCCTTTGTATGTAATTAATCCCGGATCGCCGGGACCTGCTCCGATTAAATATACCATTTCCAGTTCATCCTTTATACATGTGTCAATACAATTTTCCTCGAAATATCAAAAAAGGATTCGATTTTTCAATAGACACTCCAATCCCTAATACTGATAAATCCAGCTTTGCTTTTATAAACAAATCCTTCAGATTTTTCTGATCGTATAATTTTGCAGCAAAACTATACAGCAAATCACGATCTGGATTCAGTTCTATTACAATCCAATCCTTGTCTTTACGAAAATGCTTCGATATATCTGTCAGCATTACAGTCTTTCCACTGCCTCAGACGCCCGTAATCATATAAATCTGCTGGTTCATTCACTCTGACGAAAACGAATCAATAATCTCATTCGTCTGTGCCAATCTGGAGATTGATTCCAACGGACTCTTACCCAAAACTAATGTAAATGGATTTTGCATCGCGCGCCTCTTTTACTGTTCTTTACTCTTTTTTATTATTTTTACTGTTCTTTACTGTTTTGTCAAGAGATTTCCATTATTTCTTCCATAATAGGATAGCATCCCTTTCTAGATTTCTCATAAACTGAGGACTCGGATTTCTGAGCCCAGATTTACTTATCATAAGCTCCACGATCGGCAAATTATAATCATCCGGTACTACATCACTTCTCATGTGCGCAGCCACCCGTGCCGTGGTATTCTCAGATACACACACGAACAGATCAACATCCGAATTGTATTTATGATCCTTTCTTGCATAGCTGCCGTATAAATAAATGCACTGCACATATTCCCAGTAATCTTTCGTTAAAACATTAATCGCATACTTTAATGATCGTTCATGCCGACATTCATTTTCTTTAACCATACACAGCCACCTCTTTCAAGATTATAAATTTATCATAATATTCTTCAAAGAGGGAATCTATATACCCGCTGTTAGAGCTTTCTAAACAGTTAAAAGAAAGCATCAAAAAAAGGAACAACCATAAGATTGTTCCTTTTACTTTACCTATTTATTTTTCTATTGCTACTGTACTTCGTAATAACCATATTCTGGTTCTGTAACAGTTTCTGTTCCCACTACACGACGTTCCTTTTCCCCGTCTATTCCTCCTGTCCAGCAACCTGCAGAGTAGTGATTCCAAAAATATTCTCCGTCTTTTGCTACTCCACCAGAATCTTCAGACTCTTTCTGATTTTTTCCTGCGTAAAATCTTTTATTACATTTACCACAATATCTGTATGGTACCATTTCCACTATTTCTTTCGTCTCAGTATACGCCGGTTCTGTCGCTACCCATACAACCTTATGCGTTTCCGGAACTGCCTGATTGCTGTAATATGCATCCCTGACTGTGAATGTTGCTGTCCGCTTGGTTCCTGCTTTGTTGACTCCACAACTACAGATTACATGGTATTTAGGATCCCAGAATGCGAAGTGCTGTTCCAACTCTTCTTCCGTTCTATAAATATTATTGCAGCTATCACACTGATAATATGTCACCGTCTGTGTCAATGCTGGCTGCAGTGTTGGGTTCTGTGGCACTGTTGGTGTCGTCGGTACTGTCGGAGTTGTCGGCGTCGTTGGTGTCGGATTCAACGCGTCTTTGTAACTGTCCGACGTTGCAGGTACGATACCTGCTACATTTGCTCCAGGAGCTGTTCCCTTCCTGCAGAGTACGATCTGGATTGCTTCCAGACGCTTCGCATAGCGGGCTGTTCCTGCTGCTTCGCCGTTCTTAGCCCATCCCATCCATCCGAAGGACTGTGCATGTACACGATAGTAGATATCATAATGGTTTGCAAGTTCACCTGTAAGCCGGATCCGGATTGCTTCCAGACGCTTCGCCTGTCCGCTTGTTCCACTCATAGCTCCATCTGCTACCCAATTCATCCATCCATAAGACTGAACATGTGTCTGATACTCAACGCTTCCACTATAGCTCGTTCCCTTAATATCGATACTGATACCTTCGAGACGTTTGCCCTGCCCGGTTGTACCGCTGACCGCCCCTTCTTTCGCCCAGATTGTTTCCCAGCCGTAGGTCTGTCTATGTACGCGGTAGTTGATACTTGGTGTCTCAGATGCTGTATTCTTCGGTATGATCTGAATCTTGACCTCTTCCAGTCTCTTTGCTTCGCCCGTTGTGCCTGCCAACGCACCATTATATACCCAGCCTTGATTATCCCCATATGTCTGAATATGTACACGGTAACGGACATCATAATGGTTTGAAAGCTCTCCCGTGAGCCGGATCTGCATGGCTTCCAGACGTTTACCCTGTCCGGTTGTGCCTGCCTGCTGTCCACTTGTAGTCCAATCCGTCCATCCGTATGTCTGTCGATGTACCCGGTACTGAATCGTTCCTGTGTAACCTGTGTTATTCTGCAGATTAACAGTGATTGATTCTACCCGCTTTGCCTGTCCTCTCGTACCAAGCACAAGCGTCTCAATTCCATTCTCGTAAGTGATTCGTCCGTTTGTGTCACCGTAGCTCTGCACGTGCGCTTTTCCGGACATTCCGATCGATGTTGCAGCTTTGCTCTCAACCGCCGGAAGCTGCGTGATCATGAGCAGTGCTACAAGAAGTATTGTTGCAAGTTTTTTCATACCTTTCTTCATATTGATTTCTCCCCATCGTTTATTTATATTTACTGATTAGATTATATCATAAGATTCTATATAATAAAAATGTACAAATTGATATATTGTACATTTTCTAATCTTCTATTTTTTCTTTCATCAGGTAATATTCCTAAATATCTCCGCATCCACCTTCCCGATCTGCCTGTTTTTCTATGTCAGACAGATGATGTACATAAGTTTTAATGTTGTTGGAGTCTCAAAAATATAAAGCAAATATTTTTTACTGAGCAGCTATTTCCGTAAGTGTTATTCCTGTTATACTTTCTTCCTCCATTAGGCTCTTAAATTTTTCAGAAACAAACAATGGTACCTGTTGTCTGTTTCCTAATTTGAACACATCCGAATTCTCCGTTTTGTCAGAATATATACCATACTTACTTACTGTATACACTGTTCCAATACCCGAAATTTCGGTCTCAAAATACTTTGATTTTTCTAAACAGAGTGCATCTACGACCCGTAATACATTTGCGAAGTAATATTTTCGGGATAATCGTAAACCATTATATTCTTCAACAGTAACTTTCAAGAACTGAATATCTGTATCTACGGATTCAAGGATTTTTTTCAATTTCTCGGACACCAAAAACCATCCTTTTTCATTTGCCAAATAATCGGTCCAAACACTTCCTTCTCCGATTGAAAAACGAATAACCGTTTTATCATCCCATTGATTAAAGTACTTACCCATAATCAATGCGTTCTGCGGAATTGTAAACTTGTCATCAAAATGACAGATTATATCATTTTCCCCATTCATATCCATTGACAATTTATAATATTTCATTTTCCTATCCTCTCCAATAATCCTTATACAGCATATTGGGATTATTTCTAGTCATACAGTAGGGACGCTTACATCTACAATGCCTCTATCTCTATTGGTAATCCTAACTCCAGACTATACTCTAATGCATGTTTGAAGACTGTTAAGAAATTGTCTCCATCATCCAACATAGCATTTAGATTCCTGCCAAATCCTACAACGAAATTCTCATATTATGATACTTGGCTGCAACATCTTCAAACCCAACAGATTGGTATAAGGAATATCCATCCTCTGTTGCCTTTAATTCAATAATGCTCACGTTTTCTGCTTTTGCGTCCTCCAACATCATGTTCATTAATTTCTTAGCATATCCTTTTTTCCTATACTCTGGCTTCGTATAAACATTCAAAACAGTCCCCGTCTTCCCGGTAATAAATGATGGGCTCATAGGTTTTTCCACGATCAACAAGAATGCACAGGAAACGATATCCTTCTCATTGCGTGCAACATAGACCATTAGATTCCTATTAAGATGTTTTTCATAATAACCTGGCAATAAGGACTCTATCAATTCTAAATCAACAGCCTCAATTTCTCCTAAATCCTCTTGCAAATATGCGATTCTAAGTTCTGTCAACATACCTGTATCTTGAGCAGTTGCTTTTTCAAATGTCATTGTCATTCCTCCGAATGCTTTTATTAATATCCTCTAACTTTAGATTGGTACAAATACTACGTTCCTACTTGTTATAACATGCATCAAATGCAGGACGCATATATTCTATTTGTCCCCGTGAAAGGTCATATTCTTTTGCCTTTTTTTCCCAATTATTCCTGACAATTGTAAGTATTTCCTCTGCCTCATTTTCCGCCACCTCTCTCTGAATTCCAAAACGGTTTGCGGTATTAATCGCCAGTTCTATCGATATGTTGTTATCACGGTCATCTACTAAAAGTGATAATTCATCACCATATGGAACAGGATTTACGTCGTACAAAGGTGACAACTTCCAACCATTATCTGCAAATAGAAACGCATGGTTACGAAGATGATCATCTGTATTAGTAACCGCCATATTGAATACAATTCGTTTCCATAATTCCATCAAATCAGCCTTTGGATTCGATCCAAAAGCCTTAATAAATGAAACAATATCCAAATAACTTGTCCCATTCTCAGCAGAAGCGCCATCTGTCTTTCCAAGCAATGTCATTGCCGAGGCAAAGTGTATTCTTCTATTACCATCTCTATCAAAACGTCTGACAAGAAAGGTACTTCCAAGTTTTGAGAATTTTTCTAATTTAGATTCCGGAACATTCAGTCCACACAATCTTGCCAAATCATGAACAACCTTTTCCCACGCCCCTGTGTCACATTCATCATTCTTTGATGGAAATTTAGCTATCCACAATTCGCCTTCTGTATCCATTACCGTAGCCTTTGGTCTTGCGCCACCCAAAGAAGATCCCAGCTTTATTAACTGGTTCAACCATTCGTCTGTAATTCCTTTTTCATCATTTTCAAAATTTCGGGAAGCCTCCTCCAATGTCCTTAGTTTTGTCCATGGAGGTGTTGCGGTTTCCTTGTCATCAGAAAGAAATAGTCCGTCGGGATCAAGCTTAAAACGAATCCCTCCCATTCTGGTTTCGTCGTATACCCCCAGCAGATAATCACTATCATGCAGTTTTCTTGGTTTTCTTTGTTCTCTTCCAGCAAGTATGCGTTCCCTTTTGTTCATAAGCACACGTCCCCACCTGTCTGGAGACGCATCCGAAAACATGCCAAAAATATTTTTTCCTGTTGGAAATTGCCGTCCTGTGAACGGTTGCAACTGCGGATCAAGGCTGACTCTCATTTTATTTTTAGCCAACCAGTCGGCATCGTATTCGAAAGAATATGTTTCTCCGCCCTTAATAACTCCAACATAAAGCTTTCCGATTAAACATGGACTATCTTCTGAAAAATCATCATATACATATATGATTTTTTCGTCTATCACCATTATTTTTTTCTCCTTGTTGCACGCTTCTTTGTCAGGAGATTAAGATCCTGCATCTGCCTGCCCATTTCATCATCCTTCGCTACAAGAAGCATATCCTTGTCCATACCTCCTAATGCATGCAAAACAGCGGCATAAATCCCAATCGCAACCGCCGGACTTCCTGACTCGACCTTCCACAAAGAAGATCTACTGATTCCTGCACGTTCAGCCACTAATTCCACGGGCAAATCACGTCTTAATCTTGCTAATTTAATCTGCTCTCCCATTGTTTTCAATATATCTTCTGTTTCGGGTAATATGTTATACACTGCTTTTTTCATTTTTATATCCTTTTCTTTTCAATGTTTATTATTATAAACGTTAAACGTTATATAGTCAACAATAGCAAACATTATCATTCCTATATTATTTATTCAAATTGCTGTGCATATCCCCTTTGCGATTGGTGAGCTTGCTTCTAATACATTACAGGAAACAATATTTTCTTCAATGTCCGCTTTTTGCAAATTATTTAATTTACCACTCACATGCAGCTCATTTTTTTCTTCTGAAAAATCACAATAAAATACCAGCTTTACCTTTTTATATCCTTGTTTTTTCTTTTTTTCAGATGTTCTTTCAACAAAAAGACCGGCAAGTATGTAAGACTAAAATCAAGCAGTGCAATAAGCATCAACCATTTATTCGGTGAGGAAAAACCTGCCAGCAAGAAGAATACGCAAGGAACTCCCGGCACTCCGGAAACACGATATCCCCGTTTCTTGCTTTCAAGCGGTGCCGCAACATAAGTAGCGATCCAGCACAGCAAGCCAATCGCCCAGAAAACTCCGTCGATTATCCACATTGCTATTGGATAATGTTCATACAAACCGCTCATGTACTCCTCCCAAGTTACCGTTTATCTCCCAATTTCAATGTGTTTTTGGGAGATAAATCAATATTTATACAAAAATGCATCCTAATCCTGATACCTAAGCTGAAAATAATCCATATACGCCTTAAATCTGTCTTGTGCGGTCAAACATGTATCTATCAAATACCCCCGCTCATTCTTCCACTCTTTCAATCCCCGATAATAAAATTCCTTGATATCATCCTCAATGATAAAAGGTGTAATTCCATTACGAAGACATTCTTTGAACATGATCAATCTGCCAACACGTCCATTTCCATCCTGAAACGGATGAATTTTTTCAAACATATAATGAAATTCTATAATATCTTCCAATGTTTTTGCAGAATCGGCATTATACTGTTTTAATAATTGTCTCATTTCTTTTGCAACCTGCTCCGGTTTCGTCGTCACACTCCCACCAACTTCATTTGCAAATCTTTTATAATCACCAACCGCAAACCATGATTTGCGACTATCCGATGTGCCCGATTTCAAAATAGCATGAAGCTGCTTAATAAAGGCTTCACTTAACTTATAATGCGCCTGCTCGATAATCAGATCTATACATGTAAAATGATTTGCCGTCTCTACGATATCATCAACATTTACGGTACCATCCTGTATCCCAATTGTGTTCGTTTCAAAGATATATCTTGTTTGATCGTGCGTAAGTCTGCTTCCCTCTATATGATTTGAATTATATGTTAATTCAATCTGTATCTTATGATATATTCCACCCGAAATACCCGATTCTTTTTCCATTCTCAAACGTGACAGTAAATCTGTTTCTATCTTCTCTGTCCGTTTCTTCCTCTGTGGCTTTACTGCATCTTCCGGTATATCCCACGTTTTCCCGTCTAAAACAGCTCCCGGTATTCTTCCATTTGTGCAATAATTTCTCACACTTCTCTCTGATATATTCCATTTTGTAGCAGCTTCTTTTACGCCAATATATCTCATACATACCTCCATAAAACAAACGTTTATCGGAATAATTATAGCATTATCGGCAATATATCTCAATGATATTGATCTTGATTTTCAATTTTATTTTGCCGATAGCTCCTCTGCATTTTTCCGCAACCACTTATAATCCGATTGCTTCGCCCGCTCCAGATACGCTTCTAATCTCGGTGAGTTGAGCTTCGCCAATACATGCAACGCCATGATTTTTTGATATTCATCTTCCGAAGAACCCGCCGGATATTTCCCACAATCCCAAAATTCAAACGCATAGCGTTCCGCACATTCCGGCTTTAATTCCACCATCGTCCAAAGTGCCATTCTGGAAGTATATTCATACTCCGATTTAATAAATGAAAATATAAGTTCCGGATCACAACCCTCGCAATCTCCAAGATGCTTCGCAAACTGCCACTCTGCATTCACATATTTTGATCCAATGCTCTTTTTTGCAAGCAATTCAAACCAGTCCCTGCACAACACCAGTTTCTCTTCTACAAGCTCCTCACACTCATTATCTCTGGCTATTACAAACAGCAATGCATGGATCCGCCCATTTTGTGAACTTTTTAATTTCTCGATATAGTTTTTCTTTATGATTCATAATTTCCTAATTCCACCGTATTATCCGCCATTTTTAATTCAGCCGCTGCCACTTGTGCATCCTCCATCTGTGTCTTATACATATATTTCGTTGTTGACACCGCCAGATTACTCACGAGCGCACAGACAATCGCCCAGAAGATTGCGAATACAATTATATTCTCAAGATTCAGACGCTCTTTGCGCGTTTTGTCACATTCCACATCATCCCGGTACTTCTCTGTATTTCTCTGCCGCCACATAATTACCGCAAGAATAAGCCAGACGATATCCAGAACCAGACACACAGTGAACAGAAATGTACAGATATCTTTCATAAAATGCCATTTGATCAGATACATCACATCCACCACCAGAAACAGGACAAAGAATGCGAAATACATCCACATTCCAATCCGGCTGTGCTTTGCAAAAAGCGATCTTCCTGCCTCGCGCGTCTTCGGAAGATTGTTCAGATTATTCCCATATGTTTTTTTATTTTCCGGAATTTCGTAGCCGTAGGCCCGCAGACGGATAAAATAAAATTTCGCAGAGAGAAGGACTACATAACATGGAACCCCCACAAGCACGCTTGCATAGATTGTCATGATATAGAAAAACTCTGTACCATCAATTTCAAGAAACGAAAAGACTACACCAATTACAAAAAGAACCGTACATATAAGCGCACAGCATTTTGCAGTTTTTGCAATTATTCGATCGAATTTAATTTTCATATCCCTCCGCCTTTCTTCGCTGACACCGTTATAAGCTGTGCCCCATTATCCAAGTTAATTCGCGTCTTCCATTTCACGTTCAAACGTCTCTCGCTTGACACTTCCACTTCTGGCGTTCATCACGCGCACACAAAGCTTCTTTTCATTTTTCCATGTCGCATATACACCAATTGGCTCATGGCAGCCCGCTTCCATCTCACGGACAACCGCACGCTCGGCACGCAGACAGCCCTCTGTCTCCGCATCACTGATTGTCTCTGCCATATGATACGGAAGAGTCCCCTCACACGCCTCGATCGCGATAATACCCTGTCCGGCTGCCGGAAGCATCACATCTACATCGAGATATTCATAGACAAGATCCGGTTCCTTCTCGATACCTAACCGTTCGATTCCCGCCGCCGCAAGGATGATCGCATCATATAAGCCATCCCGCAATTTCTGTATGCGCGTCGTGACATTTCCCCGAAGTTCCATGCACTCTGCCTGTGGGTATATCTCCTTAATCTGGCTGCGTCTGCGCAAGCTTCCGGTTCCAACGGTAAATGTATTCTTCGACCGGATATCCGTATCCGCACGATAGATCAGCACATCCTGCACGCAGGCACGCGGCAGAACGCCCGCGATGACAAGTCCCTTCTTGCATGGATTCGGCATATCCTTCGCACTGTGTACCGCCAGATCGATCGTACCGTCCAGCAAGGCTTCCTCGATTTCCTCGACGAACACCGCCTTGCCGCCAAAGGAACTGATTGCTGCCTCTTTCTGCTTGTCACCCTTCGTCGTCACGATCACTTTCTCAAACTGCACATCCGGGTAATGCTTCTTTAATTGTTCGATCACCATATCTGTCTGAATCTGCGCAAGTCTGCTTCCCCGCGTCCCGATCCGGATTCTCTGTTCCTGCATTTTTGCCTCCACAATTGCTGCAAATCTTCGTTTTCTTGCCCGTTCATCCGGCTCCTCTGCCAGAATTTTCTCCCGGATAGCTCCAAGCTCATCCGCGATCTGACCATAGTCTGTCCGAAGTGTCTGCCGGATATCCTTCTTGATCTTCGATGCAAGCATCGGACTGTTGCCTCCGGTAGACACCGAAACAACGACCTCCCCCTGCTTGATGATTGCCGGGAAATAGAAATCACAATCCTTCTTCACATCGACCACATTTACCAATATATGCTTACTTCTGCAAAGCTCCGCATACTGCGAATTAAGCTCCGCATCATCTGTCGCCATGATTACAACGTCCATGCCGGAAATGTCTGCCTCTGTGACTTCCCGCTTCCACACCCGGATTCGTTCCGGCTTTTTCTGGCAATTACCATCAATATTTTCTACTATGCCTGCTGTTTCATCTATTCGTTCCGTATCTGCGATAGCCAGCAGTTCCGCGCAGATCTCCGGTGCTACCACCGTTACACATGCGCCAAACTCACACATCTGTGCCGCCTTCCGCGCTGCAACTGCACCGCCGCCTACGATCAGACATTGTTTATCATCGAGTTGTATCATGAATGGAAAATACGCCATCTTCTATCCCCTTTAATACGTGATTTAAGTCCTGTGCATCCAGAACGTCTTTCAACTGGTACAAAAGCCACATCGCGGATTTCTCGCCAAGCTTCTCCGTGATGTACTTCCTCGTCCCGACAAATGCACGAAATGCAAGCAGCTTCTGCATCTCGTCCACATGTTCTTCAATCAGTAATTCAATCTTCTTTGCCTCGGAAAGTTTCTTTCGGTTATTTTCCGTCGCAAGCGACTTGATATAGTCGAGATCTTTCACGACGCAGCTGGAAAGTCTTCCGATCTCTGCATCAATATCCCGTGGAATCGCAAGGTCTAAGAACAACTGTGGTTTTGTTTCCTTGCGTATTTCCGCTACCTTATCTGCAAGGAATGTATAATGCGGACTGTCAGTCACACTGATAATCACATCCGCCCAGTCCAGATATTCATATCGCCGGTCGTAATGCACCCATTGCACCCGCTCATGCGAGAAAATTTTCTGCAATGCCTGCTTATGCTTCCGGCTCGTTCCGACGATCTGCACCTTTGCATCTGCATCGAGCAGATCCCGCATCACAATGCTTCCCATCTGCCCGGCAGCTCCGATGATGAGGACATTTTTTCCTTCACCAAATTCCAACGCCGCTGTACATGCAAGTGTTCCGACAGATACCGGAAGGTGCGTCATCTGCGAGGTTTCTACAACCTCCTTGGCAAGCCGCAATGCCCCTTGAAATACCATATTCATTTCCGCATCGGTCTGCCCGCGCTCTTTCGCCGCAAGATACGCCTGCTTGACCTGTCTTATAATTTCAACCTCTCCAAGCACAGCAGAATCCAGTCCACAGACTACGCGGCACAGATGTGTCAGGCAGCTTCGACCTTCATACCGCATAGCCGCACCTTTCAACGCCTCGACCGGGAATTTCTTTGTATCCGCAAACTGCTGTTCCAGCCACACAAAATCCGTGTCTGTGCCACTCATATAGATCTCACTTCGATTGCACGTCATGAGCATAACCAGCCCGGCTTCCGGATATGTCTTAGCCACGGCATCTGCCAGTCTTATTTGTTCGTCATCATTGCAGGCAAAGCACTCCCGCTTCGCTGCTGTTAAATTCTTATGTGTGATACTGATGCATATCATATGTGTTTCTTCCTGTTATCTGTTTTAATTCATATACATACTGCTTATTATAATTGACATTCTTATTTCCTTCAACCTTAGAAATCACTCTTATTTCCAGTTCTGGTTTTCCTGCCTATCACGCAAAAGCAGCAGGAATCATCTTCCTGCCGCTCAACTAATCTTATTCGATTACAAGTTCTTCCTTGGTCACATTTTTTTCCTCATCAATATGGAACGCATTCAATACCGGGTTCTCTAAATCCATCAAAGAGAGGATCAGATAATTTACCTTGGAATCATATGCCAGACGCTTGTCCTCCTCGGACGGGCGTGATGGGGATTCCGGATGAGAATGGAAGTTGCCAAGCAGCTGGTATCCATTTGCTCGCATGTCCTTGACTGCGGCAAGTTGCTCCTTCGGATCCATCGAGAAATGCTCGTTGCTCGCATCGATATTCGTGAGCAGATATACCTTCTTGATGTATCTCTTTCCATCTTCAACGACACCGCCGATCAATCCACAGGATTCATTTGGCAGCCCCTTCTTGCAATGCTCCAGAATCTTCTCATAATCTGCTTTTGTCATCACTAACATGGCTCTACCTACTTTCCGTCGCACTCGACCTGTTCATAATCAATCAGCTTGTGAATCGTTGGATGGTCGCCACAGATTGCACATGTCTTATGGTTATCCGGAAGCTTGATCGTATGGAATTCCATCTTCAATGCATCGAAGGTCAGAAGCTTACCAGTAAGCAGATCACCGACACCGATCAGGTACTTGATTGCCTCCATTGCCTGTAAGCTTCCGATGACACCGCCCATCGCACCGATGACACCAGCCTGCTTACAGGTTGGAACTGCATCCTTTGGTGGTGGATTCTTGAATACACAACGATAGCAAGGACCTTCTCCCGGCACATATGTCATAAGCTGGCCCTTGAAACGGATGATACCTGCATGGGAAAATGGCTTCTTCGCCATAACACAGGCATCGTTTATAAGGAACTTCGCCGGGAAGTTATCGGTTCCATCGATGATGAAATCGTAATCCTTGATCAGGTCCATGATATTTTCTGAGGTTACAAATTCACGGTATGTATTGACTGTGACGTCCGGATTCATCGCATTCATTGTCTCTTTTGCAGATTTTACCTTTGCTTTGCCTACATCGGCAGTACCATGGATGATCTGTCTCTGCAGATTTGAAAGGTCAACCTCATCGGCATCGACAATACCGATCGTTCCAACGCCGGCTGCTGCCAGATACATTGCTGCAGGTGCGCCGAGACCTCCGGCACCGATGATTAAAACCTTACCATTCATCAGCTTCTTCTGTCCTTTTACACCGACTTCCTGCAGAATGATATGACGGCTGTAACGCTCCATCTGTTCATTCGTAAATGCCATTAAAATGCGCCTCCTCCCATGAAGTACAGGAACTCTATTGTATCTCCGTCCTTCAGTTCTGTCTTGTCAAATACGTCGCTGTCAACAAAGTCATCGTTGACGGTAACTGTTACATAATCCGGATTCTCCACCTTCTCATCCACGATGAGCTTTGCGATGGTTGTTCCTGCTTCTACTTCCTTCTTAACGCCTGCCACTACAACTGTCATTTATTTATCCTCCTTTGTTCCAAACAATTATGAAGTTTTTACCCTATCTATGAGTTGTATATAATTACTATTCTACGCAGACCCGCTCTCGCTCACTTCCACACGCAGTGGTACTAAATTCATGACAAACGAGTTTGCCATTCATTAAGTACCAGCGTGTTCCAATGGTCTGCTTTAGAATTAGTAATTATATACAACTCTATTTACCGAATTAAACTTCATAATTGTTTGTAATTAACTTTGTGTGTCTTACTCCAATATCGTTTTCACTTTATCTTCCAGCTCCGGTCGCTTTACCAGTCCGCGGATACGGTCAACTTCCTTGCCATCCTTGAAGAAGAGTATCGTTGGGGATGCCATTACCTGATATTCCCCGGCAAGATCTGCGTCGAAATTCACATTGACCTTGACAACCTTGACCTGATCCTCGTAATCATCCTCGATCCCGCCAAGGATCGGTGATAACTGCTTACATGGGATGCAGCTGTCAGAATAAAACTCTACGATCACCGGAAGCTTCTCTTTCAGTACTTCCGCTTCAAATTCTGCGGTTCCTACTCGTTTTGCCATAGCTGCCTCCTACTCTTCGACCTTCTTCACGATCAGATCGTATGTGCCGTTCTCGTTGTCGATCAGCTTTAAAATCTGCTGTCCTTCTTCCTTGAAGCTTCGTGGTACATTCTGCACCGGCTCACCATCGTTCATGGTAACTGCAAGCACCTGACCGATCTCCAGTTCTTCCATCGCTACCTTTGCCTTTACAAATGTCATCGGGCAGACAACATCTGTGATATCGACTCTCTCATCAATCTCAAAATCACCCATTATAAGCCTCCTTTATAACTTCCTTAAATTTATCGATTCCAACACGGTCCAGTGTAAAACGGAAACGCTCACTTGGATTTGCGTAATCATCAAAAAACTGAATGGCTGCATCTGTCACACGGAATAACTGTTCCTCCGATGTAATAACCGGAAGGAAGGATTCTCCCTTGCAGATCTGATTTCCGAACAAACCACCAAAGGATACGAGATATCCGCTCTCGCCCTTCCATGCATCTGTCGGACACGCCTTGGCACATCTGCCACAGTAGTTACATTTGCTTGTATCAAGTGTCAGCTTGCCATCCTCGATCGTGATCGCATTCTCGCGGCACGCCTTCACACAGACACCACACATGATACAGCTTGGCTCATCGTAAGAAACAACACATGCGCCCTTGATTCCGACATCATTTTCCTCTGCCTTTAAGCAGTTGTTCTGACATCCGGTCACACCGAACTTGAACTTGTGTGGCAATTCTCTCGCATAATACCGTGCGTCTAATTTCTTCGCGATATCGTAAGTATCAATATTTCCGCTTGGACAGATCTGATTACCCTGGCACGCAGTTACGGTACGAACACGTGGTCCACACACACCCGGCTTACAGCCCCCCTTGGCAAGCTCTGCCTTTACTTCCTCCACATCATCAAGCTTGACAAATGGAATCTCCACACTCTGTCTCGATGTCAGATGGACATGTCCATCCCCATATTTTTCTGCTACCTCGGCGATCTTCTTCAGATTTTCCGCCGTCAGATTTCCTCCGACTACCTGTAAACGAAGCGAGAAGTTATTCTTCTGCTTCTGTCTCATAAATCCACCTTTTTTTAATGCTGCATAATCAACTGCCATCTCTTTTCATCCTCCTGTTGGTAATGCATGCCATAACGTCTAAGCGAGTGCCGCTTTGAAATCTTCGATCAGATCCTCGATATCCTCTATGCCCACACTGATTCGGATCAGATTGTCGAAGACGCCTGCATCTTCTTTTTCTTTCTCTGTACTATGTGCATTCAGCGTTGACTCCGGATGAATAATCAACGTCTTCGTATCTCCGATATTGGATACGATCTTTGGAATGCTCAGGTTGTTGATAATGGAAAATGCACGTTCCTTCGAACCTACCCGGATTGTTAAGATCGCGCCATATCCATTTGCAAGCACCTTATCTGCCACATCATGCCAAGGACTACAGGCTAACCCCGGATAGTTCACCGTGATATCCGGGTATGTATTCAAAAACTCTGCGAGCGCCTTTGCATTGCTGCAGGCACGCTCCATCCTAAGTCCCAGTGTCTCCATTCCGATCAGGTTGTAAAATGCTGTCTGCGGTGCCATGCAGGCTCCCGTATTACGGAACAACCCATTCCGAAGCTTTGCTGTATAAGCCATTTTACCAAATCGCGCGTATTCTGCAACCCCCGGATATTTCTCTTTGTTCCATTTGAACCGTCCGCTTTCTGTGATCACACCGCTGATTGCGTTGCTGTTGCCGTTGATGTATTTCGATGTGGAATTGACAACGATGTCTGCGCCCTTCTCAATCGGCTTTACCAGATATGCCGTTGCCACGGTGTTATCCATCACAAGCGGCAGATCATGTCGATGTGCCAGCTCAGCAAGTGCCTCGATATCCACGACATCGAGCTTCGGATTGCCGATCGTCTCTGCGAATATCACACGCGTATTCTCATTGATGGCTGCCTCGACTGCATTCACATCGCTGATATCGACGAACACCGTCTTGATTCCAAATGCTTCAAAATCATGGAACACATCAATCGAACCACCATACAGGCTGGTCGATGCAACAATCTCCTGTCCGCATGTCACGATATTCAAAAGGGCATTTGTGATGGCTGCCATACCGGATGCACAGGCAACCGATGCAAGTCCGCCTTCAAGCGTCGTCATGCGTTCCTCAAAGGCAAAGATCGTCGGGTTGTTGATTCGCGTATACGAAAATCCGGTTGCCTTATTGTGAAACAGCTTCTCGTGCTGTTCTGCAGATGGCTGGTAAAAGGCACTTGACTGATACACAGGTGTGAGTGTCGCGCCGGTATTGACATCACCCATTTTATTTCCATGTAAAAGTGTCGTATTAAACCTCATAGGCGCCTCCTAGATATAATCTCTTCCTGCAACGATCGTACCCTCATATGCGGATGCGGATCTTATCTGCCTGCTTACCTCTTCTTCATTTGCATCGCCCTCAAATACGAGATCATAAGTTCCGGTAAGTGTCTTGTCCTGTTTCTCATTTACAAGCAGCAATACGACAAGTCCGGCACGGTGCAGATGCTTCACAACGGTCTCAATCGCCTCGCCATCGGCTGGCGCGTACAGGTATGTGTGACGTCCTTCAATGCTCAGTGCCTTCTCCACTTCCTCAACATACGCACGGTTGATTGTCTTTCCTTCCACAAACTTCACTGTAATTGCCTTCTGGCTCTTTATGGCAGCTCTTGTATTTCTGTCGACTCTGCCCTCATATAATCCTGTTTCTTCGGTGTGTACCTGCTCTACAACGCCACAGGCAGAAGTCATATTTGTAACACGGTCGATCAGGATGAACTCGCCCAGTGTCTTATGATTCTTAAATTCATCGACCACGATCTTATCTGCCAGAGAGATCTTGCAGACCGCAATCTCATTTTTACTCAGGCTGCTAACCTTCTTTTTCTCACCAGTGTTGACATCAATGGCATATTCGATATCCGTCACAGCACCAAGGATCATCTTCGTGCCAAGCTTAAAGAAGAAGTTCTTGCCATTTTGCAGCTCCTCGTCGTCCATCCACAACAGCGTTGCTGTAATGGAAGAAGCAACCTTCGCACCGGATGCAACTGACAGAACGCATCCTCTTGATACATCCACCTCACGGTCAAGCTGGATGGTAACCGGCTGTCCCTTCGCTGCGGATTCACTGTCCTTATCTCCGATGTAAATGCTCTTTACCTTCGCTGTCTCGTTGCTTGGAAGTGTTGTGATCTCGTCACCCACATGTATGCTTCCATGCTCGATTTGTCCCTGGAATCCACGGAATGTATGGTCCGGACGGCACACACGCTGTACCGGCATGTAGAATCCCTGCTCGCTGTCGTCCTCTGCAATATCAATATCCTCAAGGTACGGAAGCAATGCCTTGCCTGTGTACCAAGGAATATTTTCTGACTTTGTTGTAACATTATCGCCCTCGGTTGCGGAAACCGGAATGATCGTTACATTTGGAAGTGACAGCTCTTTTGTAAGCTCCGCAATCTGCTTCTCGATCTCACGGAAACGTGTCTCATCGTAACCGACAAGATCCATCTTATTGACTGCAAATACGAAGTACCGGATACCCATCAATGCACAAATTCGTGCATGTCGTCTTGTCTGGACGAGCACGCCCTGCTTGGCATCCACCAAGATTACGGCAAGATCTGCAAAGGATGCTCCGACTGCCATGTTTCTTGTGTACTCCTCATGTCCCGGTGTATCTGCCACGATAAAGCTTCGCTTGTCTGTTGTAAAATACCGGTAGGCAACGTCGATCGTGATACCCTGCTCACGCTCTGCCATCAGTCCGTCCAACAGAAGGGAGTAATCGATCGCACCGCCGCGGCTTCCGACCTTACTGTCTAATTCAAGTGCCTTTTCCTGATCTGCGTAAAGTAGCTTGGAATCATATAAGATATGTCCGATCAATGTGGATTTTCCATCGTCCACACTACCGCAAGTGATAAATTTTAATAATCCGCTCATCTTAGAAATATCCCTCCCGTTTTCTTCGTTCCATGCTTCCGGCTGCCTCGTTGTCGATAACACGCGTTGTACGCTCGGAAGAAACTGCTGAAAGTGTTTCCTCTATAATTGCATCCAATGTATCTGCGGTTGACTCGCATCCACCGGTCAGCGGGTAACATCCAAGTGTACGGAAACGCACGCTCTTGTACTCGATCTTCTCGCCCGGCAGAAGCTTCATACGATCATCATCTACCATGATGATATTTCCATCCCGGTATACGACCGGCCTCACCTTTGCAAAATACAGTGATGGGATCTCGATGTTCTCACGCTTGATATACTGCCAGATGTCCTTCTCTGTCCAGTTCGAAAGCGGGAATACCCGGACTTCCTCTTTCTTCTTGATCTTGGAATTGTAAAGCTTCCACATCTCCGGTCTCTGGTTCTTCGGGTCCCATGCGTGATGCTCATTTCTAAAGGAGAAGATACGCTCTTTGGCTCTTGATTTCTCCTCGTCTCTTCTGCCGCCACCAAAGGCTGCGGTAAATCCGTATTTGTCAAGTGCCTGCTTCAACGCCTGTGTCTTCATGATGTCTGTGTAAGCACTGCCATGATCAAATGGATTGATGCCCTGCTTTACGCCTTCCTCGTTGATATACTCGATCATCTCGATTCCGAGCTTCTTCGCCATGTAATCGCGGAACTCGATCATCTCCTTGAACTTCCATGTCGTGTTGACATGCAGGAACGGAAATGGTGGCTTCTCCGGGTAAAATGCTTTCATCGCCAGATGCAGCATAACGGAGCTGTCCTTTCCGATGGAATAAAGCATAACCGGCTTCTCACACTCGGCTGCCACTTCTCTGATAATGTAAATCGCTTCTGCTTCCAATTCATCCAGATGTGATAACTGTCCCATCCTCTTGTACCTTCCTTTCGATCTAATACTTGTTCGATTCCTTCTGATTGATCACAACCTGTTCGGTTGTGCCATCCCGTTTCTCGATGTTCCAATAAAGTTTGCCGTCCTCTGCATTCACGGTCATCTTACTTCCCATGCCGCCGATGTCTGCGCCAAGGTATAAGGCGATCGCACCGAACTTACATTCCTTGATGCATGAAGAACAGCCCCAGCAGTCTTTCGGGTAGCGCATGCATGCGGTTCCATCCGGATTCTTACCGATCAGGCTGCCCGGACAGACAGCTGCACATTTGCCACATTTCTTACATTTTTCTTTATCAATGAAGATGCTCATAAGCTTCCTCCCTTCCTACTAAGTCACGGAAGATGATTTTAATCTCGCCGTCCTCGTATCTGGAGTTTACATATTTTAACCACGCATCGCTCTTCTCCGGATAATCCAGATTCTCTGCGAAGCTGTGCCAGCGTGTCTCTTTTCTTGCCTCAAGATGCGCAATCACGGATAAGCATACAACCAATCGCTCCCTCAGCTCATAGACAAACATCAACTCGTGCATGTCGTCCGCCTTCACATCTGGCAGAAGCTCCTGCAGCTGCTTGATCTTCTGCTTTGCCAGCTCTAACTGCTTCGCGTTGAACTGGTAATGGGTGGAGATTCCGCCTGCATAATTATCCATGACCTTCTGCATTGCTTCCTCAAGTGCCTCTGTTGTAAACATCCCGGATGGATTGTTCAGATAATGGCTGTATTCGGTGATCTTATCATCCACAACCGTCTGAAGCTTTGCATCGAATGTCTCATCTGCGGATCTCTCATCCGATGTACCTGCCTGCTCGTCAAGCATCTGTACGATATGCTTCGCCGCAATCTCTCCCTCGACCATCGCGCCTGTCACATATTTTTGTGGACATCCACCTGCCACATCCCCGGCTGCATATAATCCATTGATTGTCGTCTGGCGGTTCGTGTCAACCCAGTAGCCACTCGCGGTATGTCCGCCTACAATATACGGCTCGGTTCCTTCGATCTCAACATTCTGCTCACTCGGCTTCCTGCCGGATTCTAGCCATTTCAGCGTCTGGCTCGGTGCCATGTTCAAATACGCCTTTTTCAGCGATTCGTTCTGTTCCTCTGAAATACCTTCGGTACGAAGATAACAAGGACCTCTGCCCTGCAAATTCTCCATCACCGTGCCATATACACGCTCGGAAGTCGTCAGTCCGTATTTTGTCTCATATACCTCACCAAGTGCATTGACCTGTTTCGCGCCAACGCCCTGTGCGATCGTTCCGGTCGGTGCGATCGTGTCCTTACAACGAAGGGCGATAAACCGCATCTCGAACGTTGTCATCTCGGCACCACCGAGGATCCCCATCGCGAATCCCGCTCCGGTATTAAATGGCGGGTACCACATCTTATGTCTCGAAAAGCCCGGATTGTTCGGTCGGTACAGACCAGCCGCACCTCCGGTTGCGCAAAGCACTTTCTTCGCCCGGATCACATAGACTTTCTGTTCCTCGATGGAAAATCCAATCGCACCTTTGATCTCATTATCTTCGATTAAGTAATCAGTGATATTCACCCGGTTTAAGATCGTGACATCCGGAAGTGCTTCCACTGCCGATGCGAGAAGCGGTTTCATGTTCTCTCCGTTGATCTTGATGTTCCGGTTACCTCTGGCGACGTACTCTCCATTCTCATCCTTTAAGATGACCAGTCCAAGCTGTTCCATCTTCGCCGTCACACGGTTCAAGCCCTCGGACATCGTGAGAAGCAGATCCTCCCGCACGATGTTGTCCGCGTCCTTCTTCGCATACTCCACATAATCTTCCGGCTTTCTGCCTTTTACAATATAAGCATTGATTGCGTTGACACCGGCAGCTAAGCATCCGCTCCGCTTGATGTTCGCCTTTTCCGCTATGATGATCTTGTAATCGGAATTCTCCCTTACGGTAAGTGCCGCATAGCATCCGGCGGTTCCGCCACCGATGATCAGCACGTCCGTATGAAGAAGCTCTGTGTTCTCGATATTCATAAGCAACTCCCTTCCAGTTTTCCTTTGCACTAGATGTAGAATACATCCTGCTCCTGCATCTCTTTATTCTCTAACAAATACGTCTTTTCTTCATCAAATACATATAACCGGTAGATCAGCACATGTACCGTCTCCCCGACGGATACGAGATCTTTTTCGAGCGACCGCTCACCGGTTACCTCAATTCCGTTGATATCCACAACCACATCCATGCGGTTTCCCTTGAAGATCACTTCCTTGACCGTCCCAAGCTCCGCAGCACTGATATACTGATCGAGCTTTCCACTCTTCGAGATCTTCACGAACTCCGGCCGGATCACCGCCTTGTCTGCATGTGGGATTCGTTCAAATCCTTTCAGCCGGTCATAATCTTCCACTACAGATGACCGTCCGATAAACTGTGCCACAAATGGGGTATCCGGGGATTTGTAGATCTCTAGCGGTGTTCCCATCTGCTCAACCACGCCGTGGTTCGTGATGATAATCTCATCCGCAACCTCGACCGCCTCATCCTGATCATGTGTGACGAAGATACTTGTGATACCAAGCTTTGTAACCATCTCTTTTAACCATGTCCGAAGCTCGGTCCGCACCTTCGCGTCAATCGCTGCAAATGGTTCGTCCAACAACAGTACCTGTGGATTCGGAGCTAATGCTCTGGCGAATGCCACCCGCTGCCGCTGTCCACCGGATAGCTGATTCGGATACCGCTTCTCCATGCCGGCAAGTCCGGTCAGCGATAACAGCTCGGTCACACGTTCCTTAATCTGTTTCTTCGGCATCTTCTGAAGCTCCAATCCAAATGCTACATTTTCATATACCGTCATATAACGAAACAGCGCATAGCTTTGAAATACGAATCCGATTCCACGTTTTGACGCCGGGATATCATTGACGCGTTTGCCGTCAATAAATATATCACCTTCATTTGGATTCTCCAGTCCTGCGATCATCCGAAGAAGTGTTGTCTTTCCGCTTCCGGATGGTCCAAGCAGAGCGACCAGCTTTCCTTTCTCGACGCCGAAGCTCACATTGTCCGATGCAAGGAAATCACCATATTTTTTATAGATATTTTTCATTTCCACATACATAGTCTCTACCTTGTTCCTTTCGGCTCCTTCTCTTTTCCTCTATGCTCGATAATATTTCTTGCGATCAGTAAGATGATCGCTAAGATCACAAGAATCGAAGATACCGCAAATGCCGCGGTGATCGAGGTCTTCGTGCCTGACATATACAGGGCATCGATCTCAAGCGGCAGGGTGAATGTCTCGCCTCTCGTCTTCGAGAGCGCATTCACCGCACCGAACTCTCCCAGTGCCCGCGCCGTACAGAGGATGATGCCGTAGATCAGTCCCCATTTCATATGTGGGAATGTGATCTTTCGAAATATCGTGAATCCCTTTGCGCCCATCAGTGCAGCGGCTTCTTCCTCATCCTTTCCCTGTACATTTAATACCGGGATGATTTCTCTTGAGACAAACGGAAATGTGACAAATACTGTGGCGAGCACTACGCCCGGAATTGCAAATGCGATTCTCACATCCGTTCCAAAATGCTGATTAAACGCCCGGAGCACCGGGTAGAACCATCCAAGTCTGCCGAAGGTCATCAGGTAGGCAAGTCCTACGATGACCGGCGATATCGAAAATGGGATATCAATCAAAGTTGCAAGAATCTGTTTGCCCCGGAAGGAAAACTTCGTGAGCAGCCATGCGGCGCAGATTCCGAATATCGTATTCACTACAACCGCAATGCCGGTTGCAAGCAGCGTCACAAGTAGCGAGTGACGCACATATTCTGTCGAGATTGACTCAATGTAAAATGTGAATCCCTCCCGCAGGGAATTGACGATTACAGAAAGTAATGGCACAACCAGCATCAACACGATAAACAGTACCGTAATTGTGATCAGTATGATTTTTGTCCGGCGTCTGCTTCGCTCTAATTTCTCATTTTCACTCATGCTGGTTCCTCCTTCCTAATGTATCGCCCCTCACATCCGTTCGGCGGCAGATTGTCAGCGTCATCCTAATATGGGACTTCGTCCCATGGACACTAATTAAAGCAGATTCGTTCTGGCAGATTGTCTCGCCTGAACGATATTGATAAATAACAACAATACAAACGATATAATTAACATCAGCAGTGCAATCGCTGTGGCGCTCTCATAATCGATCATTCCAAGCTTCTGCATGATCACATACGAGATGACCTGCGTCTTGTCCTTCGCGCTGTTTCCCGATATGTAGATGACACTTCCGTATTCTCCGATACCTCTGGCGAATGCCAGCCCGAATCCGGTAAGAAGTGCCGGTCGTAATTCCGGAAGGATCACGGCAAAAAATGTTTTCCTGCGGCTTGCGCCAAGCATGAATGCCGCTTCCTCATACTGTCCATCCATCTTCTCTAATACCGGCTGTACCGCCCGCACAACAAACGGGATTCCGACAAAGATCAGAGCAATCACAAGTCCTGCCTTCGTATAAGCGATCCGGATTCCAAGCTTCGCGAATATCTTCCCGTAAAATCCACTGTCCGTAAAAAGCTTTGAAAGCGTGATACCTGCAACCGCAGTCGGAAGCACAAACGGCAGCTCGATGAATCCATCTAACAGCTTCTTCCCCGGAAACTCATATTTGACAAGTGTCCATGCAAGGATCAATCCAAACACGGTATTGATCACAGCTGCCAGGAAGGAACATCCAACACTTGTCAGAAATGCATTTCTCACATTTTCCTTCATGATAAGCCGGAACCACTCCCCCGGCGAAAGCTTCAGTGCATAGACAAGCACCGATGCAAGCGGGATCAGTACGATCAGGGATAATAATGTAATTACGATTCCAAATGTCAGATGATATCCCGGAATCACACGCGTCTTTTTTGCTTTCTTCATCGCTTTTGTACTCTTTCCTCTACGAATGGTTATAGATCTGATCGAACAATGCACCATCATCGAAATACGTTTCATAGGCGTTGTCCCATCCGCCAAAGTCATCGATACTCCACAGATCGATAGTCAGATCAAATTTATCTGCATATTCCTTCAGGATTTCTGCATCGGCCGGACGATATCCATAGGTTCCGATCAACCGTTGTGCCTCATCACTGCACAGATATTCAAGATACTGCCTGCTTACTTCCTGCGTGCCGTTGGCATCTGCATTGTCATCGACGATTGCCACACTCGGCTGTGCCAGTATACTGACGGAAGGATTGATGATCTCATATTCACCGGCATAAGAATTCTGGATTGTGATTGCCTCATTCTCCCATGCCACAAGCACATCGCCTTTTTTGTTCTCCACGAATGTCGTTGTTGCACCTCTGGCTCCGGAATCCATGACAGAAACCCGGCTGTATAGCTTCCGCATGAAATCCTGCTGCTCCGTTTCTTCCTTATATACGGTCTTCGCATAACTAAGTGCTGCCAAGAAATTCCAGCAGGCACCACCGCTGCTCTTCGGATCGGGTGTGATGACTTCCACATCCTCGCGGATCAGATCGTCCCAGTCCTGAATCTGCTTCGGGTTACCCTTTCTTACAAGGAATACGATGGTCGATGTATATGGAGAGGAATCATCGCTGAATTCCTCTTTCCATCCCGCATCGATCAATCCGGTATTCTGGATCAGTGTAATATCATGTTCGAGTGCGAGTGTTACAACATCCGCATTACAGCCCTCCACGACGGATCGCGCCTGTGCACCGGAACCACCATGCGACTGGATAACCTCCACAGTCTCGCCATATGTATCCTGATAATGTTCCTCGAACATCTGATTATATGCTTCATAGAATTCCCGCGTCGGATCATATGACACATTTGTAATTCGGATTGTCCCGTCCTCCTGCTTTCCGCATCCGGTCAGAAGGAGCGCAAATGCAAGGAGTCCGAGCATCAGTTTTTTCTTCATAATGTTCCTTTTTTATACAAAGAGTGAAGTTGATAAATATCTCTCCCCGGTATCCGGAAGCAATACAACGATTGTCTTTCCTTCATTCTCCGGACGCTTTGCAAGCTCGGTTGCAGCGAACAGTGCAGCTCCGGAAGAGATACCAACGAGTACGCCATCGGTTCTTGCTACATCTCTGGATGTCTCAAATGCTGCATCGTTTTCTACCGGGATGATCTCATCTAAGATATCCATACGAAGCACATCTGGTACGAATCCGGCACCGATACCCTGAATCTTATGTGGACCCGGCTTTCCTCCGGAAAGAACCGGGGAGCTTGCAGGCTCTACTGCAACCACCTTCACATCCGGATTTTTCTCTTTCAGCCCAAGTCCGGTTCCTGTTACGGTTCCGCCTGTACCTACGGCTGATACGAAGATGTCAACCTGTCCGTCTGTATCATTCCAGATCTCCTGTGCTGTCGTTGCCTTATGGATGGCTGGATTTGCAGCATTCTCAAACTGCTGTGGAATAAATGCATTTCCATATTCCTCCTTCAGACTCTCTGCCTTGGCGATTGCGCCCTTCATGCCATCGCGTCCAGGTGTCAGGACGATTTCTGCTCCAAGTGCACCTACGATCTTCCGACGCTCCACACTCATCGTATCCGGCATCGTCAGAATCAGATGCAGTCCCTTTGCCGCACATACAAATGCAAGACCGATTCCGGTGTTACCGCTTGTCGGCTCAATAATGATCGTATCCTGATTGATCTTGCCATCCTTGATTCCCTGCTCGATCATCGCATTTGCAACACGGTCCTTCACACTTCCAAGTGGGTTGAAGTACTCAAGCTTGACTACGATCTTTGCCTTCAAGTCCTGCTCCTTCTCGTAATTTGTAAGCTCCAGAAGCGGAGTATTTCCAATCAATTCAGTTAACTGTTTTGCAATCTTCATCTTTGTTTTCTCCTTTTCTTTTTCGTTTCTATTTTTGCCATTTCCTATATTTCATACCTATTTAGTAGGAATAGTATGCATTCGTTGAGAAGATATTACTACTCAATTCCTACAAAGTCAATAGGTTTTCAAAGGAAAATTAGAAAAATTTAGAAAAAAACAGACATGCAATTTCCTGCATGTCTATTTTTCTGCTGCCCGCCGCAGTTTCTTCAGATATTCCTGCGTCTTTTTATAGGTTGCTTCTTCCACGGACTGATTCGAGAAGCCCGCGATGTTCAAGATTTCAATTACTGTTCCGGCTTGCGGTTCCAACTCTGTTCTCGCCTCTCCCTGTGCCATATGGGTAAGCATATATTGGATTTGATTCTCATAGTTTTTACATGTTGCAAACTCCGTATGCCGTTTCTCGTAACGTTTCACCATCCGGCTGTAATATAAGATCAGCTTATCATTATAGGAAGCTTTGGCAAATCGGATATAGAATAACATCCATAGTACAAACTGTTTTCCAAGCAGAAATACAACAAATCCAGCAGCGATCACAGCCAGTCCATACACGATATTCCGCATCAGATTGTCCGGAATCGTCAGTGCATTTCCATTCTCTGTAACCGTATCGGAACCGCTTTCGTCGCCGCCCATGAAATCTGCAAACTCATCCCAGAAATTCGTGATATCCTCATCGTCGCTTGACGACGGTGTCACATCCACCGGATACCAGCCGATTACCGGATCGTACACCTCCACCCATGCATGTGCATCGGCATCAGTCACATCCACTTTTACATATGCAGTCTCACCAATCTCAGAATAGCCATCATAATAATCTGCATAATCCGCGCCATCGACCAGCTCGCCACTTAATATCTGATCGTAATCAATCGCATAACCTTCCACATACCGTGCCGGAATTCCCATGTATCGGAAGATCAGCACCGCCGCACTTGCAAAATAAGAACAATAGCCTTTCTTATTTTCCAACAGGAAATAGTTGACAAAATCCTTTTTCTTTGGTGTCTTTCCCGGACGGACGGTATACGGATAATTCTCCTGATAATAATTTTTCAGTTCCTCGATCACATGATCTGTCGTTCCGATTGTTCCAAGCTCCGATGCAACCTGTGACACCGCCTCTAAATTCTCCTCCGGCACATACAGATCCATATCATTATACGCCACAGACTCTGACGTCACGGATGCACGGTTTCCTGCCACACGCGGATAATAGGTGATCGTATAACCGTTCCGTATCGCTTCTGCGTCCGCAGTATAATACGGCTGATACAACTGAGGATACACACCCACACACTGAATCTCCATCGTTGCTTTGGCACTGCCCTCACGGTTCTCCTCGTATTGTTCTTTCAGCGATCTTACCTCCGCACTCGTGTCCATGCCATCATAATTCCGGATTTCACTCATCGGTGTCCACTCGTTCGCATATGGGTTATATCGGACGCCAGTAAAAGATTTCAGGTAGATCCGGTTTGATGTATATGGTGCCATCTTCACAACCAGATCGGTCTGGTTATCCAGATAAACCGTAGAAACCTCTCCCAGCTTTCCACCTCCAACACCGCCGTTGGTACCAGTTCTGTGATACAAGCCCTCAAAACCGTCGACCAGTAACGTCGACATCGCCGCCATTGTCAGATCTTTATATTTGTTTCCGGTGTATCCGACATTAAATGACTCCTTCGGGCGAAAGCTGCTTGCCGCCGTCACGACCAGTATTGCAGTGACTACCGCCAGTACCCCTGCCTGCACCATTGCTTTCACGTCATAGACATAGGCAACCTCTTTTTTCTTTTTTCCCTGCACCTGAAACTGTGCATTGCTCCGCTTGACTGATACCTGCGGACTGTAATGCTTTCCCGCCTTAAATATAATCGCCATAGCCACACCGGCAAGCATCATAAGCACATACAACAAATCCGGCTCCATCGTCAGATAAAGCGGAATCAGATTCAGACACATGATAATCACGATTGCCGTCACATACTGCATCCGTCGGGAGATATAGACATTTAATAAGATGTCAAGCACAATACCGATAAAGAGTGCCACAAACGTGACTGTCACATACCGGTTGCCAATTTTCTCCTCATATAACCTCTGAATATCCACATCGAAATACTGGGCTGCATTATCAACCGTGATGTTCACGATCGCATAAAATCCACTGTTGATGTAATCACGGAATGTAAATACCAGAAATGCAAAGGTGACAAACAAAAACAGATAACCGAGGTTTTCCACCATCAATCGGTAATACAACATTGCACAGCCAAGCGATGTCAGTAAAATCAAAGCATGGCAAAGCCCGACATGAAACGAAATGTCAAATGCCGTCAGATAAAAACCGATACTTCCCATCGAAAGAAGATAGACAATGAAGCCCTTCAACAACAGAGTAAGCACCCGGTTTTCCTTCTTCTCGAAGAATTCCTCCTGCAGGTACACACCCTCGCACAGTTCCATCGATTCAATTGTATCTGCATGTTTCTTTTTTGCCATATTATAACCTACTCATTTTCCCGCACCTGCATCTGCGCACCCTGTCCATCACTAAATACATGCAGATATGCATGCATTTCCGGGTGCACCAGTGCCATATGATCTGCCGCTTCACTCGGATTCTTATATGCCTTCTCATAATACAAACGGGCAAACGCCGCATCTAGTTCTTCCTTATAATCAATCCTCACATCTTCATATTCATAGCGGTTTGTACTCCAATACAAAAGCCGCACGGTCGTCTGCTCCTGTATCAGTTCCAGAATCACGGAATACGTCATCGTCAGAATCGCCGCCAGATTCACCGGTTGATCGATAAAAAGCTCCGGCACGATCACAAGCTGGTGATCCGACATACTCACGCGATCCTTCACCATCAGGATATCCCGCTTTGCTGACAGCTTCCAGTGGATACTCATCAGCTTATCGCCCGGAATATACTCCCGGACTTCCTGCACGTCAGAGAAATCATTGCCCCGTTTTGAGCTTTCCTCGCTCTCCAACATGCCCTGTTCAAGTGCCGTCTTTTCATATGCGATATCCGTCACAGCCCGCGGCAGGATACTAAGCTCCGCCGTCTGCTCCACGTTTTTCTTCAATCGAAAAAATCCCATCAGATCTTTGATATACACACGTGACACACTGATCTTTAACAGTCCCGGATACGTCGCCACAACCGGAAGCGTAAGGGTATATCCTTTTCCAGCATGTACCGGCACGGAAAATACCTGTTGCCCGATCGTCTCCATCAGAGTGTTCTCCACATTTACGATCAGCTTCGTATCCAGCGAGACAAACCACGTTGGATTTTTGATCTGTATCGTAAAATACGCAGTCTCCCCCTGTACCCCATAGGAATCCTGCGCATGATGAATCTCTACCTGCAAATAATGCCGCAATACCCACACCGACATTGCGGAAAGGATTGGTCCAGCCACCATCAGCACAAGCACCAGAAAATAAAACTGGCTATGCAGAAAATAGTAGATCATCCCATTTACAAAGAGCAATAACCCATATCCAATTATCCGAACAATATATTCTGCCAATCCTTATACCCTCGGTGCTGTAACATTTGCGATCACCATTCCGATCGCCTGCTGCATTGTGATACCCTGTGCCTTTCCACGTGCTGACAGCTTCACACGATGTCCTAATACATCACGCGCTACATCCTGCACATCCTTGGCACAGACATAATCTCTGCCGTCGATCACTGCCATTGCCTTTGCCATACGCAAAAGTGCGATCGTACCTCGCGGGCTGGCTCCCATCGAAAAGATCTCCATCGTCCGGGTTGCCTCCACCAGATTTACAATATACTCATAGATTTCATCTTTCACATAGAGATCATTTGTCATCGCACGCAACGCAAGCACCTCTTCCATCGAGATGACTTCCTGCACCTTCGAAAGTGGTTTCCCTGCATTTCCTTTCAGAATTGCCACTGCATCTGCATGACTTGGATACCCCATGGACAAACACACCATAAAACGGTCAAGCTGGGATTCCGGCAGCATCTGCGTACCAGAAGAACCATATGGATTCTCTGTTGCGATTACGACAAATGGATCTGGCAACGGCCGGGTCACACCGTCAACCGTCGCCGTTTTTTCTTCCATAACTTCAAGCAATGCGGACTGTGTCTTCGGCGAGGTTCGGTTAATCTCATCCGCTAAGAACAGATTCGTAAATACCGCACCTTCCCGGTATTCAAAATCCTTGGTGGCAGAGTTATACATGGAAAATCCCAGGATATCACTCGGCAGTACATCCGGCGTAAACTGCACACGCTTATAGTGCATTGACATACTCTTTGCAAAGGTTGTTGCAAGCGTCGTCTTACCTACACCCGGAATATCCTCCATCAGAATATGTCCGCCTGCAATCACGGCAGCAAGAACCTTCTTTACAACATCCTCCTTGCCCTTGATCACTTTATTTACTTCCGCCTGCACCTGTTCGAGCTTCTGACTCATTCCGTCCATCTGCACACCTCCCGCATCTTTACAACTATCTTATTCCTTTACGATTCCGAGCTTCTTTGCCTCATCCGATACTGCCTTGGCAACGACCTTTGCCACTCTCTCATCAAAAGCACCCGGAATGATATACTCCTCATTTAATTCCTCATCTGTTACGATCGAAGCAATTGCCTTGGCTGCCGCAATCTTCATCTCCTCTGTGATTGCCTTTGCCTTCGCATCCAGCGCACCACGGAAAATACCAGGGAATACAAGCACGTTGTTGATCTGGTTTGGATAATCAGAACGACCGGTTGCCATCACGCGCACGCCGCCCTTCTTTGCTTCCTCTGGCATGATCTCCGGTGTTGGATTTGCCATTGCGAATACGATTGGATCGTTTGCCATCGATGCGACCATCTCTGCAGTTACAATATTCGGTGCAGACACACCGATAAAGACATCCTTGCCCTTCATGATCTCAGCAAGCGCCCCAGTCTGCTTATCTTTATTTGTCACCTCTGCCATCGCTGCTTGTGCCGGATTCATCCAGTCCTCACCCGGACAAAGTGCTCCGTTTTTATCGACCAGTACAACATTCCCGATACCGAGTGCGAGCAACAGCTTGCAGATAGAAATACCTGCGGAACCAGCTCCATTGATCACAACATTTGCCTTATCAAATGGCTTTCCAACCAGCTTCAATGCATTGATCAATCCTGCCGATACAACAATCGCTGTACCATGCTGATCATCATGGAATACCGGAATATCCAGCTCTTCCTTCAGACGGCTCTCAATCTCAAAACAACGTGGAGCAGAAATATCCTCCAGATTGATACCACCGAATACCGGTGCGATCCGCTTTACTGTTTCCACGATCTCATCGACATCTTTTGTATCCAGACAGATTGGAAATGCATCCACGCCTGCAAACCGTTTGAACAGCACAGACTTTCCTTCCATAACTGGAATCGCAGCCTCCGGTCCGATGTCGCCAAGTCCAAGTACAGCCGTACCATCGGATACAACAGCAACGGTATTTGCCTTGCAGGTATATTTGTATACGTCAGCCGGATTCGCATGAATCTTACGGCATGGCTCTGCAACACCTGGTGTATAAGCGGTGCTTAAGTCATCGCGGTCATTGATTGCGACCTTGGAGACAACCTCCAGCTTTCCGTGATTTTCTTCATGCATCTTCAAGCTCATCTGATTATAGTCCATCTTTGTTTCCCTCTGCTTTCTTATTTCATTTATTTTAGTTCATCTTTACATGATCAATTTCGTCATTGCAGTTTTTGATTGACTCTTTTGCAGCGTCAATCTTCTCTACCAACGGTGAAAATTCCGGATCCATCTGCGCACCCTCTTTTACCTTATTGTAGAAGATCTCACCGATTGCCTCATATGTCTCCTTGATATTTGCCTTTTCCTTGCTGATCTTTGCTTTCAGCTTTGTAACCTCCACTGCGTCACCAGCTTCACTCTTCACTGTCTTTACAAAATCCTTAAATGCCATTTTCATACCCTCCTACACTTTTTCTATTTTACTAACAGGTACTGCCTGTCTTTTTATACAACTTCAAACCATACATCTGTCCAAACAGATTTACCACTGCACAAACCAGATTTGCAATCAGCACATACAGGTAAATCGTATAAAGTCCGATCTGCTTATGCATCTCCACTCTGGAGAACATATTGGCGATATCTCCGGTCTTCGAATGTCCAATCAAATAAAGCACCAGTGTTGCTACCGCCAGTATCGTCATCGCAACGGAGATTGGGAAGAGTGGTTTCTTCTTTGGATTGATTGCTGTTACCGTACCTACCAGAGATAACACCACTTGTACCGCCATCAGCAGTCCCATCACATACAGAAAGATGCGGATCGATGGACTGAAATCCGCCGCAACCAGATTATCGCTCAAAAGCACGATATCGGTCTGAGTCTCATCATACAGAGTCTGCAGAATATAATAAAATCCTCTTGCTGCTACAATCATCGCAACCACTGCGGAAGCAGCTGCCATAATCGTCATGATCATAGACATGCCGGAATAGAAATTCATCTTCACATCTGCGGCTGTCTCCGGCTGCGCGTTCTTTGCTTCTACTGGTTTCGGTTCTGGCTTTTTCTCTGCCTGCGGCTGTTTTGGCTGCGCCTTCTCCTGTGCCTGTCTCAGCTCCTTTTTTTCCTGTTGTCTTTCTTTTTTGCTCTTACTCATCTTCTCCATCTCCTCATATATCTACCATTTTTACATCATGTCAAACAAACTGAGCTGTGTTCCAATCGTCTTATTCTTATACTCCCGCGTGAACCGAAGCAGTTCTTCCTTATCATACTGGATTCCATGCGCCTCGCAGGTCTCACGGATGCACGCCATAATCTCGGTATAATTTTTTGTCTTCAATGTCTTCTCGTCTGCGTAAACCGCCTCATACCGATCGTAGATATCCGGGAAATTCTTATAGAGCTGCTGATAAAAACGCTCCCGGTTTCCCTCTCTTAAAACCGGACACATTTTGTCCGTCAGGATTCCATATACGCCCGCTTTCACACAGTACGACAACAACCCCTGTATGTTCTCCATGTCATCATTCATAAACGGCAGGATTGGTGCCAGGTTGACGATCACTGTGATGCCCCGCTCCGTGAGCTGCTGCATCAGCGAAAACCGCTCTGATGGAAGCGACGTTCCAGGCTCTAACTTTTTCGCGAGCGAATCATCATAGGTACTCAGCCGCACGATCACGATGCATTTGGTCTTACGGTTGATCTTATCTAAGATATCAATATCCCGCAGTGCAAGCATTGAATGTGTATGTAATACCAATCCAAAATCAAACCGCTCGATCTGGTTCAGACACCGCCGCACCAGTTGCAATTCCTCTTCGAGCGGAATATACGGCTCCGACGAAGAACCGATCTGTATCATGCTCCTTGTCCGCTTTTTCTTCAATGCATACTCCAGCATATCCACAGCATGGGCTTTTACCTCGATATCTTCAAATTCGTGATCCATCCGGTGGCAGGTACTGCGTGCATCGCAGAACACACACGAATAACTGCATCCCCGATAGATATTCAGACCATTCTGCGGAGATAAAATTGCTTTTACTTCCTTGTAATGCATAACTTATCCTCTGTCTTTCCCTACTATATAAAATCGAAGCTCACCTGTTCATATTCAAGATCCTGATAAACAAGTTCCTCCTGCTCGACTTTGCTTGTATAATCGACAACTACGGTCAGCTGCTTTCCGCCTGCCATCTGTTGTCCTAAAATATAATTGACATCGAATCGTCCGGTGATTGCTGGTGTTGCCCCACGTGCCGGCACGATCAGCTGTACATGATTTGCCGCAAGCAATGCGAAGATCGGCTCCCAAATATACACATCCTTCGCCGCACCAAACGGGTTATCAATAAAGATCGTCTTTGTTCCTGTATCCTCATTTCCAATCCGGTACATACCGGAAATGTAATTGATGATGGAAATCAGGAATTGGATATAAATACCCTGCGACTGTCCGGTACTTCCAACGGCCTCCTCGTATTTCAGATAACGGCTCTGTTCTTTGATTCTTTCCCGCTTATACAGACTCAGCTTGATCGCATTCATATCGGTTACAATCACACTGAACAATTTCTTTAAAGTCAAACTGTTCCTAATAAATTTCATCCGGTCGCGATCCTGCTCATAATCATCTGCCTGTGCCACGATGCGGTCTACATAATCCGACATCCGCTGTTTCAAAAACTCATCCTTCACATATGGCACCTGTAAGCCTACCATCTGGATCACTTCATCCTCCATGATAATCCGGGAAAGCTTCGGTAATTTATCCAGCTCCGTCCGCACATCCAAACACCGTTGCAGGCACTGCTCCTCGAAGTTTGCTTTGAGCCCCTCCATATCGGTCAGACTCTTCTCCACACGGTCACGTTCCAGACGCACATATCCAACCATAGACTCCAGATTGTCCACCAATGCCTTTGCCTCTGCATAATTCTCTGGAATCCGCACATCGTCCCGGATCGTTCCCGCAAGCTCATACGCATGCATCTCATCAAACGCCTGTGCCGTATTGCCCTTAAATTTGAGCAGCTCATTTTTCGCACGGTCAAGCTGTTTGCATGTCCGGTCGAAATTCATAAGCTGGGATTCAAACATCTCCCGTAATGTCTCTTTATCCTCTAACATCGGTGTCGCATCTTCCAGACTGATCTCATGTGTCGTTACGATCCGCTTGACATCCTTATACAGATCTGTCATATACCGCTGCCGTTTCTCATAGGTACGATACTCTTCGTCGCACGCCTTTGCTTCCGCCTCCAGCCGTGCCAGCAATGTCTGCCCGCTTTCAAGACTGGCAATGATCTCTGACTCACTTGCATCCACTTCCTCGTAAGAACCATATCCATTCTGGATATTCTCGATTGCATATTGAATGCTTCCATCTAACTTATCTGCTTTGGAGCGGATCTCGGAAAGCTGCCGTTCCTCTTTCTTTAACTGTTCCTTCGTCTGTGCAATATTCTCCCGGCATACAGTAAGCACCGCATCATCCGAGAAATACAGCAGGTTCCGGCTTTCCAGATCTGCCAGTTCTTTAAAATCAACACCTCTGCGCTCGATTGATTTTCTGGATTTTTCCATCGAAGCAAGCAATGTGGCGATCACGAGCTGCTTATCTTCCATCGCACGCATATCGCCGCGGTTCTCATCAACCATTGTCCGGAATCTCGCCCGTAAATCCTCATCCGAAATCGTTAATACTTCGTATTCCTGATCGACATTATAATAAGACTCATAATTATCTTTCCATTCACGTACAAGCGTATCCAGCTGTTCCTGCATGAAACGTATTTTCGCTTCTGTCTGTTCTGTATCCAGACGACTGTCTCCGCCCTGTGCCGCGAACGATGTTTTCTGTTCTTCCAGACGCTCCAGCGCCTTCTCTGCCTCTGCCTGCCGCTGTTCCTGCGTGGCAATCACCGAGGTTAACTGCTCCACCGTATATAACCGGTTCACATCCTGTAAACATGCTTCGTATTCCTGCTTACAATTTTCCTGCTTCTCTTTCGATGCCGCAATCTTCTTGCGGATCATTTCGAGCTCATCCATGCATACGGTAAGCTGCGTCTCTAATTCCGTCGCCGTTTTTCTCGCATCCGCCAAACGTTTTCCTGCCTCCAACAGATCCCGGTCAGACAGACGGATCAAAAATGCCTGATCCTCCCGGTATACAGAAAGCATCTCCTCCTGCATGGCAAGCTGATCGCCAATCTCTGTCTCCCGCTGCCGCTCCTTTGCGACCAGTGTGCTGATCGTCTCGGCATCCAGCAGATACTCCGGTGTTGCCGACACCGCAAACACATTGTCTCCGAGATGCATCGCCATGTCTTCCATCCGGTCACGGTCGTAAATATAGACTGGAACTTCTCCTGTATCAATCGTGCGGATATTCGGATCTTCTGCCAGGGTATCGTAGTCCTCTGCCACAATCCCATAAACAAGCTGTGGATTTGCTGAAAGTACCGCCGCCTGCTTGTCCGCCGGCAGAGCCGATACATAATCCATTCCGTACATAGCTGCACTTCCATGCCGTGTCTCAATATAATCCAATACCTTCTTGGCAGCCTCGGATACTCCGATCAATCTGCCCTCCGCCAGTCGCTCCGCATTCTTGGCGCATTCCACTCCCTGCTTTTTCAGTGCCTCTATCTTGAGCACCGCATCACGGATACGATCTGCCAGCACATCCGACAGTGCTTCCATCTCGGATGCCCCGTAAATTGTCTGTATCTTATGCAGTTTTTCTGCCGCTTCCTCAAATGCCTGTTCCTTCGTCAGAAGCTCCGCAAGCTGCTTCTCATTTTCTGCCTGTTGCAGACGAAGCTGCATCAGCCGTTCCTTCTGCGCTTCTTCCTTTTTCCTGCAATCTGCGACAAGCGCTTCCTCCTGTGTCTGCTGTTCCTGCAAAGATGCCAGTAACTCTTTGGACTCTGCAAGCTGCTCATCCACTTTCGTAAACCGGATCTCATTCATCTCCATACGGATTGCGGAAAGCTGTTCGGATAACTGCCGGATCTGCGTCTCAGCCTCCTGCTTGCTATGCTCATACACTGCCTGCTGCACCTGCATCTCAGCAAGCATCTTCTCATTATATTTCTGCTTTGCGACCTCACGCTTTAATTCTTCCGTATCGGCTGCAATCTGGTTGCGCAGGTTCGTCATCTGCACATCCATGCGCATCTTTATATTATAGGCATAGGTATATAACTGTGTCTCATCAAAGGCTGACGCATTCATCTGCGCCTTTACCCACGCCTCCAGTTCATCCTTTTTCCTGCGGTCATCCACATATTCGAGATACTCGTTAATACTCTCTTTTTTTGCGAACTCCGCCTGCTCAGTCTCCAGACGGCTCTGTTCCAGTTCAAGCTGTTTTTCCGCCTGTTTAATCTGTCCGTAAAGCTGTTCGAGATGTCGTTTATCCCGTGCAACCTTCAGGCATTCCATCCGTTTTCTCTGGTCGTCCTTTGCCGCACGCTTCTCATTGCGCGTCTGCTCCAGCTTTTCCAGCGTCTCGGCATCATTTTTTACAAACTCTTCTCCAGTCACGCAGATATCCGCCAGAAGCTTCTCCATATTCGTCTGCTCCTGATACAGACTCATAAATGACGCGACTTTATCCCGCAGCACCTCGATCAGCTCCGCCTGATGGTCATAGCTTGTAATATCCTTTTTCTTCTTAGCAAGGATCGTAAGTTGCTCCTTGATATCCATGAGCATCTTCGCCATTGTGTCAGAATCCTCGCCGTCACGCATCGTCTTTACTGCATACGCTTTCTCGATGATGCCCTCGATCAGCAGATCCTCCACGACCTTTCGCGTCGTCTTATAATTCGTCTCGAAGTAGGTACGCACATGCCCCTCGGTCTTATTGATTCCTCGAATGATCTCCCACTGGCTCTCATGCAGACCATATCCGCTGATAAACCGCTGGTATTCACCCTTCCGGTCAAAGATGCAGACCTTCAGTGACATATCACGATGTTCTAACTCTTTCAGATAATTCCGCAATCCCTGAAACGTGATGCGCTCTTTGTCCTTCGACAACGGCAGATTGATAATATCATTTTTATTGTACTCCCGGTAGAAAATACAGTAATTGAAATACTCAATCGCTGCCACATCCTTCTTCGCCGTCTCGCCCTCGACATCCTTCGCTTTGCGCGCGCAGAATCCCGTCGTCATATAGCGATAGCCTTCCTTGCGATCCTGCTCATCCAACTTCCATTCGACGAGAGAATGGATGGTTGTATTTCCATTTCCGGTACGAAACAGCTTTTCAATCGGCTGTTTCTCATCGAGTGTACAGTTTGGAATCATGTTCTGCATCAAAAGCAGCATCAGCACACTCTTTCCACCACCATTTGCCAGATCGTACAAAGTGTTCTTTCCATACATCCGCATGGTAAAATCATCGTAGTACTGCGTTCCAAAATTATATTTTACATTGTTGACACGAATACGGTTGATACTAGGCATTTGTCTCTCCTCCCAGTACTTTGTAGATTTTTCCTTTGTACTCCTCGAAATAGTTCTCCACGATCGCATGGAAACGGTCAGTTGGATAATAGCGGTCTTCCACCGCGATAAATAATTTCTGTTCCTGTAAGAAATTAAACGTCAGTTTCACATATCCGGTACGGGACGCACGGCTGGCACGGTTCTTGTCCTTCTCATCTGAAGTCACAAGTGGAAGCTCATCCCACAAAAGCGCCAGTGACTTGAAACTGTCCGCTTCCACATCACTCATGGAATACACAGACAGATCCTTTGTAATTGACGCAAGATACGTTGTTACCTGCTCTAAAATATCTTCGAGCCGCACATATTCCTTCACCTGATACGATGCGGAATCCTGATAGAACAGTAACAGGAAATTGTACATGATAAAATATACCATATACAGCTCCCGGTTTAACCGTAGCCCAAGCAGACGCTTCATATCATCGTTTGTATATCCAAACACGCGGTTTCCCTCACCGGCAGTCAGATAGACCGCATCCTGATATTCATATAAATTCAAATTCAGTTTTTTCATCATCTTGGCTACAATGTCGTACACAGCAGCATTTGCATAAAATTCTTCATACAGATCCCGTGTGTCCGGATTGCTTCTGGAGATTTCCTGCCCGGTAATCAACGCGGCATATACATCCAATGCTTTTTCCAGATTTCGCTGTTCCATTACTCGGCTGCCTCCCTTTCAAAATTCATATCCGTTACCACAAACGGCTCGACGGCTTCTATATCCTGCATCTGTGGTTTGATCTCTACCTCATCCGTTCCAAATGTGATTGTGAATCGAATATCTCGAATGCGTTCCTTTTCTTCCTCTGTCAGATGTTCGACGACCATCTCTTCTAACATCGTTTCCTGCTTCTCCAGCATTTCATCAACCCGATACGACCGCTTCCCGGATAAATGTACCAGGAACGCATAGTAATCGCGGTTTGTATAGATTTCCTCGCCAAATTTTATTTCAAGGATTCCATTGTATTCCTTCAAGGTAACACGATTCCACTTCTTCAACTGATCGCAGAGCTCGTAGAACAGGTGGGCGAAGTTTCGTCCGATCTTCTCCTCCAGAATCTCGTCCTCATACTTGAAATCTGGTGTCAGTTCCCGCTTTTCAATCTTCTCTGTCTCCTGCTTCTCATCACTTCGAAGCGTCAGGATATTGTCGATGTTCCGCATCGTGAAATACTTATCCATCCGCGGCGCAAACAGCGGTTCCAGCACATGTGCCAGCAGATCCGGCTGATCTTGCTTCATAATCGTATTTAACGCCTGCTTAAAATCAAAGACTGGTCTTAATTTCCGTAATTTCGCCCGGTTGATGATCTGATCGGACAACTGTGACAGCTCGGTTGTTTCACCGATCAAGCGGCTATGATTGTAGATTGTTTTCTTTAACTCTGTCTCCAACTGGCTGATCTCCGAGAGTGCCTTCGAATGCAGGGTCGGTGAACCTCCATCGGTATCGCGTTCAAACTCTGCCTTTTCAATCGCCTTATCGACCAGCGCCTTGTTCTTCACAAATAATTTCTGCTCTTCGGTAAACCACTTTGCCGTCGTGTCCATGAAATGTTCATACGCCTTTGCACCCTCGAACACATCCACTCCAAGCAGCTTTACGACCTGCTCCTTCTGCTCAATCAGCGAGATCACCTGACTGTTGATCCGACGAACCACATCGATACCGCCCTTGAAGTTGTTCGCATTGATCATCTTCTCAAGCAACAACTGGGATACATTGATCTTGCTCTCGTCTTTGATTTCCTTCGTATCCAGATAGAACTCAATGCCCTCTGGCGTAATCGTATAATAAACCGTCCCCTGCGCGATATGACTGTCAATCAGCTTCACGCGTGCGACCTTGTTTTCCCGCACTTCCGGATCATAGAAATGAAACTCAAACGCCCGCCCGTCATTTTTAATCTTATCAAAAATATAGGAGATCAGTTCGCGCAGCTCTACCGGTTCCTCTTCCAGCTTGAAATCCCGCGTCAGAAGTTCCCGCAGGAAATCCTCATATTCTTCATACGTGACGTCCTTTTCGTGGAAATTGTTTTCATTGATGAAAAACCGCAAGGACGCCATCGTGATATATCCCATATCTAAAAACGCATACTTACCTTCCTTGTACTGTGTAAAAGTCGTCTCATTCAACACGAAAAACGGATAGTACTTTTTCAGATTCTGCATCCGCGCACTATGTTCTGCAATTATATCGTTGATCATTACGTGTTTTAAAGCCATGCGTTTTCTCCTGGTTCGGCAGTAGTTTACATAAATGGGCATACTGCCGCATAATTATAATAATTATAATACATGCAGACACAGGAAACAAGAGAAATACAGAAGAAAAACGTTGAAAAAAGTCGCCCTACATGATGTAGAGCGACTCGCATCTAGTCTTTTTTAAAGAAGTTACTTATTAAGCCTTACCAACAGATCCGAAAAGTTCCATCTTCTCTTTTACTGTTGCCTTGATAGCTTCTGCACCAGGTGCAAGGAGCTTACGTGGATCAAATCCCTTACCCTCGAGATCCTTACCAGCTTCAATGTACTTTCTTGTAGCTTCCTGGAATGAAAGCTGACACTCTGTATTTACGTTGATCTTAGATACACCAAGTGTAATTGCCTTCTTGATCATATCAGCAGGAATACCTGTACCACCGTGAAGTACGAGAGGCATAATGCCTGTCTTCTGCTGGATAGCATCCAATGTCTCGAAAGAAAGTCCCTTCCAGTTTGCCGGATACTTACCATGGATATTACCGATACCTGCAGCAAGCATGTCTACGCCAAGATCAGCGATTGTCTTACATTCTTCAGGATCTGCACACTCACCCATACCTACAACGCCGTCTTCTTCTCCACCGATAGAACCAACTTCACACTCGATAGAAAGACCAAGCTGATGAGCTACGTTTACGAGCTCTGTAGACTTAGCAAGGTTCTCTTCGAATGGATAGTGAGAACCATCAAACATGATAGATGTGAAACCAGCCTTGATACACTTATAACATCCTTCGTATGTTCCATGATCCAAATGAAGTGCTACTGGAACTGTGATTCCAAGTTCCTCGTCCATAGCCTTAACCATAGCTGCAACTGTCTTGAATCCTGTCATATACTTTCCGGCACCCTCAGATACACCAAGGATAACTGGGGAGTTTAATTCCTGTGCTGTTAAAAGAATTGACTTTGTCCACTCAAGGTTATTGATGTTGAACTGACCAACTGCATAATGACCAGCTTTAGCCTTTTTCAACATTTCTGTAGCTGAAACTAACATTTGTAATTCCTCCATTTTTCTTTAATTTTATCCTAGATAAGCATATTATACTATACTATCCGAAAAAATAAAAGACTATTGCTTACAATAATCTAAAAATTTCTCTTTGATTTCTTCCCGGTCTTTTCCCATAACCAGAGAAAGCTCACTGTATAAGCCCTCCTCGGCGAGCTTCATATACCGTTCATCAGTTACCGTCACTTTCTTTCCATGTGACTCACGCTCTTCTTTCCGGATCAGAAGTGCCTTGATTACCTTGACACACTGGCGCAGATCACAGCTTTTCATTGCCTTTTTGTAACTGTCATCCCGCATCCGCTCACTCTCTACCTGCAATGGTTCGATTTCCTTGACCTCTTCCATCAAAGCTGCCGCCTCATCGGCTGTGATCACACTCCGAAGCACAACCCGGCTATTGTCTGTCGGGCAAAACAACCGACTGTCCCTTGTCTTTTCCGGCACTAACACATAATACAATTTGTCTTCATCAATTCCCGCTATATCCGGATGTGTGATCTCCTCCACCCGGCATATACCATTGCTTCCATATACGATATAATCGCCTACATGAAACACTCTCTCGCCTCCATCTTTCTATTAAACCCTCTTATATTCTACCTATTTATAATATCACTTTTGCAGGCAAATCGTAAGTCGGTTTTTCTGAATCTCCAGATTTTCAGCACTTTTGCAAAGATAGTTTCCTATTTTTTTGTGTTTTTTCACAATAGTATGCTACAAATTTTACAATTTTTGAAAATTATGTTGAATTTTCAGTTAAAATGTCGATAATGAAATTATCAGGTTCGTGGTTTGTTTTATGGAACAAGGGGGAATTTTCTTTGCGAAAAAATATAGGATTGCTAATCAATGATTTGAATACTCCATTTACATCAGAGGCAGTCAAAGGTGCCGAGCTTGGCGCACGTGCCATCGATGCAAATATGTATATCTTTCCGGGTATGTATCTTGATAATACCCTTATTTCTGATGACCATTTACAGTACGAATATCAGTATAATACCCTGTTCCAGTTTGCAAATGATAATCACCTGGATATTTTATATATTATGATGGGACTGATCGGTTGTCGTATTGATCTTGACGCCCGCCGCAGATTCCTTGCACAATTTCTTGGAATTCCGGTTGTCATCCTCTACACCGATATGCCAGGGTATCCATCTATGATTTTTGATAATCAGGGCGCCTTCATGCAGGGCATCCGGCATCTGATCGTCGATCACGGTGCGAAGAACATCGGTTATGTCAGCGGTCCAAAGACCAATATTGACGCGATGGAACGTCTGAATGCCTATCGCAAGGTTCTGGAAGAACAGAATATTCCATATAACGAAAACTATGTTGTCTATGGCAATTTCGAGGATAGTAGTGAAAAGCTGATCGGAGCTTTCGTCTCAACCCATCCGGAATTAGATGCCGTCGTATTTGCAAATGATGAAATGGCAAAAGGCGGATATCGTGTATTTGCCAAGCTTGGACTGAAGGTCGGCAAGGACATCTTAGCAATCGGCTTTGATAATGCACCTTACGCGTCCACATTAAATCCACCTCTCACAACCGTCGAGGCAAACGCAGCTGAGCTTGCATACAAGGCAATCCTCCATATGGCGGATTTCTTAGATGAGAATACAGCACCTGTCGCACAGCGTGTTGCAACCCATTATATTCACCGCTGCTCCTGCGGCTGTGCGAACTATGATTATGATTCTCTGGCAGCAAAACTGCAATTGGTTGGACTTCTCGACGAGAAGAAACGTCCAGAGATTCTGAAACATATTATGAACTATCTGTTCAGCACCTACGCTGACACAAACATCATCCTCCAGTTAAAGGATGACCTGTCCGTATTTTTCCGTCTGATCTGCGATCTGACAACATCAAACGATATTGCAGCAGATCGAATGGATGTCCAGACATTGTTCACACAGATTATCGAACAGCCGATTTTCTCCTATACTTCGGTAGAGCTTTTTGTGAATCTGCTGTTCTCCTTACAATTTGTATTGGAGCGTCAGATTGAAGATCCAGAGAAGCGGATTGCTTTCGTCGATGTCTTTTCATCGATGTATCAGCAGCTTTCCATCTCCAACTTCCGTACCTACCAGAGGCAGTACGGCAGTATGGCACAGATCACACATCTGGTGGACGAAATCAGCGCAAACCTGTCACAATCCAGACTGATGGATCTTCCATTTGAATCCATCCTGAAAAATATGAGTGCGATTGGTATCCACTCTTCGTTCTTATATACGTTCAAACAGCCGATCAATCATCCACACGACACAGTATTCCTCAAACCGGATTCGCTGTTGTTACGTGCCTATACGATTGAAAACCAGTCCTTCGGTGTACCGAAGAACGAACAGCTTGTAACAATTAACAGCATTTTCAACAACACAAAGATGCAGCAGGATAAACGGAGAACTTACATCCTTGCACCGCTGTTCTCACAGGAACAGTTGCTTGGTCTGATTGTCTGTGATACGGAGCTTGATTATTTCAATATGGTTCCATCCCTTGGCATCCATATTTCTGCCGCGTTAAAGACGATGCTTTTGTTAGAACAGCAGAAAGAAATCAGTGAACATCTGCAGCAAAACTTAGAGCAGATGTCCAAGCATAATCTGATCTTAAAGGAGATCTCCAAGACCGATCAGCTGACCGGCTTATACAACCGCTGGGGATTCTTAGACTACGTCAAGACGATCATTGAGAATCCGATGAACCAGAACCGAGAGGTACTTGTTCTATATGCAGACATGGACAACCTGAAGATGATCAACGATAAATACGGGCACGACGAAGGTGATTTTGCCCTCCGGGAAATCGGTATGATTTTAAAAGAAGCATTCCGAAATACCGATGTTATCTCCCGCTTCGGCGGAGACGAGTTTGTAGCTTTCGCACTGCTTGGTATTCCAAACTACGAAAAGATCATGAAGCATCGTATCGCAGAAATCACAGAACGCCATAATCAGATGGTTCAAAAACCATACCGGATTGAGATGAGTATCGGTATCTGTGAAGTTGCCTGTACAAAAGATCTGGATATCGAAGAGGTGTTGGAACAGGCAGATAAAAAACTGTACATCGAAAAGAAAGCGAAGAAAGAAAAACAAAAAAAGTAGAGCCAACCGCTCTACTTTTTCTTTATTCCTCTACAAATCCACGGAAGCCTTTTTCCACAACACGTCTTGGAATCATCACCATATGTCCACAAGTCTGGCACTTCAACCGGAAATCCATGCCAACACGCTGGATCTCCCATGTATTTCCACCACACGGATGCGGCTTCTTCATTCGAATGATCTGTCCAATCTGAAAATCCATTTATTATAACCTCTTTCCTATGTTACATCGATCATCCCCAACAGTATTAACACTATACAGAAACATAACCGCCCGTATTCTCATGTATTATCGCAGGATGATCTGCACCATCTCTTCCGCATTCTCTGCAAGATATCTGCAATCACAGGCTTCAAACTCTTCTTTACTGCCATATCCAAACAGTACACCGATCGTCTCGATTCCAAATGCTCTGGCACCGATTACATCGAACTCCCGGTCACCAACCATAATGATATCGTCCATCGAAGGTTTTCCCTGATCTGCCGCAATCCCGGCAAGCAGATACTCAATCACCGCTGCCTTTGTATCTCTTGATTTGTCAAAGGTACTGCCTGCAATGATATCAAAATATCCATCCAACTTCAGATGTTCCAGAATCTGTTTTGCATAAAGCTCCGGCTTCGACGTTGCCACATACAGATGACAACCACGCTCCTGAAGCGTCTGAAATGCAGCTTCCATCCCCGGCATAATACCATTTTGGTAGATACCCTTCGTGCTGTAATATTCCCGGTAATACAACACCGCCTGTTCTGCCTCTTCTTCCGAGAGTCCATGAAATTCCCGGAACGAATCCCGAAGTGGGGGGCCAATGTAAGGATACAACGTCGTCCGATCTTCTACTGTAATTCCAAACTTCGAAAGCGCATACAACACGCCATTGATGATACCCTCTTCCGGTTCCGTGATCGTCCCATCAAGGTCAAAAAATACATACTTATACATATCAGTTCTTCAGGTACAGAATGATGCTCTTTCGTGTGATAATACCGATAAAACAATCCCGGTCATCGACCACGCAGAGGAAATTCCGATCCAGAATCCTTTCCATAATCTCATCTTTTTCCACAGTATTTAATACCTTCGCGCCCTCGTCCTTGTTGACGATATCTGCTACCTTGTACTTCGCAAGGTTTTCACGTCCATGCGCCATAACCGCGCGAAGGAAATCGCCCTCACTCGCAATTCCGACATACCGTCCCTGATTGTCCACAACCGGAATCGCCGTATAAGTCGTACCAAGCAAAAATGCAACTGCCTGATCCAATGTATCATTTGCGTTTAAATACGTCAGCGTATGCTTCGGAATCAAAATACTAAATATATTCATATGTAACCTCCTGGCTCAAAATAAGCTGCTGATTGATTCAAACCAGCAGCCTATACATAAGTCTCAATTTGCTTACAGCTGCTCTGCCATCTCCAGAAGCAGTCTCTCTGTCTTCTTCCATCCAAGGCAAGGATCTGTGATTGACTTACCATAGCATCCTCCACCGATTGGCTGATTTCCATCCTCGATATAACTTTCCACCATCACGCCCTTGACCAGATGCTTTACCTCATCGCTATGTCTTCTGCTATGTAAAATCTCATTGACGATACGTGGCTGCTCATCCCACTTCTTACCGGAGTTGTTGTGATTTGCATCCACAATACATGCAGGATTCACAAGCTTATACTTGCCATACGCCTCAGCAAGGTACTTCAGATCCTCATAATGATAATTTGGAATGGAACGTCCGCTCTTGCTCAAAGATCCACGTAGGATACAATGTGCCAATGGATTTCCATCGGTCTTTGCCTCATAACCGGAGAACAGGAATGTATGTTTTGCCTGTGCCGCCACACAGGAATTGAGCATGACAGCGAAATCACCGCTTGTCGGATTCTTCATTCCAACCGGAACGTCAATACCGCTCGATGTCAGACGATGTGCCTGATTCTCCACACTTCTTGCACCGATTGCCACATAAGATAAAATATCCTCGAGATATGGCCAGTTATCCGTATACAGCATCTCATCGGCTGCAGTCAGTCCTGTCTCACGGATTGCTTTGATGTGCATCTTTCGGATTGCCTTCACACCCTCGATGAAATCCGGCTTATCCTCCGGATTCGGCTGATGCAGCATGCCCTTATATCCGGAACCATTTGTACGTGGTTTGTTAGTGTAGATTCTAGGAATTACAAAAACCTTATCCTTGATCTTCTCTGCAACAGCTGCCAGTCTGCAGAGATAATCAAGTACGGAATTCTCATAATCTGCGGAGCAAGGACCGATGATCGCAATAAACTTATCAGACTCACCGGTAAATATCTTCTTGATCTCAGCATCTCTTTTTGCTTTGATCTCCTGTAACTCTTTGTCCATCGGATGCGCTGCGCGAATCTCTTCCGGCGTTGGAACCGCCTTTACCATATGTAAACCCATTTCTTTTTCCTCCAAATATTACTTATGCGTCTTTGTCAATATTCGTAAATACATATCTGAGCTGCTTTATTGCATACACAGCCTGACTTGCACACACAGACACAATTTATATTATAACATACTTACTCAATAGACTTCAATGATTCCGCCATATCTATTTTATCAATTTTCCGGCGCATCACCAGATCCACAATAATCAGGAATGCCAGTACAATCAGAACGCTATACAGATAACTGATATTCATGATTCTCGTTGCAAATGCCACCATATCGACCTGAATCTGGGACATAACAAACCGATGCAGCAAACAGCCAAGTGGAAGTCCGACAACGATTCCCATCAGCGTCAGTATGAAATTCTCCCGAAAAACATACGATCCTGTCTCTCGCGGATAAAAACCAAGTACCTTGATTGTTGCAATCTCCCGCACACGCTCCGTAATATTGATATTGCTTAAGTTGAATAACACGATAAATGCAAGCGCACCCGCACTGCCAATTACAAGTCCGACAACCGCATCCATCATCTTCATCATATTCTCCACACGGTCTTTGATGTCTGCAACAACTGAGACGCTCATCACATTGGAGAGTGCAGATAATTTCCCGCCTGCCTCATAAGCGGTACTGTCTGTATCGACATGCAAATACATTGTATTTGCCTCGCATGCTTTGTCAAAATACTGCTCATAGCATTCCGGTGTGATATATGCGTAGTGCCATACATAGTTTTCGAAGATTCCCGATACGGTCAGCGTCACATCTCCCGCATCCGTATCATGCAAGGTAATCGGATCGCCAACCGTCACATCCGCAATCTCCGCAATCTTCTTTGACAACATCACCTCACCGTTTCCCGGATAAGTGCCATTGCTGGTTGTCATGTCAAACTTCACAAAGCTTTCTAAATCTTCCGGCTCTGCAGCAATCAGATACACTGTTTTAATTGCAGAAGCTGCATGATATTCTACCGTGCTTTTGAGGATTGCTGTGGAATCCTCAAAGCCATCACCGACAGCATCCTCCACCTCCTGCTGTATATCCTCGTTATATGTGCCATTCAAGGTTACTTCCATATCGTAAGTATCGATATCACCATACTGAAACTCGGCCAGATTTGATACTGAATCCTTCACTCCAAGCCCCGTCAGGACAAGCGCCGTGCATCCGGCGATACCAAGCAGCATCATGAACATACGCTTCTTGAATCGGAATACATTTCGTGCGGTTACCTTATGTAAGAACTTCATCGGCTTCCAGATAAATGGAATCCGCTCCAGTAAGATACGTTTTCCTGCTGCCGGAGCCTTCGGCCGGATCAGCTCTGCCGGCATACACCGAAGTTCATTGATGCAGGCAAGGAATGCCGTTCCCATTGAGCAAAGCAGCGACACGATCAGGCAGATTACCAGAAGTCCTGGTGAAAAATAAAAGTCAATGCCTGTTCCGAAGTCATACAACATCTTATACGCCTCAGATATTACATATGGGAACAGATAGCTTCCTCCGAAAAATCCGATCACGCAGCCAAGGAACGCCGAGCTTCCGGAATAAATCAGATACTTCGCCATAATGCGTCCATTCGTATAACCAAGTGCCCGGTATGTTCCGATCTGTCCACGCTCATCATCCACCATACGTGTCATCGTCGTCGAACAGACAAGTGCCGCAATCAGGAAGAAGAAAATCGGGAATACCTTTGCTACGCCATCGACGATGTTCGTATCATTGTCATAGCACATATAACCGACATTCGTCGAACGATCCAGCACATACGTCTTTACATCTCCAAATGCATTCTTCGCCGCCTGTTCTCCATATTCCTGTACGAGTGCATCCTGTTGTTCCTGCGTAAGAGGCTGTAACTGTTCCATCTGGGCTATCTGCTCCTGTGTGAGCGTTCCGCTCTGCGCATCCTGCATCATCGCCTGTAATTCTTGCTGTTGCTTTTCAACCGCGTCCTCCACAAGTGTCCTGCCCAGCTCTGTCACAAGCCGGTCATACCGGTTATCCGTAACCGTCTTCAACGCTGTTTCCATATCCGGGGTGACGTCGTCGATAAAATCATCATAAGCATCCGTGTAAATATCATAGGAATCCTGACTTTTCACATAGATTTCCTTATATGCATCAAAGGAAAATCCGCCTTCCGGAATAAAGATAAATGCACTGATCCGTCCATTTCCAAGATCCGTCGTTCCACGTTCGATATTGATATAGATTGGCGAATTCACCGTACCGACAACTTTGTATTTCTTGTGTGCAAATGCATCTTTTGTATCCTGCGTATTGCTGTCCGCAATCTCAATTTCCTGTCCGATGATATCCTGTCCCTTGAACTGATATGCATCCACCACACATTCATCGTCTGCTTCCGGCATACGACCATCCCGCAGTTCCAGTGTATTCACATGCTCCGTAATGGACTGTGCGCGCAACACCTTCTCCTTACCATCCGCATCTTCATAGATCATATCCTCGTAGTAAGAGCCATCTGCCGCCAGCACATGCTCCTGCTTCCGCATTTCCTCTACCGCATCTGCATCAAATCCAATCGAAGAAAGCAGCCGGAAATCATAGAAGTTATGCTCTCGCAAATACTTATTTCCGGTTTCCACCATGCCCGGCTTTGTCACCTTCAGTCCGGAGAAAAATCCAACGCCCAGCGCAATGATTGCAAGAATTGCCAGGTACCGTCCCATACTCTGTCCAATTGTTCTACGTATATTTTTTCTATATGCCCGCATCTTCTATCACCACTCAATTTCTTCTACCGGTACAATCTGTTCATTCATCTTCACCGAAGCAATCTTACCACTCTTTACTTTAATGATCCGGTCTGCCATAGCCGTAAGTGCCTGATTGTGGGTGATGATCACAACGGTCATGCCACGCTTCCGGCTGCAATCCTGCAGCAGCTTTAAAATTGCCTTTCCCGTCTCATAATCGAGAGCACCGGTCGGTTCATCACAGAGCAGAAGCTTCGGATTCTTTGCGAGTGCGCGTGCGATTGCCACACGCTGCTGTTCTCCACCGGATAGCTGTGCCGGGAAGTTATTCATACGTTCTTCCAATCCGACATGGGCAAGCACCTCCGATGGATTCATCGGATCCTTGGACAACTGAGACGCGATCTCGACATTCTCCAGTGCAGTCAGGTTCGGGATCAGATTATAAAACTGAAATACGAATCCGATATCCCGCCGTCTGTACGTCGCGAGCTGTTTCTTGTTGTAATCCGAAACCGCTGTGCCATCCAGATACACCTCTCCTTCAGTCAGGCGATCCATACCGCCAAGGATATTGAGCAGGGTGGTCTTACCTGCCCCCGACTGTCCTACGATGACACAGATCTCACCCTTCCCGATCTCAAAGGATGCATCCTTTAAGGCTTCAACACTGACATCACCGGTCTTATAGGTTTTGCTTACGTTCTTAAACTCTACATAACTCATTTGCGTGTTCCTTTCTAATTTATCTGTGATAATTGCAAAATAATTCGATATACCTGAGTATAACATACTGTTTCCCTGCGATATATCAATTTCACGAAGCATATAATGTATTGCAACCAAGAAATACTAAATGTTCCAATCTACAATCTCTCATGCTTCCGCAGCCGCTGCCAATTCGCCATCCTTGGCTCTATTTATGGAACATCAAGTATTTCTAAGTTGCAAACATATCATATGCTTCATGAAATGATATATTGAAGGTGAACAATCATGTTATATCTCAATCATATCCAATTCTATTTTGCAATTATATATAACTGATGTTACTTTCCCCAGCTTGCGATTCGAAGTAACACTTCCTTGTCAAGAGGATATGGACAAAGCGCAAGCTTCGCTTTATTATCGGCTACAATGTCAACGACCTGACGGATGTTTTCTTCCGGCAGGATACCACAATCGCTCACCACCTGAAAGAAATCTGCGAATTCATCCACTGAAGCAAATCCAATTGCTGATAACAGATATTCCTGATCTGCTGCATCTGCCTCACGAATATATCCCGGCAGGAAATACCCGATTGCAATGCCATGCGGCACGCCAAGCTCATAAGTGATCGCATAACTTAAACTGTGCGGAATCGTCGTTCCCGTCTGTGCGATCGCCATACCTGCGAGTGTCGATGCCAACAGGAAATTGCTGTAATCCTCGTCTGTCATCTCCCTCATACCAAGCAGGGCATCCTTGCTTCTCGCCCAGACCTTTAGGCCCTGATCAACGAACATCCGGCTGTAATCCGTCGCGGTCGTATTCAGATAACTCTCAATCATATGTCCAAGCGCATCAATCGCTGTCTGTCCGATGACCTTCTTCGATGCGGTCTTCAGATATTTCGGATCCGCCAATGCAAGCACCGGAAATACATGGTGTGGCAGCGACGCCTTTGTCCGCTTTGCATGAACGGTAAGCACAGCGACGCCCGTCACCTCTGATCCGGTTCCACAGGTCGTCGGAATCGTCACAACCGGAAGCGCCTTTGTATATGCAACACTCTCATACAGGTAATCCGCATCCTTCTCTGGGTTTGCAAGCATAATCGCAATCGCCTTTGCCGCATCCATTGGTGAGCCGCCGCCGATGGCAATCACGAAGTCCACGACATTTCGCTTTCCAAACTCGGTCGCTTTCATAACCGTTTCCACAGATGGATTCTCTTCAATCTCATCATACTGCACATGTTTCTTTCCATATGCATCAAGTGCTGCTTCCACATCTGTGAGTGCTCCATTCGCACGCGCAGAATATTTTCCTGTCACAATGAGCGCACAGCTTCCATAACCTGCCAGCTCCTCCGCATGTGCTTTTACTGCATCTATCTCCTGATATACTTTTGTTGGTATGTAATATTTCATATTCTGTCTCCAATCATCTGTCTTATTCCGAAGGCCCCATCACGGAGAAAACTTCTAATAATATGTTATAATGGATATCCATATTTTTCAAGCTTAGCTTTGTGAATTGTTTGTGTTTTGCACAACAAAAAACATGACATACATTTTGATGTGTATATCATGTCATTCTTTTTACTCAAACAATCTCATCAATACATCATAGACTTCCTTCGCCACCGCCAGTTTGTACATTAACCGGCTTGGCTGCTGTGGAATCTCAACAACATACGACCGGACACTACCTTTCAAGCTTATTGCGAAATATACCTGTCCGGGAACCGATGCATCCGCATTGTCCGGATCCGTATTTCCCATCGTTCCGGTGACTCCAATTCCGATGTCCGCACCATACATATTCGCGCAGGCGGCCGCCATGGCTTCCGCTGTCTCCTTCGAATACACTGTATACTTATGAATCACCTCTGCAGACACACCCTGCATGATCTTCGTCTCATTGCTATATGTAATGCTCGCACCTTTGAAGATGGCAGATGCCCCTTCTGTATCCGTAATCAGAGACGCAATCTGTCCGGCAGTCGCACTCTCCATCGTCGTAATCGACATGTTCCATTCGATCAGAAGCTCTGTCAATTTATGATAGTCCTGGCGGATATCCTTCTCCACATATTTTTTCTTGACCGGACGAGCCTTTGGTTCTTTCTTCTTGTCTGCCTTTTCTTTTTTTGTATTCCCTTGCTTCACAGTGTCTGAACTGCGCAAGAGATTTGTTTCCTCACAATATGGGCAAACTTTGTATCTGTCTCCGTTATAAAAATGGTCGTGTTCACATTTTCTGATATTCATAATTTTAACCTCGGTTATGTTTATTCATTTGAAAATTATCTTTATTATAACGTAAGTGCAGGAAAATAACCAGAATTTAATATGAAATAAATCATGCTTTTATCTCGTTTATCTTCTCATACAAATTACTTGCCATATCCCCTATAAACTCATATTTGACAATGCGTCTTTTAAATTCATCTCCGATCCACATAGCCATTCTGCAATAATGCAGAGCTTCTTTCTCTCGTCCTGGTATTTTACAAAGCAGTTCCGCTATATTGATACACGTCCAAGCTATAGCAGGATCATTTTCTATAGGCCAAATCTCATTATAGTCCTTTTTTCTAAAAAATAACGCATCCTTCAACAGTTGTTCTGCCAGATCGAGTTGCTGATTTGTTCTTGATAAGAAACTTCCGAGATTATCTTTTAGCCAGGCAATTGTCGACAGAATTTCCCCTTGAGAATGTGGTTGAAACAGCATTCCTATTCTTTTAGCATATATGAGGTTACCATAATCCTCCATTATTTTTTCATACTTACTGATTGCATCTTCGGTAAGTCTTATTATCTCATCCGTCCTTTTACTATCAGAATCTTTTGTTGTCATTTCCATAAATGCAGCCAGAAGTTCTTCTGAAATTGCCTGTTCTATATCTGAATCAGCTTTATTACCTTTCAACAGCTCTTCCGCTTTCTGAATATTTTCATCATCTGCAAATAATCTTAGGTCATAATAATAAGCTGCCTTCACATCCCTGTAGGTCCAGAACCATACTCCCCAGTCATTTGGGCTTGTTAAAGTTTCATCGCTACATTCATCTCGCATGAATGCCAGCGTATGTTTTTGTTTTTCAAAGTATTTTTCTTTTTCAAAAACAGCCACCTCTGCTGCCTCCAGATACATACTGGGTTCAAAACAGACCGGCGCATATACGTGTTCTTTCTGTTTTTTGCTGTCAAATGACTGGGTTTCAACTTTACGGATTGGAATCTGATATCCCTCTTTGTTTGCTCTCGGCAATTCAATATCATACTTTGTTAACAGCTGACGCACACTTCTTATTAATTGCTTAATACGTCTTCCATCCCGTTCTTCATTATAAAAGGTATCATATTCTTTATCATACACTCGCGCAAATAGCTCCTCTTTTGAAGCTCTCCGTCCATCCACGCTTGCTTTTACAATCACCCGCAACGCCTTCTGTCGGTATCCTATAAAATCCCAGGTTGTTTTCTCCTTGTACAGAAAGTGGTCAAGTGATTCTTCAAAACATAAATCATCGCTTAAGTAAATTTTTCTTATCATACTTCTCTCCTTCTTCCCATTGCTCATATTCTAAGTTGTCTAAACTGTTACTACCTGATCCGTCTCAACACAATAACAGCTCAGGCATCCTCCATTCGCTTTATGTCCATTTCCTGTATCGATATCCATATAAGAATCGTTCTTATATACCCGATATGATCCATCCAGATTAAGATTCGTAGTTGGAACATGTCCACATATGATATATTTATCCAGCTTTCTTCGTATTGCAGCTGCACAATCATGAATATCTCCCGATATCAAAAACTGATATTCGTTCTCCTTTACACCTCTCTGTATAGACTCTTCCACATCCACAAATTCATCTTCGTTATATACTAAATAATCTATGTCGATACCTGAATGAACCACTATCGCCTCTCCATATATTGGACTATTCAGTTTTGTGTATATCGGTAAGTTCTTTATAAACTGTTGCAACTCATGTTTTTCAATCTGGGATAACTCATCTACTTCCTGTCTTGTCTTCTGTCCCCCGAATCGGTCCCAGGTTCCTGCACTAAGCGTTCCCTGTAAATACATTTGAAAGAAAAGCTCATGATTTCCTTTCAAGAGCATCACATTATAATCTTCGCTTTGCACCATTCTCTTCACATACTTTAAAAGCCTTAACGGCTCCGCTCCACGATCAACGATATCTCCAACTAAAATCAGCATATCCTGATTATTGTAACTGATTTTATGTAATATGTTTAAAAAACCTTTATAATCCGAATGTATATCTGATATCAGGTAAGTCATAGATTATCATCCTCCCTCGCTTCATCTTAACAGTACACTATCTAAATTCGTCAGTTCGTTCCATCTCTATTGCAAGTACTCCATTTTTTTGCTCATCTTCTACAGAATAATATGTATACATCTGCTCTACAGCCAGATCTTTTGAAATATTTGCAAAGCCACATTTCTCAAGAGGGATTTCCTCAAACATATCTCTGAATGATTTATAATGATACAACCCTTTAACAATAACTTCCATTCTTTCATTCTGATCTTCAAGTTTTTTGAAAACAATATGGTCATCAACCTTTATCTGTTTTCTTTTTACATCAAATAATCTTAATTCATAAATTTTCTCTCCTGATCTTATATCTTCAAATGGATCTTTTTTCAATTTCATATAATGAATCATTGTCTTATCTCCTTTCGTTAATATAATAAAGCATTTGGAATGACTAAGCCAAAATATCTTCAAAAGAATCACTCTTCTTCATGGTCATAAATTTGTTTAAATCAACTACATTTTCATTAAAAAGCATGAGTTTCTCTTTCTCGCCATCCCATGGGTATAATCTATCTGCATGAAAGTGCCCCCACGCCCAGCGTCGATAATTCAGTGTTGCTTCAATCTCTCCCAGATACATCTCCATCGTTTTATCTATCTGCGATTGGGCAACTATTGTATGAAATAAATCTCTCGGCTCATAAGCGATAGGACAAGTGTGGGAAATGACCAAATCAAAAGTTTTTTCTTTCTCAATAAGCATTCTCCCATACTCCATTTCCTCTTTTGTAAGTTGTTCATTCTCGTACCATGTCCAGTGATTATACAATCGTACCCATTTATCTATGCTGTATGCCCCAGGGATCGACAGTGTTCGGTATCCATCGAACATATAGCTGGCAGGTTTGTCGTCAAGGTACTCGATACTTGGAAACTCCGTTTCTGTATATACTGTACCGCTATATTTCTGTTTGATTGTCCATTTATCCGGATACTTATCAACTACATCTGTCACCCGTGCTTCGTGGTTCCCCCGGAGGAGGATATAGGTAAATGGAAATCTTGACAAATTCTTCTTGAAATTTGCATCCCGGTTACCAGTAATTGCAAAATTACATCCCACATCGCCAAGAAGGATTATAGAATTCTTACAGGCATCAAGCTCTAATCTATCTCTATTTTGATTATAGAAATATTCAATTGGACCTGACTCCCCATGAATGTCCCCAAGCAAAAACCAATTTTCTCTCATATGCTACCATCTTCCTCTTCTCTGACTTCATTTAAAAAAGTATCTTTTTGCTCTGACCAGATAATATTAGAAACGAAACACATCATTATCTCTTCTGCGGATAATAAACTCATATACACAATCACCCTAAATATAATTTTAGTAACTAAAAAGCTATCCACAAAATACCAATCTACAATATTCACTCCCATCTTCACATTGAACGGGATTGTTGAGAGCAAAGTAATCACAAACATCCATATCCTTTCCCATCCTCTCATAAAAGACACACTTTTTACGGCCAAAATTAACAGAATCATAAAAACAGGAATGTTCCACCAACTAAACCTGTTGTGCGCCATACCATATGACTGAAGAATCAGCAATCCAATAGTTATAATCCCAATCATTGTTTTGAATATGTCATATCTTTTGTTCATGAAAACACCCCTCCCACGAAGATACTTATTTCTGCAAGAATTAACAATGGTATAAATATCTGAAATACCAGGACAACCATACTCGTACATATATTTGCGATTCCATTTATACCATTCTTTCTAAAATAATTTCTGCGTTTTTTAGAGGAAAACATTTGTTTTAGATTAGCCTTAGCTGCATCTACAATTGGTCCTCCAAACAACGCACGCATTGTATGTTCCCCATCAAAATTCTCCACAAGGCTAATATTTATAAGTGCCAAAATTACATTTTGCACAACTGCATATAGCATTGCAATTTTCCACTCTCCAAGAAATGAGTTCTCTCGTACAGATGTCATCAAAATCATTAACAGACCAGACAATAAAAGATTCACCTCTATCCCTGCAAGATATATCTGTGCTTTCTTTCGTCGATTCGTAACATCTGTTGCATCTATCATCACATACGCCCCAGGCAAAATTCCACGAATCATAAATCCAGCCTCTAAAAATGCACCTTTCATATTCGCCAAACAAGCAATTGCATGCCCCACTTCATGCAAAATCATCCCCAATAACAGTCCACCAACAATACCTATAATAACATTCGCAAAAAAATAATTACACTCCATGCCAAACTCGATATCATATCTGGATAGTCGAAATAAACCATACAGGAATACTGGAAGAAATGTCAGCCATAATAAGGAATTCAATATCTTAGGAATAATAGTTCCTGCATATTTTCTCTCTGGTATATAAACTGTATGCAACATAATCCCATCAGCGTGAAGTGTCCTTCCTTCATCCCGAATCAGCACTTCACTATCTAAATAGTCATAATACTCCTCACATTCTTGTTTCGTAAAACCCTTTATTTTACAGGGATTCCTATTTCCGTCTAATCTCATGAGATATTTTGCTTGTCTGTCTGTAAGCTTTACCGTTTCCTGATTCAGACAGTTTCTAGCCGCTATACCATTCTTCGTAGATTTTAAGATTACCCAATTTGCTTTGCAAGGGTATCTTCCATCAATATTTATCTTTGGCACATCTCTCACATCCCTTTCCTTGTTTAAATACCATATAATCTTTTGGCATTCATTGTAGTTTCTCTTTCCACCTTTTTTATATCAATCCCTTTAAGATCCGCAACTACCTTGGCAATATACGGAATATTCAACGGCGTATTTCGCTTGCCCGAAATCCTTTCCGGTATTACATATGGTGAATCCGTTTCCAAAACAATAGACTCCAACGGCACCCGTTTTACAATATCTTGAAGTTCTGAACTTTCCGAATATGTAACTGCACCTCCAATTCCCAGCATATATCCCATATCAATATAATTTACAGCGTCCTCATAATCAGTTCCTGTAAAGCAATGTACAACACCCTTAATCTCCAGCATCAAATCATCCTGATATTCTTTCAATACCCTGATTGCCTCTTTATGTGCATCTCTTACATGTAAAATAAGAGGCAGATTAACCAAAGCTGCTAGTTTTACCTGTTTCCGAAACCATTTATACTGTCGGCTAAGATTGGTTATTCCTTTTTCATCAGGCTGACCAGATTCATCTTTTGAGATTCGATACAAGTCAAGTCCCGTCTCTCCTATAGCAACCACCTTTTCTTTTGTTGCTAACTGCAACAATCCCTTTTCCCACTCCTCATCAACTGTTTCATCATCTCCAAGTCTATTTGGATGTATTCCCACTCCATAATAAATCCAATCATAACCTTCCAACATTTGTCTCATTGTAAAATTGGTTTCATACTCAATTGCAGGATTGACTAATATTTCTATATCAGAGTTCTTCACTGCCTGAATAATTTCCGTTCTATTGCTATTGAATTTACGATGATCCATATGAACATGCGTGTCTATAAATGCCATAAGCAAGTCCTCCTGTTATTTACATAGCGTCTCCACACTTCTTTTCATTATGATAATATAATATTCCAAGAACAACCATCTCCTCAGAACAATGGAAATCCAACTGCATTCTATACACAACGTCTATGCACTTTGCACTGCATCGATAAATATGTATTTTCCCATTTCTTACCTGTCGAAAATGATATCTCTCTTTCAGTCTGTCAAAGCTTTCTGCATCCAACTCACTCTCTTCAATTATCTTTGATAATGCCCGTGTGATATGTATATGATCTCTTTCTACTTTCAGATTATCCGCCTCTTCCTGACTCAATATCATCTGTTCCTCTTCCTCTGTTAATCTTATCTTTATTGTCATAAACATTCCTCCTTTTTCAATTCTGAATTCTTCCATACCATTTATTATTGTTCTCTACAAGTTCTTTAAAAGTAACCGGTTCAAATCCATTTGTATCTACACCACAATTAAGTGCACACGGCAAATTGTCTCTTATGTATTTGAAAACTCCATCTCTACTATTATGAATATGTCCATGAATCAACCACGAAATAGAAGTTTCCTGATTATCTGCCCTTCTTGATCCGTTCCATTCCAGTAGAGGATAATGGCACAAGGTAATCAGCCTCTTATCCAACTTAATTATCTCAAGATTACTTACTGTTTCAAAATAATCATTCATATTTTGAATATTCTTTTGCCATTGATAATCATGATTTCCTACAATTAAATGTTTGCGTCCTTTTAGCTGTTTTAAATAGGCTTTTACTGACACACCAGACCGAAAGGATAAATCCCCTAAGATATATACTTCATCCTTCTCTTCTACTTTCTGATTCCACTTATCAATCAGAAAAGCATCCATCTCCTCTACTGATATAAAATTCATCCCACAATGTTCCGCGTTTCTTCCACAAATTGCAATAATATTTTTATGACCCAAATGTAAATCACTCGTAAATAATACAGCCATCCAATTACCTTCTTTTTTCTATAATTGTCTTAATACATCTAGGAATATTTATGGAATCCTTATTCGTCTCCTGTTTAACATTTGGACCTGATCTTCTGTCCTTTTACAGTCCAGAACCAAAACCTCATCGTTTGCAACATTATAAATTCTCCCATATTGTTTTACCTCTTCCTCTGTCAAAGATGAAATATAACATTGAACCTGCTTATATGTATAATGTGGTATTATTATGTCTGAGAGCGCTCCTTTTCTTGGCAAAAATCCAAATCCGTTAAAATCCAAAACTCCTGAAAAATTTGAATCAAAATCCAATGCGCATTGAAAAAATCCGGATGCAAGAATCGCTCCTGCAGACGAACCTATATAGGTAGCGCCACAATTCACTGAATTACGTATATATTCGTCAAAACCATTTTTTCGAATGTATTCTACTATTTCAAACGTATTCCCCTCTGTAACATATATCGCATCAGTTTTCGGTATAGATCCAATTGATTTTCCTTCAAATTCTTTTGCGAGAAAAATATTCTTAAATCCCATTTTTTCGCAATTATTTTTAACAATCTCATCCACACCATATTCCGGAAATGTCAAAAGAAAAATACTTCCATACTCCATTTTCTCTTTCTCATATGCACATCTTATCAGTTCAGTTCCCTTATTTGTATTGAGTCCTCTCGAGGTTAAAATTAACCTATACAGGTTTGATTTTCCCATGTCAATCACCTCTTCCATAAACTAAGTTAAATGTAAAATAATCCCTTAGCATTTGCAAACTTACTAACAAATTCCATCTGCTCCATATTAGGTTTTCTATTGCAACATCCCTTTACCTGTGTTATCGTTTTTTCTTCAATCTCAATTGTAATAAGTGATTTGTTTTTCCTTGATCTTTCTCTCATAAACACAACTGTCATATCCTCGTCATAAATTTCTATTACAGATTGATACAGACAATTATGCTGGTGGTCGCTTTCATCTAATATATCCTTGATTGTCGCTGGAATAATAATTTCATATATTTCATCATGGTATTTATATTTTGCACAACGATTTGAATACGACTGCATCATATCATCAAATGCTTTCGCATGATCAATATACTCACGAAGTAAATGATATGCCTGATAAAATCTATCAATATCCTCAACAGCAAGGCTCGGATATCTTGGAAAAATATTTTTATAACCACTTACAGATGTTACCATAGACCAATAATTGAGTATGTCCTCATATACTTCATAAGCATCTCTCCAATCATCTGTACCATAATCCCAGTCTGAAACAAGCTTAGATAATTCATTCAATTCCCTTTTATCTACAACTTTTTCATTATTAACACAATATTCCAAATAACGAATTTGAAATTCATTTAGTATTAATATATCATTTAATATGCTGTGAAATTTCTTATATATCACATACAAATTATTTCTACAAACTTCCTTCGAAATTACACTTCCAAGACCACCACGATAATTCAGTTTTCTAAGCAGTTTAACCGGCAGCCCAAATGCATCCTCAATATTGTCCGCAACAATATTCCACCCCTCTGCATAGGATACATCAATTGCAATGTATTCCAGTCCTGCTTTTAATAGTAATTCTCTTATACCACTTCTAAAAGAGGCATAATATGTATGGAATAAAGCAATTCCAACATCTTTGTAAGGTTTCATATTCAATGTAGGAACTAAGCTCGATATCTCATGAACATAATCCTTACACACACGTGTATTAAACAAAACAAAATCTGTATTGACAAACGAAAAGAAATCACACTCATCCCTTTCTTCCATTTGGAATCCCGGGGCTATAATAAAATGTTGCATATGTATTTTATTTTCATAATAAATACTATAGTAATAATAAATATCTACAAACCAAGTATCCTTATATTCCCTGATATATGTATAGCATAAACTATTATGTGAATAATCAAATGTTAAACTTTCCAATTCCTGCCTTTCAAACACAAATGAATCTAAGGGTGGAAAATCCGCAATATTTAATATAGGATTTCGATAAATCATTCTCTCTATTGTTCTTGTTCCATCCATAATATCTCATCACCTTCTGCTTTATTCGTCTGTCTGTTTATCCAAAAGTCTGTCAATATCCAAATAAAAGATTTGAGCCTGCGCCCTGTAGTAGAGGTTCTTGCATCCCTTTCTACAGGTTAGTATATTTTACCATAGGTATAACACATGGTAATATGTTATATATGTCATATGCCAAAATAACCCCAAACAAAATATGGTCAGATAAGTATCCCCCTTAGACTGTGTCATCATATATTTCTTTACGAATCCTTCTCATTAAAAGTCAAGTACAATTCAACATAGTCCAGTTCCTCTGGATCAAAGAATCTTCCTATTGTGCTACAATAAAGAGAAAATGAATTATATGCCCCCTTACTTACAGGAAAATTTTTCCACCCATTTAAGACATAAAGAATTGCTCCATCCTTATTACACAAGTTGGCATACACCTTAATTCTTTTGATATTGCCATAATCAGTTCCTACCATTTCAACCGAACCATTCACATGAATATCGTTGTCTTCTGTTAGAACACCATACATCTGGTCAATCTTAAAAGAATCTGGTATACCCTCTCTACAGCGTACCTTAATTTTTTTCATCTTACATGTCTTATCTTTGCCCATTTCTCTTTCCTCCTTTGATACCGATTCTTCGCACTATCTTTCTTATCCACAGATACCTTAATTCCTGATACATATACCATCCTGTTGAGCAATCCCTCAAAATATCCAACTGTCTTATTAGTCGAAACAGTCTTTGTTATCTTTCCTATCGCAACCTTTAAAACAGCCATACCTTTCGAATCCACAGCAATATCCAAAAGTGTAACGGTTTCCTCTAATTTTTCTCGTTCAAACAACGATATCTTACAAGTTTCTTCATCAAACGCTCTCTTTTCCATCTTTGTATTTACATCATATAAAGTGTTTTCAAATGTCATTTTGGTGCACCTCCTGCTTGTTATCTTCCACTTACTACGATTTTAACAGCATAAAAGCAATATGTAGTTACCGATAATGTTTGATTTGTTTCCCATTTTTTAAAATTTTATTTTGAAACTTAATTTCAACTTTTATCATCTCAAGCTTAAACTAGATGACGCCACATTGAGAGCTTCATAGGATTAACAATTCTTACCAATAATACTCTTGTTGTCTCTTCAGGCACTCCCTATCCAGCCGATGTGCCGAAACCAAACAACATATACACCGCCCTATTCCTATTAACCAACCAAAACTAAATATTACCGCAAGTCCAATACCCAAAAGTAATACACAGATCAACGTTCCCCACAACGGATTAATAAGTAAGCTCATAAACTGGCATGAGAAATAAGTTTTTGCTACAGCTCCTAGCATTTTCAACAATATCTTTCCTGCATAGAACATTCCGATAAAATAAACTGGAATTATCAATAATGACCATTTTACTCCATCTTCATTACCAAACATAACAAAGAGCATAATCAGTAGACCAATCCCCCCTAGTATTCCAATACGTGTAATTTCTCTTTTCAGCATATACATTTCCTCCTTCTTATGCTATTGAAATATATCCTTCCAGGCCATTACGAGTACGGATAAAGGCGCATCCAAATGGTATTGTTGCGAGCATTTCAGGCTTTAATCGTGTATCTCTATTTTGTCTTACCGTAACCGACTTATTATAGGTTCTTGGCTCCAAGAATGACTTACTATAGCCACTGCTTGATTCACTATACAATCTGTCATATTCACCAAACCAATTCTCAGAAATAGTTTTGCAACTTCCGTAATTCGAATGATTAAACGCAACAATACTGCTTGCCCTATTAGTAATTTTCATATCGTCTTGATACTGCGAAACATCAGTCCCTGAAAGGATAAGTCTAACATTTCTAAAATTATCTCTAATTATCGGAACATCTATATATACATCTTCCAATAAAAGCGTAAAATTCTGCCCCTTTTCTGCTTCACATTGTATTATTTCCAAACACTGTTTACTCATTGCAGAGTTACTTCCATAAACTTCCTTTATTATTACTTTGCCATCATTGAACCCATCTGCAACAGATGACTCTCCAATCATATTTCCTCTTGATAATCGTTCTAACCTGCACACACCCTTAACAGCTTTTTCAGCCATATTTCTATCATAACGATTCAATAAATCAAGTGCTCTATCTCTATTAAATGGACTTGTTAGCAGTTCCTGTTGCCAACCTATTCCCAACCAGTCAATACTATACATTCCCTGAACTGTCGTTGGCTTATTTAACACCTCACATACATCAAAGGCATATGAATAAAAGAAAGCCAAATCGTTATCAGAATTGTCAGCTGTAAGTATGGATAAAAGCTGTGTTTTACTGAATCCAGAATATATATTTTCACTCCACAGACTAGCATTAATACCATATCTTCTAAGTCTATCAGCCGTAATATATCTATTACCATTATGTATAATTACAACGCAGGCTTGCGAACTTCTAGTAAGTCCTAACAGCAGCACACTCCTTTCCTCATCACTACCTCCGGAAACAATGATAGAGTCATTAATTGTATTGCGGATAAACTCGTCAGAATTCACGAGATTTCTAGTTGGAAATGCCTGTGCTCTATTTATTCCAGCCACATGCTTTGAAAGATAAGTCTCATTACTATCAAATAATGTTGATAAAACTTTTAGCATACGTTATCCACCTCTCTTCCTACCACCTAATCAACTTTGAACTTAAATCGGGTTCCATCAGAAAGACTCACAAAGCATTCTCCTGTTTGCATTTCATTAATATAAAAATCCTCAATCACATATCCTTCCCTACGATCTGTATAACAACCGCCTGGACTCATCGTTATATAATCTGCAATTTCTTTACCAAAATCATCTTGCATATACTGTCTGGTCGTTAAATCATTGGGTTTAAAATATAATTTTGTACATAATCCAGATAATAAGTTTCTACCATCATTTTCACCATAGATGGAATATAACTGTTCAATGCTTTGACATCCTATAATTGTTTTTAACCCCTTTGCCCTACCTATATTCACAGCCTGAGCAATGTCTATTTTTCCTATGGCGGGCAATTCATCGCATATAAGAAATAAACTGCCCGAATTGCTTTTTCTAGACAATACTTCATTAAGCATAAGGTTTATCATAGAACCAAATATCTTAATCTGTGTATCCTTGTAACTTGGATCATAATTTATAAATAGAGCTCGACATTCCTTATTTCTTACAAAATCACGTATGGAAAAGTCACCATCATCTGCAAACACATCTACAAGTGTTTGTAACGCAGTTGTTACTAATTCCCCCCAGACTCCAATAGCCTGCCTGTTATCAGTCTCTGTTCCGAGAAGTCTATTTAACACTCCCGGTTCTCCACAGTTCTCAATTATTCGAGCATAATCCTCCTCTTTATAGTTCAAAAAAAACCTCTTTAAACCACCATTAGTCCAATTTTTTCTTTCATGAAGACTATTCATACCTAATTTAATTAGACTAATGATTATGCAATACAGCAATTCCGACGCGCCTTCAACAAAGAAAGGTTCCTTGGTATTGTCCTTATACGAAAATAAATGTTTAACAAACTGTCTTGCATTTAGCTCAATCATTTTCATATCGTAACCATCTGCCAAAATATCTTTAAAGAGATTCCATTTTATACTTTTATCTGAATTAATTCCCTGCTCTAATATTAAATCTCCGTCCAAAAACATATCATCGAAGTCATCTTTTGCCTGTACAACAACCATGCTATAATTACTATAATTTGATCTAAGTTCACTCACTATTCGTCTTATACAATATGTCTTTCCAGATCCCGTTGCACCAATAGCACCTAATCCTTTTCTGAGATGATCATCTGTCAAATATAGTCTTGTTTTCCTATTTGCACACCTCCCCGATAAGCTTACCACAGAGCTATCATAGTCCTTGGGACTAAGCTCATTTATATCTCTTCCAAACAATACTCTTTTTGCTGTCTGTCCATACAATGCTATCACCACCTTTCAAGCATTTGATAGCTTTCCATATCGCGGCTATCCTTTAAAATAATTCTTTCACACTTTTGTTGTTCTATATAATCATGTCCAGATTTCATTTGTTCATTTGATTGAACATTTAGTCGAACATTTGATAAATCTATTATCTCTGGTGCCCTTGGTGGTCCATCTCCAAAGGACTGGATAGTGTTTGTTTTAACATCATAGTATCCATTAGTTGGTGAATGATATCCTTTTTTCTCACTTATCTCACTACAATTATGTGCTGCGAGATGATCTTCGTGACTAAGTAATTGAATATTCTCTACACACCCTGCAAATTCTGGATATTCATTGACTGATTTCATATGCTGACCTTCGTAGCCTGATACATGTCCCTTTTCTATAAGCTCATTCTGCTGTTCTATTGTCCAGTCAACCGTACCTTTACCATTACATACCAGTTTTTTTTCTCTTGACCAAGCTTCCTTTACAGCTCGCTTACGTTCATTATTAAGCTGTAATTTTTCTTCTCTTGTCATAGGAATACCTCCTATTCAAGAGCATCCAGCTCATCTTTCAAGAAATCCTCTAAGCAATCCCAATCAAGAAAGACATCTCCCGATTCATGTTCTAACTGAAGAATTTTACCCTCAGATGTAATTGATAGTATATCTCCGAAATTCATAACCCCCATCTCTATACATTCATTAAAATCCACCCCTTTATTTGCAGAAATAATCTTTTTTATAGGATAAAAAACTGTTCCTGGAACATCAATTTCTATACCATCAGATATTTCATATAATTCCTTAATAGCACTAAACTGTTTTGGATAAAGTCTCGATACCCTAGTTATATCTTCTTTAGAGGCTGGTGCAGAAATATCCATTCTGCACTTACCCTCTAAAGAAAGTAAAATACTTTCTATTGAATTCATAATTTGTCACCTCGTTATTTCAACTTACTCGCATCATCACCATTCACATCTACTATTAATACCTTTCGGTTCTGACATGCATACTCTTCAATTTGCTTATCGTTATCATCAACATCATCTATGTGCCAAGGATCCTCAAACCCCATTCCTAGAGGAATAAGCTGGCTTTCAGGCACACCATATGAAATCAGAACCTGACAAACGGCATTGGCACGATTTACGGATAACTCATTACAAAAGTCTGTTGAACCCGTAGCAGTAGTTCCTATCACATATACCTTATTGTTAGGATGTTCAAGCAATATCTGAGCATACTGAGCCAAAACACTTGAAGCCTCTTCATAGTCAACGAATTCTGCCTTGTCTCCTATAAATCGTACCGAAGTATTATCAAGAACAATCGTTTCAATAGGTTCCTCAATTATGATTTCAACTGGTTCTTCACTAGTTTCAATGTCTATTGAGCGATTCTGTACATCCACAACAGATACACTTGGGAGATTATTATCTGGCTCATCCGAAGCAATATCATTTACAAACTCTATGCTTTTTGCACCACCCTCTGTTAAAATGGTTCGCCAAATTTCCTCTAATTTATGTTTTTGCACCTCAGATAACTCTTGCTGTGGAGCAGCTGTTTGACCTAAGTACATCCATACTACATTTACATCTGTCAAATCTGGTATTGCCTCTACTTTATTTAATGCATCAACAATCGTCTTGGTATCTGCATATAATAGCCCTTTTGTAAAATCAAGATATCCCACGGTTGATAAACCATTGTCCATAATTACGAGTACTTTATCTGCGCTTGGACTACTACTAGAAAGAGTTTTAGAAGCATATGTGATGGCTTTTAATGTATCAACTTCTGAAACATCTGAGTTTAACTTTGAAAGTTCTTTTAACAACTGACTTGTATAGTTTGTTGCAATAGTCTTTTTCTTGTTCTCTGATAATCCGGACTTCTCTGGTTTAGGGATATCTGTCTGATATACCACTTTAGGATTACCATCATTTGTAATGAAAGAGACTGAACCATATGCATAACAGCAGTTATAAAGCTTGTCCTTAATAGATGCTGCATCTAATGGAAAACTTGGCTCATTGCTATGAGGACTACCTACAACTGCTAATGCAATTTCTTCATTACCTGTGTCTGAACAGTCTGTCATAAGACAAACCATTGAAATACACAGTGTCATTACTAAAATCACGCTTATAAATACGTTTCTTTTATTCATAATTTCACACCTCCTATGCCACCTTATTAACTGAGCCTACGTTGTCATTTACACTTGTTACATTTCCATCTGGAGCTTCGACCTCTGTCACCTGTTCATCTGAATTTCCTGTCTCAACAAGCATTTCCTGTGAAATCTTTGAAGTAGCAGATGGATTCGCAAGATATTCCGAAAGGTAAAGCCTTGCTAAGGATTTTAATATGTCACATCTTGCAACTATTTCTTCAATAGCAGCATCCATTGCCATCTCATCTAAATCAAGATCTCGCTTGACTCCTTCGTTAAGAGCATTTTCCATCTGTGTAATAGCTGCCTGGGTATCAGAAATCTTCTCATCAATTTCTATCTTCTCAATTTCTAAGTACGCAATCTTCTTTCTTGTTTCGTCATCACTAACATAAGCAATACCAAATCCTAAGAGCGAAGTAATAAGCGGACTAATAGACAAAAGCAGAACCACTGCTGTTCCTTTACTATTATCAGATGATGAACTACTGCTTGATACATACATTTCTTCGTCTGAAACAGTATTTTCAAGTTCCATTGACTGGCTTTCCTGACCATACATATCACTATAAGCAAATCTTAAATATACAGTTCCGCCATAGATAAGAAGAAAACCAGCAATAAAAATACTCATCATCAGTACCGCATTCTTAGCTGTCTTTTCAAATGCCGCATGAACAAATCTAGCGATAATAAGAGGTAAAATATTGAGAACTACTGCAACACCGAATGCCATAATAATTCCCATTAATGCACTCTGAGTAAGACACTCATCAAAAATTGAAAAAAGAACCATGCCATCCATGGCACTAAAGATTGGAACAAGAATAAGATTTGCTTTTCCACTTGTCCACCATGGCATTCCTGATTTGTGGAATCCCTGTCTTTCGCTCTTTCTGTCACTATATGTAACCTTCTGTGTTAAGGCATCACAGCCTCCATTGTTATGAATTGCCATAATCTACACCTCCTCTGCCAAACTGGTGCCAGCCCAGTAGATACGTCTATACTTTTCAAGTTCTCTAGCATTTGCCTCTCTATCCTCAAGGAAATACTGTAACTTGTTCTTCGCATCACTATAATCACCATTATGCATCGCATCTAAGGCTTTCATAATGAGCTGCTCATGATCACATCTCTGCACTTTTACAAATCTAATAGCATCAACACATATTCTCTCAATAACAGCGTCCATGTAGCTTGAGTTGAATTCATCAGGATTAGACTTAGTAAGAAAGCTCTCACACATCTCCTTGAATCTCTTCTCTAAATCATTTAACTGTGGTGAAATCTGATATTCTTTTGGCATGAGCCCCATATTAGGGGCATACATCGGAATTTCTACTGATGTATTAATCTCATTAGGACTATTAATGCTTCTCTTCTCTGTCGGTCTACTATCCACAGATTTCTTCTTCATACTCTTCTTCATTATGAACACCTCCTCCATAATTAATAGCTGCTTCAATCATATCTACTAGTTTCCTTCTGTTCTCGAGATATGCTTTTCTCCCTTGTGACTCCTTGTGAGAAACATGCGGAAAATGCTCTAATCTTTCACTTGATGCGGAAAGAACACCTCTCCAATACTTAGAAATACGAGAATGAAGAATTCCCTCTGCTCTCTCTTCATAGTGAAGAAGCATCTCATCTACCATATCAGACTCAGATTTTATTGATGCAAGCTTTTTAAGAATTTCTGACTTTCTCTCAGAAACCTTAGAACCTTTAGCCACTGCAATTGCGGCCTGTCTTCTTGCCTCTTCACTATGACCACCAATCACAGGATTTTTGTAGCTTAACAACAAATTAAGTTCTACAACCATCGAATTAGCTTCCTGAATCATCGGATTAAGTTCCTGTGACGTCTTCAGGAAAATCTTATTAATATGGCTATCGTAACTATTAACCTTTGTGTCAATTTCTGGAGTAATATAACCTCCCTCTAATTCACACAGCTGATTCTCCTGTGCATCCTTCTTTCCAGCTCTTCTTTCAAAAAGCTTTCCACCAGCGAACCTTATGAATAACGGATCCAAGTATTTGTACTTTTTCTTCTGCATAATAAAGCCCTCCTTGTCCTAAACATCTATTATCAACTAAATGTAAATTCGAATTGTTATATCTAAACCAAAATCAAATTTACAATATTAGCAAATCACAAATTTCTAATGTCAATCAATGAATTGATAATAAAGACATAATTTCGTTTCTTAACATCAATTGACACATTTTTATGTCGAAGCGAACAATTCATAACAATGCTCGCATTTACCTTCATTATTAACAAAACATGGTAAAACTCTTGTATTGTCATCATTATCTGCTACGACAAGAATTGATATTATTCCGTCAAAAGTCTTTGCAAATCCCTTATTTACCATCTCATCAGTCTTTGTAAAGTGATCACAAGAATTAATATGACTGTGCCAAATTCCTACAAAATCATAATCTGAAGAATTTACAATATCTGTTGCCTTGCATCCATCTAACGAATATGAATAGGGACACTCTTTTGCAGATAATATTGAAACAGCCTTTGTAGCTATTATTTCTTCATCAGTTCTTAATCCTAAAAGAATTCCACCTATTTCATGTTTCATATGATTGCCAACAAAAGCTTCATATATGTAATTGACACAATCATAATTAATTCTTGCTTTCATTAACCCTTTCCTCTACTTAACTCTTACAAGATATGAATGACCACACTTCTCACAAGGAGTCTGTGCAACGTCTCCTCTTACGAGTCTTGGTCCATCTGTGGTCCAGCCACAACGTGGACACTTGAAATACTCACTGAACATTGTTACACTTGGGATCTTTACTTTTTTCTTCATCGCTGATTCCTCCTTATAATGAAAACTGATATTTACAAACTTCCACCTAACAGATTAAGGCTTAAAAGTTTATATTAATGATACTTTTGCTCAACACATCAAGCAATGTGATTGAAATCAAGTAAAACTTTCCTTATCAATAATCGATTTACTGATATTCAATTCACCATTAAAATGCTGTATTTAAACATCTGTATCTGATGAAATAATCATATCAGTCAACAGACAATCTGTAGTTACCGAAAAAATCTGATTTGTTTCCATTTTGGATATTTATCTGATATAATTGATAATGAAAAGATTTATTATGGACGGAGGCGATTAAATGTACCTATGCATAGGAACCTTATTGAAATTGATAGATATATTTAGCAATGGGGCATATACAAAACTTGAAATATGTCAAGAATTATTTTCTTTTGCTGATAGTGATTATGACAAAAGAGATGCTTCTGAACTCATCAATTGCAATAGAAATATAAAAAAACATGAAAGAAATCATATTTTGAGCTTTAATCTTCAAAACGACAGGCAATACAATCGTTTACATGAACTTTTGGAAAGTATAGCTAATTTTATTCTTCGCGATGTGATACCTATTGATAACGTTGGACCTTTTATCCAATCTTTATTAACCATCATGCAAAGTGACGACAGATTAGTAAATGATTTCGGAATGAATCCTGAATATACAAAAGAAAATGTATTTAGTAATTTCAAAGAATTTGATGCAACAGAATTTCTAACCAATATTTTATACTACTGCTATGTATTAAAGGACAACAGGTTAGGCAAAGATACTGTTATCAACTGCTTGCAAAAAAGCTTTATTGAAGAACAGTCATTCGCTGCGAATAACATCATTATTAAAAATATTAATGGAAGCAACAGATATACATATCGAAAGAACTGTTCTGATAATGAGCTTCCACGCAACCTAACTCCTAATGATACAGTTATTGATTGTTCATCTAGAAATATTTTGTACAGAGACGACGAATTTAACAGTATTATAAGTTCCATCAAATCGAATGAAGCAAAAAACATATACCTTTATGGTATGGGAGGATGCGGTAAAACCAGTATTGCTCGAATGGTATATTCTCACTTAAAAAGCAACTATGATTGCTATGGTTGGATTAATTATTCTGAAAATTTGAAACAGAGTATGATTGATTCCATTGTCTTAGACGATTACTCCGATGAAACCATGACAGAGTGCGATTCCAAAAAAAAATGGCAAATGCTTCAAAGAAAACTTACCGACAGTAAACAATCGAAGTTGTTTATAATAGATAATGTTGATTATATCGAGCAAATTCAAGATCCCAAAACAGACAAGGATTTAATTTCTCTATCTACATGGGATAACACTACAATAATTATCACCTCAAGAATTGAAGAATTAACTGGTTATACCACAAATCGTATTCGTATTAATAATTTGGGTGATGAAAATAATGATGAAAAATGTATAGATCTCTTCTATCATTATAATGAAAAAATTGCTTCAAAAAGATCTTCAAACCATGATGTAGTTGCAAAACTCTGTGCGCTTGCTGGTTATAACACAATGGTAATTGAACTTCTTGCAAAGGGAAGTTACTACTATGGGGAAGATTTAGATGAGTTTTATCAAGAATTATTAAAAAACAATTTCAGTTGTGCTAACGATACCAATGTATCCACAGATCATGATTTTACAAAAATTAGAACAGCCGAAACAGATAGCTACTATGATATAGGTAACGAAACCGTTGCAACACAGATATATAAGCTCTTCAACATGAAAACCAGAAGTGAACTTGAACAGCTTATTTTATGGGATTTCCATTGTTTAAAAGAAAACGAAAAGGTTACTCGAAAAGAATTAAAAGACTGGATGGGTTACGAGCCCAAAGGCCTCGATAGACTACGGGATGAAGGATGGATTAAATTTCAGGATGGATTATTTTTTATTCATCCATTAGTAAGTCAGGCAATATCCTGCTCGCATGAGACAAGCAAAACATATTGGGACATTAAAAAAGTAATGATAGATGACGGAAAATGCTCCAATGAATTCATCTCTGCAATCACTAAAAATACATTTTTTAATGATTCAGACAGTTTCGAACTTTCATTGAGGAAGCTTCTTTTTGTTGACTGTCTCACTTACCACGGCGATTACTTATCTCCAAACACTTGGATAAATATTGCGGATTTTGCAAGACGACGTGGCAATGTAAACCTAGGAATTTACTACTATAAAAAATCACATAATCATTATTCATCTTTAGTTTCCATAAATGCTAATATTGACATGAAACAGTATTGGAAATGCACATATTTCTATGGTTATATGCTTTCTTATACAAAATCTGGATATGTAGAGGCCGAAATCTTGCTTAAAAAATCTCTTGAAATAGCTGAGCATATTATTCAAGAAAAAGGGGATACAGATGATAATATCCTTATTTTAGCAACAAGTTTAGACCATTTGGGATACATATTAAGTAATTCTCTTAACAATGATATTATAAGAATAACATTAGCTGATATCTATCTTAATGAGGCTGTAAAGTTGCGCCAAATGTTATGTTCTGCATATCCTGAACATTACCGTTTAATGCATGATTACGCATGGAGCCTTGACAACTTAGGAGCATTCTATACAAAAATAGATGTACGAAATATTAATTTTGATATAAACCAAGAATCAAATGGTATAACGCACCTCACTAAAGAAGAAATAGTACGAAACAAAAGCAAAACAGAAGCTTTATTAAAAAAAGCTTTAAAGATAAGGATGGATTTATCAAAAGCAAGAGGCACTGAAGACTCTACAGAAGTTGCATGGACATACTTTAATTTAGCAGAACTGATATATAATAATTTGATGGATGAGCCAACTAACAGCAATAATGACATTAACAAATTTCTAAACATTGCATTAAGACAAACCCAGATACAGAATGCAGAAATGTACATTAATAAAGCGTTAGATATATACCATAGACTCGACAAACGATATCCTGGTCAACATATGAGTTCAGAGGCACGAACTACCGCATTATATGGCAAATTACTGATGTTGTGTACAGACCGTCATGCCGAAGCACGTACACACCTTGATAAAGCAATACTATTATATAAAACATTAGATAATGAAAATTCTGGCATATATAGGGAAGAAGTACATGTATTACGTATGATTTATCACCATTCATAAATAATAATTATTAGTTTTTGGGGGAAAAGAGAATATTAAAGAAAAGAGTCTGTGAAAGTTTTTCTGTAAATAGGATTTTGAGGTCTTCTATGATAAAATATAAAATCATAGGAGGCCTTATTTTATGGCAAGAGAAAAGAAACCGGTACACAAAGTACAAATGACCGAAGGAAAAAGAAATATCATTCGTCAGCTCCTTGAAGAGTATGACATTGAATCCGCGCAGGACATTCAAGATGCCTTGAAAGATCTGCTTGGCGGAACCATCAAAGAAATGATGGAAGCTGAAATGGACGATCATCTTGGATACTCCAAGTCTGAACGCTCAGACAGCGACGACTACCGTAACGGCTATAAGACCAAACGGGTAAACAGTAGCTACGGAAGTATGGAAATCGAAGTTCCACAGGATCGTAAATCTACCTTTGAGCCACAAGTGGTAAAGAAACATCAAAAAGACATTTCAGACATTGATCAAAAGATTATTTCAATGTATGCCAAAGGTATGACTACCCGGCAAATATCAGATACACTGGAGGATATCTATGGATTTGAAGCGTCAGAAGGCTTTATTTCAGATATAACCGACAAAATCATGCCACAGATTGAAGATTGGCAGAACCGACCGCTTTCAGAAGTTTATCCGGTTCTTTACATTTATGCAATCCACTATTCTGTCCGCGACAATGGCGTTATCCGAAAACTAGCAGCCTATGTTATCCTGGGAATCAATCAGGATGGTTACAAGGAAGTTTTAACCATTGAAGTAGGGGAAAACGAAAGTTCAAAATACTGGCTTTCTGTTTTGAATGGTCTGAAAAATCGTGGGATTAAGGATATTTTGATCATTTGTGCAGATGGACTGACAGGCATTAAAGAAGCAATCGCTGCCGCCTATCCTAAAACAGAGTATCAGAGGTGCATTGTTCATCAGGTCAGAAATACCATGAAATATGTTGCAGACAAAGACCGTAAGCCGTTCTGTGCAGACTTAAAAACCATTTATCAGGCTCCAACCGAAGAAAAAGCATTGGATGCATTGGAACGAGTCACAAAAAAATGGAACGAAAAGTATCCGAATTCCATGAAGAGCTGGAAACAAAACTGGGATGCTATTTCGCCAATTTTTAAGTTTTCTGCAGAGGTCAGAAAGGTTATATATACAACAAATGCCATCGAAAGCCTGAATGCTACCTACCGCAAACTTAATCGGCAGAGAAGTGTCTTTCCTAGCGATACTGCATTGTTAAAGGCTTTATATCTATCCACTTTTGAGGCAACCAAGAAATGGACGATGCCGCTTCGAAACTGGGGACAGGTTTATGGCGAGTTGAGCATCATGTACGAAGGACGACTGCCCGAATAAAAAAATTAAAGCTTGTTTTACAGGCGGAAATATTCGCCTGCTCTTGACATGCTCGAATCAATACTGTTATATATAAAGCAAGGGCTGAATGCTCATTTGAGAGCCTTCAGCCCAATCATTATCATAGAAGATCACATTTACAGACTTTTATTCACACACTCACAGTTGTCGAAATATATATTTACATAGCCAATACCCTCATTACTATTTCCAAAAGTCATACTATCAATTTTATATTTTTCTAGTTTCTTTTATAACTTAATACTATGTTTCCTTAAGAAACCATCAAATACATTCTTTTCTGGATTGTATGCTAATGATTCATACATAGGCTTAATTTTTTCTTCTAACGTCCCATCTGCTAAACAACGAATTCCGTCAACAGAATATAAGTCTCCATTAAAGTTTGGACACATAGTTATAGTTCCATCTGTTGCAATACGAACTGTAAATTTACCTTGCTGACAAAATATCTTGCACTTATTACATTCTGAATCCCTAATAGTATATCTACTATCTGTTGCCAATATAGTAAATCCGTTACTCATCTTTATACTATGACCATACCTGTGCCGATTTTCATCAACTATTCCAATTTTTTTTAATGCCTCACATGTTTCTTTATAAGACACAAAATTTTTCTCAAAAAACTTTCGTTCTTCATTATTCCAATCGTCATTAGGATATGCATATAATTCCATCAGATTAGCCGATGTGAATCCGTTATTATAGCAAAAGTCTAAGTAATATTCCAAATCATCCATTTGTTCTTTAAGCATTACACGATTTGCTCTTATATTATCTATATACTTACGAGCTGTACGAACAGAAGATACAACCTTATCAAAATTATCACTTCCAGTAATTTTGTTAAAACTATTCTTATCGGCAGTATCAAAACTTACCTTAATTGTTGTTAATTTGGGCAGATTTCCATGCTCATCACAATATTTCCCCAACAATAGACCATTCGTTGTGATTTCACGTCTCTTGAATCCCATATCAGCAGCAGAATCGATAATCCTACCCCAGTCCGGATTAATCATTGGCTCACCACCAGTAAGAGAAATACCATTAAAACCAACCCTCTGAAAAACTGTTAAAATATTGAGTAACTGTTCTGTAGAAATACATCCATTACTTAATGGAGTATTCCTAATATCTTCCATTGCTGCCATTCGCCTGTTATTAATGTTCCTGTTATCACCAATACAATATATGCAGTTCATGTTACATACAGGAGAAATAGCAATTCTAATGTTTCTCTCAAATTCTTTCATATATTATTCACCTCGTAAATCATATTAGTAATACCTGGCAGTAATATTTCCAAATATCGATTGCATAAATAAGCAAATTCGACCTTTATTATATCATTTAGAGTTTTCTTATATTTTTTCGGAATAATTTGCATAATAATGCTTATCGCCTGCCCGAAATAACCTTCTTCTATATTCTTCCTTATCATAGACTCTTCTTTCTGTAAAAATATTATTTTATAATAAATAGCATTTCCATGTAAGGGTATTTCTTGCCTCATAAATTTTACAAACTTTGAAAGTATATCTTCTACTATCTGAATAATATTTTCGTCAAAATTATAGTTTTTTGAAGGATGACCCCCGCACATTAATATTATCATTCTAGCCTTAATACCGCTATATTGTTCAAGTAAGTCTTTCAATAGGATTGCGTTTCCTCTTGATGAAGACATTCTCTTATTATTTCTTTTTCCTAATCCAGTAATGAAATATTCCTTAGTGCGATATTCTTCCTTCATGAGCAATACTTCAGAAAAAGTCTTTTTAACAATCCAAGTTTTTAAGTGTTCCTCACAAACAAAAATATCACATGGTAACCAATCCAAAATACGCTCAACAACTTCTTCACTATGATGCGCTTTTCCTTGTACAGCGTCAAATATATCACTAACTAATACTTCAAACTCTTCATCCGAATAGTTCTCAAGGCAAATTTCTTTTGAAATCAAGTCAAAAATCATAAAAAAATCTCCATCAAACATCGGGTCAATAATCTGCTTTTCACTATAATATGTACCTAATCCATAATCTCTTAAAAAGCCGAAATCACTGGTAATAGTATCAAACGAGCCAATTATATTTTTACGATGAAATTTTTGAATAAATTGAATTTTTTGAATAAATTCATATGTTCTCTTTCTCCACTCCTGATTATTGAAATCTATTGCTAATTCCAATGCATCATTCTTTACAATCATTTGTTTCTCAGCATATTTTTCGAATAGTTTTTTTACAAAAATTTGATATTTTGAAGTATTAGTTTTGTAGAAGCAATCATAATTACATGAAATACCTAGTTCTTTAAAATTTTCTAACATCTGTTCCGTGTAATAATCCAACAAATCAGTTGCTGACAAAAGACCACATAAATCATTCTCCGGCATCTTATAATATGCTCTATACAAATTCATTGTTGTCAAATCGTTATGTTTTAACTTATCAAAAATTATGTCTGCTGTCACACCACTGTAATGAGCTGCTATAGGAAAGAATACGTTGTTATCAATTCTCTTGTAGCGAGCAATAATATCAGCAATCACAAAAAGCCTTGCATGATCTATACTTATTGGACATACCGGATACATATACGGCAATGATAGTAGATAATTTTTCATAAAATTTCCTCCTAATTTATATAAAATTGTGATATAATATCTTTAGCACCATAGCCAAGGAGGTAAGGCAAGAATTTTCATTAGTTCTAATCGTTGGTTCAAATCCAACTGGTGCTTTCTTACTTTTAGAAATGGGATGGTACAGTTATGTTCAAATACAATCTTTCTTCACCGGAATACATAAATAGTAAAAAAGAAATAGTTAGATGCAAAAAACTTTGTCATCAAATTAATACTTTACCTCCGTATTCTAAATTAGTATCCTATAAAATTAATAAATTAATGCAACATCGACTACCCAATAATAGTCAAATATTACCTCCTGTCTACATCGACCGTGCCAATTGCATAACTATTGGTCAGAATGTTTTCATTAATTATGGTTTTCATTGCGTTGCACGTGGATTAGTTGAAATTCAAGATAATGTTATGATTGCACCTAATGTCACTATTCTTACAACTAACCACGATTATCATAATAGAAGTATTCTGTTTTGCAAAAAAGTAATCATTAAGAAGAACGCTTGGCTTGGCTCTAGCTGCATTATTTTACCCGGTGTAATAATTGGCGAAAACTCCGTCATAGGAGCAGGTGCGGTTGTAACAAAAGATGTGCCTGACAATTGTGTATTTGCAGGAAATCCCGCAAAGTTAATAAAGCATATTTAAATTGTACTATTAATATAATCTCTAATTTCGTTATCATAATCACAGAGTGTATTAAATGCTTTCTTCATTAAATATTTTCTTGTTTTCAAAGACACATCACCATTATTTTCTAATTCTGAGACAACTAGATCATAGTCTTCTGGCTGACAGACGATTATAATTCTTTTATAGTTTTTTGATGCGCTTTTTAATAATGTAACACCTCCAACATCTATATATTTTAACGTCATATCAGTATTATCATGAATATCCTCAGCAAAATTATGAATATTTATTACAACCATATCAAATGGCTTTATTCCCAAGCTTTGGAGTTGATGCATATGTTCAATATCTTTATGATCTGCATCAATAGCTGCAAAAACCTCAGTATATAATGTCTTTATAATGCAATCCAAAGAATTATTATGATAAATCATTGTGGAAACATCGGCTACAGATATTCCAGAATCTTTTAACATTTCATATGTTGCACCTGCTGAAACTATTTCCACATTAAGTTGTTCTAGTTTTTTTGCAAACTCTACAATCCCTTTCTTGTTATTCACTGTCAGTAACGCTCGCATTTATTCTCCTCCTAAGACTAGTTTTTTATTAGACCTTAACAAAACGTTGCAATTCACATAAATATAACTTTTTCTTCCTAAAAAAGCCAAATAACACCTTATTGAATATGATAAAATTAACTAGAAATCATATGTCTAAGAAAGGATTTATTCTGATGCTTATTATGTAAACGTTTCATAGTGTGTGCTCTCACTTTGTTAGCTACTCCAAAGAGCGATATACCTTTTAAAGTTTTTTCTGCATTCCCAGGCATACCAAGTGGACGATTCTAGCATTCTTGAATGCGACAACCTTGTGTTACTAATGATATTTAAGAAAATAGACTCTTCGTCTCCAGACTGTAAAGTCTATTTTCTCAAGAATACGTACAAACTATGAAACACTTTCAATATTATACCATATAAACAGTCTGCTGTGGTAAATTTATATTGCAAAGATAAATTTGAAAATTGAACTTTTTATCTTAGAAAGCCATATTCATATAGATAAAATTATTTCTTTTCTTCTAGAAGTCATTTCTATGTATCAACAAGCAAAATCAATAAATACAATTTACTGACTTTTTGTGGATACTGAATCTCCAACATATCTTTTCAATCTTACAAACAAGCTTCTTTTGGCATTTCTTGTTTATATAAAACAACATTCTGATTAAAGATCACGGATGAGCAAAGTGAATTACGTTTTTGTCTACTATCTCTTTATAATCCTTCAATCTTGCTCTATCAATTTTTCCATTTGTATTTCGCGGTAACGTACTCATTCTAATATAGACTGTAGGGATCATATATTTCGGCAATTTTTTTGATAATTGCTTTTTAAAAGTTGCAGGAGCAATCTCGCTTTCTGCTTCATAGATAAAAATAATCACTTTTGTTCGGGACTTTCACCCATTAGAGCGCGCCCATGGCACGCAAACCAAAAAGGCACACTACCATCTTCGTACAGTAGTATGCCTTCCCTATTCTGCCTACACAATGATTAATTATCATCTCGACTGAGAGCTGCTATTCTTACTAAATTTCTCTCATCAATGCCATCTCTATCTCTTCTTCTCAGACTTTTTCATGAGATTATCACCCTTCTTATCACCCACATCAACTCTGCCAGCTTTCACAGCTGCTTCAAAAGCATCAGCTCCATACTTATGCTCACCCTCTGCCACCCCCATAATTAGGTGTTATTACAGATGTTGTGTAGCTATCCATCTGGTCCTTTGCTTTTTCAGCAGCAACCTTCATCTTATCTCTATTAGCAATCTTCGTATTTCTTACATCAAGAGAAAGATTCTCAACCTCTTATCTATCGCTACATCCAAATGAAGCTCTAAGTTCTAATACACTCTCTTCTGCCAATCCCAAGGCTTACAAAGCATAGAATTGTCTGCTCTGAAAATCTCCTGAGAATAGTCCTTCTGTTCTTTACCAGCAAGTACCCTGAAGCTATTTGCAATCAATCTGCTGATTAGCCACTTGCCTCTTCTGTAAAACCATCAATTCTTGCAAGAGTAATATCTGTCTCAACAATACCATCTCTAACTTTATCTCTGATTTTCTCAAGCTTCTTCTTTACACCGAAGAACTCTGAAACCATATTTAATGCTTCCTTGCCCTTCTTAAACTCTGTGACAATCTCTGTTGCTTTTGCCCTCATATCCTCTTTTACTTCAAAGAGCTTCTGTTTCATTTCATCGCAAAGCTTCTGCACACGGTCTACCATCTCTGACATTGTTTTCTTTAATGTCTTTGATGCCTGCTCTTCCTTCATCCCACAAAGCTCCTTACGCATCTTCACAAGCTCATGTTTCATCTGGTCAAGCTTGTTTTCAAGCATATACACATAAGCTGACATTTCAAATACTTCCCCTGCCTGCTTCTTGCGATCATTCTGCTTTAAGAGTTCCATGATAATCTCTTCCTTTGTCATGGAACTCATTATTTCTTCCATAATTGCCTCCAATATACATGTAAATGAGCCTACCACGTTTCTGGTAGATTCTCGCACCACATTTTATTTAGTTATCAAAGTTACTCATTAACAAAAAGGAATGGACTTTCCCGAACCAATATCCTATCCATCCCTCTTCTCATTCTTGTCATTGGACTTATCCTAGCTATTTCCCTCCTTTATTACCAGATAGCAGACATCCTGATAGGATATCCTTGCCTGCCTCACCCTTCTGCTTAGTCTTATAAGATAGCATCGATACAAATACCTTTTATTTACTCTGAGGGATATTAATATTATTTACAATAAAGCAATCTTCAAAGTAGAGCAATATTGGTAATCTTAAAAGAATCTCCAAATACTACTGTCGCAAAGACTCTTACATTATGTTCTTCCTTCTTTACTTCATTTACTCTGATCAAATCCTTCTTTGCTGGTTGGCCAGTAAAGAGGGTATATATCATTAAACCCAAGTAGCTTACAAAATAAAAATGTCAATTTTGTTTGCTCCTACACGCTCAATGTAACCATGATTTCTTAAATATATTCTATTGATTTTTAACAACCGTTTCAAGATTCTATATCTTCCTCTATCCCCATTACCTCTCTAAACTTCTTTCGTCTCTTGTCATTAATATTATCTGCTTTTGCCCGGAATTGTTGATATTCTGTCGGTCTTCCCGCCTCTTCACTCTTATGAAGAAGCTCCTCAATTGCTTTTATCTCTTCCTCCGCGGTCTCTTTATTTACAGAAGACTCTTCTTGATTACACTCTATTTCTAATTTACGGATACGTATTTCAAGCATACGTATATAATTGATTAACAGATCCGTCTTTTCGTTCAGACTTTGGGTGTCTACTTCCAGAATATCAATTGACTCTTTCATATTCCATATATTTACATCTTCCTCTGGATCAAAGTCACATGCAATCTCTGACTCTGTTTTTCTTGGAATAATCATTGCCCTCAACAGTATAAATAGCAGCAATGCATAGGTATGATCCGCTACAAGAGAATCACATCTGTCATACGGCTTCGTACATCCTACTCCGATCTGCCATACAGTTAACATCACAAACATAATAGTTACCCAGCGTAAAATATCCGTTCTGCCTACCGAATACTTCGATGTACACTTTACCGCAACTGCTGAAAAGATGATATTCACAGCAAGCATTCCCAATAAAATCATAAAGGAAGAGAAATGAAACGCCGACATACTAGAATCCATGTACTGCATATATAAGCTATGGATTTTCAAAGTAAATCCATCTTCATCCGCCATGCCCAAAAGATTAAACACAATAGCCCAACAAAAGATTGCTATGATCGCTATCCATATAAATACTAAAATATTATATTTTAGAGAACCTTCTTTTTTAGCAATGCACTGTCCAAATGCAGCAATTATTATCGAGAGAAAAATAAACAATATAAATAAATACTGTAATCTATCTTCAGGCATTTGGAATCTATAGAAATCATTTGTATACTCCGGTTTTTGATACAATGTTAATACATAAACCAATGCCATGCTGATAAAGCCTACTAACGCAAGATATCCTTGATAATTTATTTTATTATCAAATAACGGAAATACAAAAATACCAAGAGCAATCACACTTCCTGCACAACAAATGATTGCCGTATCCGGATAACCTGTAGGAATTGCAATGGCTAACAATATTGCTATAACTGGTAACACAATGCCTGCGCCTATAATCGTACAGATTCTATACGCCGCTGAATTCTTTAACTTTTTTTCATGACTCTTTATGAATTTATCCGCCAACCACTCATATGGGATAAGCATAAGGATGATTCCAAGAACAATACAACCTATGTTTCTATTTATTGCCCACTTGAGAAAGTCAGTCTCCACACGTTCCCCTGTAGATTCTAGAATCGGGAGATTACAAAACATCACATATTGACTTGCTATATATACCATCACAGCCAGAATTCCAATTACAATTGCCTTGATCTTATAAGTTCTCGTTGTTATTTGTTCCTTATTATCCATGAATTCTCTCCTTTCTCTTTATCACTCCAGGATTTTCCTCAACTCCCCATAATACCTACGGCTCACTGGAACCTCTATCTTCCCACACTTTATAGATGTACGGCTTATTTTCGATATATCTGCCATGCGAACCATAAAACTCTGATGCACGCGGACAAATCCATTATTGACCAGTTTCTCCTCAATATCGGAAATCTTCGAATAAAATGTCATCTCTCCACACCCCAGATGCAAGACGATTTTCCGTCCTCTGCTCTCTACATATTCTATAGATGCAATCGGGATTGTCCTCTTTTTCCGATTGATAATTGCCTCCAAATAACGGTCATTTTCCCTTACTGACTCCACATTATTTTCAACCATATTACACACTCTCTCCTAAATGTTTTATCCTTCGCAAATCTATTTATTTTTACATAAATAATCTGTCATTTTTTACATAATAGCACATAAATTTTTGTTTTTTCGCGTTCATGCATAATTGGTGCGTATTCCGTCAAAATTGGTTTTTTTGCCTGTTTTTACTCCTCTTTTTTGCTCTGTTTATACACCTGATTGATCCCCGTGGATGCAAATCCGGACATAATTCCAACTGAGATTGCCGTAATAATATCCTCTGCCGGGAAGCTCTTCATTACATACATAGCAGGCACCGCAACGATTCCTCCCACGATGCCGACAATCACCGGAATCGTCTTATCGCTGATCTTCTTGCTCGCCTTACACCCGATTCCAACCAGATAACAAATGATCACAATCGGCAGCACCGTTACATAACTTGAAATATCCATCTTTTCTCCGCAAACATTCTCTTATACTATTTCTATGTCACGTCCGTTCAGATTGACAACAAAACAATCTGCTATTGAGATATTTTCTTATGTAACCGTAGAAAATATATTTGACGCTCATTTCGGACAACTATATAATGAACTTGATTTTAGAAACACCATGAACAACAGCATAAAAATATAAATCTGCAAATTACACATTTCTTGAAAAGGAGATTATAAAAATGATAAAAATAGATTTAATTACCGGATTCTTAGGTGCCGGCAAAACAACTTTTATAAAAAAATACGCCACCTACTTGCTGCAACAGGGAATGAACATCGGCATCCTCGAAAATGATTTTGGAGCCGTGAATGTTGATGCCATGCTGTTGCAGGATATCTTAGGTGATCACTGTACATTGGAAATGGTTGCAGGTGGCTGTGATGCCGACTGCCACCGCCGCCGGTTCAAGACGAAGCTGATCGCTATGGGCATGTGCGGCTACGATCGTGTCCTTGTAGAGCCATCCGGTATCTTCGATATGGACGAATTTTTCGATGCATTACACGAATCCCCCCTCGACCGCTGGTATGAAATCGGAAATGTAATTACCATCGTAGATGCCGATCTGGAACAGACATTATCCCAATCTTCCCGTTATCTTCTCGCGTCACAGGTAGCACAGGCTGGTGCCCTTTTATACAGTCATGTTCAGGAAGTAAGCCCGGAGAAACTTATCTCTACCAAAAACTATCTAGACCAATCCTTTGAGATTCTCCATACTGAAAAGAAACCAACTCCTTCTATTACAATAGAAAAAAACTGGGATGATTTAACCGATGCAGATTTCAAAGCCATCCTTTCCTCTGGCTATCATTCCGCAGATTACGCCAAATTATGGTTTGATGATAAGAAAACATACGACAGCTTATATTTTATGAATATGGATTTCACAGAAGAATTTCTGAAAGAGTCCTGCGAAAAAATCTTAAATGATCCTGCATGTGGAAAAGTATTTCGAATCAAGGGATTTCAGAAACTCTCTGATGGATCGTGGATTTCCCTCAACGTTACGCATCAAAAAACAGAAATTCAGCCAATTCCAAATGGTCAGGCAATCTTAATCGTCATTGGAGAAGGACTGAACCAGGCATCCATTGAAGGGTATTGGGGAAAGTCAAATATTTAATTCTGTTTTCATAATTTCTGCACACCTTTTGCACACCTAAGTGATTTTCAACCATTAAAAAACGGCGGAAACACTTGATTCTACGTGGTTTCCGCCGAATAAAAAAGATGCCCAGAGCC
>ULSI01050864.1_pt1 | contig 169123 bp, 173 predicted proteins | sample 1956211 | NCBI WGS metagenome assembly ULSI01 (sample SAMEA4835704, study PRJEB28245) | human gut metagenome | biome: gut microbiome; material: fecal sample | place: Denmark | collected 2008 | reverse complement strand
CTTGAAAGCGGTTTTCATCAACACATTTTGTCCTATAACTCAATATATCTCTAAAGACAAAGAAAAAACCAGTAGATGGATAAAACGTACTAGGCTCCAATTGCCGTTCGGTTTAACAACTACCGGTTATATTGATAGTATAGCACAGAATCAGAAAAATACAACGCACTTTTCTCTTGATGTAGATTAAATCTTTCACTTCAAAAAGTGACCTAGCAGATAAAACTGCTTAAGGGTTACAGTTTTGCTCCAATTTTTTGAATAAGAGCATCCTGCAGTACCTGCGAAAAATTAATATTGAGCGAGATAGCCTCTTCATTTAACCATTCCGGAATGGTAAGGGTCTTTTTAACTGCTTTCGAGTTATTGCGTTTTTGATAAGCAAGCATATCGAATTCGATGATAATGCAGTATTCATTTTCGGAAACTGTAATATCTTTTGGCTGGGAAGGAACCGGAATCTCCTGATGTTCCTGCTTACGGCTTGTCAGGGCAAGACCTAAGGCATCAACAGCCATTTCATAAGCATTTTGCATATCATCTCCCTGAGTCATACATTCAGGCAAATCTGGAAAAGTGACCCAAAATCCACCTTCTTCTGCAATATGAAAAATGGCAGGATAAAATAATTTGTTCATAAGAACCTCCTTTCGATAGAAATTGGATTATCGTAGACCGGCTTCTTTTAAAATTGCCTGTTCTAATCCTTTCTTCAAGTCTTTGTTATGATAAGGAACAATAACGGTTCTATTCGTAACGGGATGAAATAATTTTATATGAGAACCGCTCTGGTTGGTTATGATAAAACCATGTTTCTTAAGATAGTTTATCATTTCTCTGGAAGTCATTGGCATATACGCAATTCTCCTTTAATTAATATTATGATAGTACGTGTTAATACGTGTGTCAAGAACAGAATAAAGGAAAACAAAAAGATGATAAAAAAAGATTAAAAGAACCATTCAAAATGATATGCATAAAATATATAAAGAAAAAGAACCAATAATGGTTCTAGTAGAAAACTAACATATAAGAAAGAAACTGTCAATCCCAAAAGAAAGATAAGATATTCAACTACAGAACCTGCCTCCGGCAGATACTTACGGATGCCAGACAACAAGAAAAAGCTGCCCACCGGCAGCTTTTTTCAGGTTATGCAAATCGCATAAAACATATTAACATCCGAGTCTGAATAATTTGCAGATTGTGTTAAATAACTCGGAACAGCTATTGAAATTAAAACACATAGTTTCGTCCTCCTTATTTTCTTTGAAATCATGTCTTAGCTAAGTACAAATGAATTGTAACAAGTCTGTAACATTTTTGCAATAGGAGTACATTGGAAATATGGGAAATATCTGGTCCTAGGATAAGCCGGGATGAGTTGGCTCTTTCTCGAACTTTGCAAACCAGCTATTAACGGCCTTGCTTACCTCGTCACGTTTACGGAAAGGAATCTGCACAATGGAGTGGTCTTCCATAATAAGGTCGTGCTGCAGAATTCCGGTGACATGATTTAAGTTTACCAGATAGCTGCGGCCAACCGGAAGAAAACAGGCAACAGAGGCAAAGTCCTCGGTAAGCTGCGTTAAGTTTCCGGGAATCGTAAAAGTCTCTGATATAGCGTGCAGCAGGACATTGTGCTGCCCGGTTTCAAAAAAGAGAATATCTGAGTAAGGAAGAGAATATTCCTTCCTGCGGACAGAAAAGGTAAATACTTCATTGGATTCCTCTAAAAGCGCATCACAACGGCTCATGGCATTGAGAAAATCTGTGTGTGAGTAAGGCTTTTGCAGATAGTAAAGAGCATTTACCTCATAGCTTGCCATGGCATGTTCTGTAGAAGAAGTGGTGAAAATAATGCCACCCTTATAGCCCAGTGAGCGAAGGATACGTGCTGTTTCCACACCGTTCTGGCTATTCATATAGATGTCTAAAAACAGCAGAGCCGGATAACGCTTTTCTTCCTTATAATACTGAATCATCTCTTCGCCTGAAGAAAAAAGTAGAATCTCCATATTACAATGATGTTTCGTGGCATATGTATTCAGATGATGTTTTAACCGTAAGGCATCGCTTTCAGAATCTTCGCATAAGTAAATCAGCATAATTATTCTCCTGTATATAAAAAGTAAAAAACACCGGATACGAAACAAGTATAACATATTGAAAGAAAATAAGAATCATTTTTTATCGACAATCAGGAAGATAAAATCACAATTTGGAAGAATTGGTTGCAAAATTCCCGGCGTTTTCTTAAGATAGAAACTGTGTGAACAAAAGAAATAGAAATAAAAAAAGGAGAGGAAATATGGGAAGAAACCGAAAAAAACGATGTCTGGCATTTTTGATGGCATTGGCTATGATGACAGGCTTATTTATGGGAGATGCTGCCGGACTACTGGTAAAGGCAGAGGATACGCCGGCATCCGTTCAAATAGGAAGTACAACATTAGAGATGGGCTGGTATGTGAAGGCGGTGGATCCTCCTTCTACACCGGGACCATCTGCAACGATTCGTGGCGTCGATAAAGTAGGGGAAGAACCGGAAAGTGGTGGCTATATTTATTTTGATAAGGATACGGCAACCATGACTGTATATAATGATATGGAGATTGCTACTTCCGGACCGAATCCGGTGACAGTAACGGATGGAAATCTAACAATTTCCGGGGCGGGAAATCTTACTGTTACAGGAACCTATAGTCCGGCATTTAACTTATCTGGAACCGGTGCTGCCGTTGTCACAAAGGATTTTACCGGAAATTTCAAGGTAACAAGTAATAGTAATGTAATAAACGGTGGCAGCAGATTTGAGATAGATACAACCGGTGATATTACACTGGAAACTGCATCAACGTCTTCAGAGCCAATTGTTTTGAGCAGTGGAGTGGTTGATTTAAGTGGAAAGAAAGTTACGATAACCGCACCATGTGGTACGATTGACCATGGAGTATCCACATTGAACCTGACACAGACAGAAGGAGACCTTGCATTAAGTTCTGCATCTGATTATTATCCAATTTTCAGTGCAGAAAATGTTACCCTGAAAAATACCGGTGGAAAGGTAAAACTGGAAAATACCAGCACAGGGGTGTTGACTGACAGTAATCTTACGATTGAAGCTGCAGGAGATATTTCTTTAAAATCAGCGAAGGGAATAACAAGCAAGAGTAATCCACAGGTGAGCTTAACTTCAACCAATGGGGATGTTACAATAGAACAGACCGCAAACCCTGTCATGCAAGATGGTAAGCTGACGATTCGGGCATTGGCAGGAGCAGTAAGCATTTCAACTAATGCACCGGTACCGATGTTTTTTGCAGAACTTGATATAAAGGCAAAGAATGATGTGACACTGAAACAGAATGGAACAACAGATTCATCACTTACCTGGGTTGGAGGCAGTGGAAGTATTGAGAGTACTGATGGGGATGTTACAATAGAACAGGAAAGCAGCACATATGTGATTGACACTCAGAATGCAGTCAGCCTGAATGCAGGTGGAACGGTTACGGTAAAGAGAAATACGGAAGGAACAGCATTAGCTTCCATGGTGAATGGGATTTTTGAAACAGGTGTAATCCAGCTTGTAGACGGCACAAAGAAAGGAGCCATCGTAGATGGAACCGTATATGCTGCCAGCGGATGTACGCATCCAAAGCGTATCAATGGAAAATGTGTTGTATGTGATGACCAGGAGCCGGTGGCAGCTATTGTAGATGCCAACGGAAATGTAACAAATTATAACAGTCTGTCCAATGCATTCCACAATGCCAATAAATACAATACCGTAAAATTATTAGTTGATTATAAGAACAGCAGTGAAGCAATTGATTTATCCTCTGTATATGAGGCTGTAAATCTTGATTTAAATGGGAAGAGTTTAACATTAGATGCATTTAATATCATGAATCACTTAAGCGTTTCCAATGGAAAGCTTAACCTGAGAACGCTCAATGATGCAAATACTAGTCTTTCTGATAAATGTACATTAGAAAATGTGGAAGCGGATATCCATGACATAAGCTGGACTGCAAATGGTGGTCTGGAATTAAAGAACAGTACACTTCATGTAGGTTCACAGGCATCCCCTTGCTCATTCTTTGTAGAAATGATTACAATAGCACCGGATGACGATTCTGTAATCACAGTAGAAAACATGATAAGTGGTCTGACAAACTATAAAAATGTACCAGCAATGGAACAGGCATTGGACAAATTAATTCCTTTCGGATATTCAGTTTTTGTTGATACTGATATTACAGTAATGGATGAATCCGGAAGACGTGCCCTAAATCTGGTACTTCGTAATAAGAAGCTGGCAGAAGCGGACATTACTTTAAGCCCGGCTACCTTTGTCTATGATGGCACAGGAAAAGAGCCGGCTGTAACCGTAACGTATGATGGAATGACGTTAACGGAAGGAAGGGATTTTACGGTTATTTATGTTGACAATATTGAAGTGGGTGATACAGCTGCAGCAATTATCAGAGGTTCCCGTTTCTCAGACCGTGTAACAAAATACTTCAGCATTACCAAAGCGCATCGTGGAGCACCAACAGGACTTACCGCAGTAGCAGAGACTATTGATGGCAGAAACGATGGAAAGATTCGTGGCGTGAGTGTAGAGATGGAATACAGTATAGATGGAACTACCTATACTGCAATTACAGAAAGTGAATTGACCGGACTTGCAGACGGAACCTATCTGGTACGTTATCAGGAAACACGCAATTATTATGTGTCTCCTGCAACACAGGTTGTAGTAGAAAAAGGACTTCCTTCTTCCAACAGCTTAAATCCGTCAAATCCGGATGGCGGAAGTAATCCGGGCGGAAATACACCGAATGGAAGCACACCAAACGGAAATAATAATGGAACTACATTAATCGCCGGAAGTAATGTTGGTACAACATTGCCGGGCGTATCTTCGGTGCAGACACCGACAGCAACAGCATCCGGCAGCACACAGGTTAAAACCGGAGATGACAACCAGATATTCCTTTATCTTCTTGTCCTGATTGCTGCGGCAGGAGTGGCTGCGGGAGCATACGGCAGATTAAATGCAGGACGCCGTATGAAATAAGTGAAAAGGGATATATCGGAAATAGAAAAGTCATGAAATGAAAAATAAAAATGCTGTACTTTCAGAAATGGGAGTGCAGCATTTTTTTTGTTGCAAAGAACATAAGGACGCGGTAAAATGTAGCGTAGTCAAAGAAGAGGAGATAGAAGATGCTGACACAGTTTTCAAGAACCGAACTATTGCTTGGAAAAGAAGCAATGGAAAAATTAAAGAATGCAAAGGTTGCAGTATTCGGAATCGGCGGAGTAGGTGGATATGTCTGCGAAGCACTGGTAAGAAGCGGAGTTGGAGCTTTTGATCTGATTGATGATGACAAGGTATGTCTGACGAATCTCAACCGTCAGATTATTGCAACCAGAAAGACCGTTGGAAAATATAAAACAGACGTCATGAAAGACCGTATTTTAGAGATTAATCCGGATGCCAGGGTAGAAGTGCATAAATGCTTTTTCCTGCCGGAAAATGCGGATGAATTTCCTTTTGAAGAGTATGATTATATCGTAGATGCAGTAGATACGGTAACAGCGAAGATTTCACTGGTTATGAAGGCACAGGAGATGAATGTGCCGATTATCAGCAGTATGGGAGCCGGAAATAAGTTAGATGCCAGTCAGTTCCGTGTGGCAGATATTTATAAGACAAAGGTATGCCCGCTGGCAAAAGTAATGCGCCGTGAGTTAAAGAAACGTGGCGTAAAGAAGCTTAAGGTAGTTTATTCCGAAGAGCAGCCAACCAGACCAGTCGAAGATATGGCAATCAGCTGTAGAACCAACTGTATCTGTCCGCCGGGAGCAGCTCATAAATGTACGGAGCGGCGTGATATTCCGGGCAGTGTGGCATTTGTGCCATCTGTCGCCGGACTGATTATCGCAGGTGAAGTAGTAAAGGATCTGGCAGCAAAATAAGAAACAGATAAAGAAAACCGGATGTGGAATCACATCCGGTTTTCCGTTTCTATTGATTTCCTTATCAGGAAAATTATTTCTGAGGACCAGCAGAAACAAGAGCTTTACCAGCTTCGTTTCCTTCGTATTTAGCAAAGTTCTTGATGAATCTGTCAGCAAGATCTAATGCTTTTGTCTCCCATTCAGAAGCATCTGCGTAAGTATCACGAGGATCTAAGATGCCTGAATCAACACCTGGAAGCTCGGTAGGAACTTCAAAGTTAAAGAATGGAATCTGTTTTGTAGGAGCGGTTAAGATAGCTCCGCTTAAGATAGCATCGATGATACCACGGGTATCTTTGATGGAGATACGTTTTCCGGTTCCGTTCCATCCTGTATTTACGAGGTAAGCCTTAGCTCCGCTCTTTTCCATTTTCTTAACAAGCTCTGCAGCGTATTTTGTAGGATGCAGCTCTAAGAAAGCCTGTCCGAAACATGCTGAGAAAGTAGGTGTAGGCTCTGTGATTCCACGCTCTGTACCAGCAAGTTTTGCTGTAAATCCAGACAGGAAGTAGTACTGAGTCTGCTCTGGAGTTAAGATAGATACTGGAGGCAGTACTCCGAATGCATCTGCGGAAAGGAAGATGACATTCTTAGCTGCTGGAGCAGAAGAAATCGGGCGGACAATGTTCTCAATATGGTTGATTGGGTAAGATACACGGGTGTTTTCTGTTACGCTCTTATCAGCAAAATCGATTTTTCCGTTAGCATCTAATGTTACATTCTCAAGAAGAGCGTCACGTCTGATCGCATTGTAGATATCCGGCTCGGAATCTTTGTCAAGGTCGATAACCTTAGCGTAGCATCCACCCTCGAAGTTGAATACGCCGTTGTCATCCCAACCATGCTCGTCATCACCGATTAAGAGACGCTTAGGATCGGTTGAAAGGGTTGTCTTACCTGTTCCGGAAAGTCCGAAGAAGATAGCGGTGTTTTCACCGTTCATATCTGTGTTAGCAGAGCAGTGCATGGAAGCGATGCCCTTTAATGGCAGATAGTAGTTCATCATAGAGAACATACCTTTTTTCATTTCTCCGCCGTACCATGTATTAACGATAACCTGCTCACGGCTTGTAATGTTGAACATTACTGCTGTCTCAGAGTTTAATCCTAATTCTTTGTAGTTTTCAACTTTTGCTTTAGAAGCATTGTAAACGATGAAGTCCGGCTCAAAGTTCTTTAATTCTTCTTCAGTAGGCTGGATGAACATATTTGTTACGAAATGTGCCTGCCAAGCTACTTCTACGATGAAACGGATAGCCATACGGGTATCTTTGTTAGCACCACAGAAAGCATCTACTACATAAAGTTTTTTGTTAGAAAGTTCTTTGATAGCGATGTCTTTTACAGCACTCCATGCTTCCTCAGATGCTGGATGGTTGTCGTTCTTGTATTCATCAGATGTCCACCATACAGTGTCTTTGGAGTTCTTGTCCATAACGATGAATTTGTCTTTAGGGGAACGACCTGTATAGATACCAGTCATAACATTGACTGCGCCAAGTTCACTTTCCTGACCTTTTTCATAGCCTTCCAGTTCTGGCTTGGTCTCTTCTGCGAATAATGTTTCGTAGGATGGGTTGTAGACAATTTCTGTTGTTCCAGTAATGCCATACTTGCTTAAATTGATTTCTGCCATTTTGTTTTTTACCTCTTTCCTTTAAATATAGTAATATGATAATCGCCCGCAAAAAGCAGGTTTTTATGATATCTTGACTGAGAAACTATAAATCCTAGTTACGTCATCATAATTATTATACATAAATAAGTCATAAAATCAATAAAAAAACTGCGAAATTTTTATAAAGTGAAGAAAGTTGAAAGATTTTCCCCCTAAAGAATTAGCCTCCTGCTTAAAAATGCTGCCATATAATTCGGCAGAAGTCCGTTGCGGCAGAACCCCAGACAAGCTATAATACAAAGTAAGAGAAAAATATAATCTTACTTTGTAGGATAATCCTGTATAGAAAAGGAGCACATGGGCTATGAAGATATTTCACTTATCCGACCTTCACATCGGATTGAAATTAATGAATCATGATTTAAGGGAAGACCAGGAATATATCCTGCATCAGATTGTAGAGCGGGCGGGAGAAGAAAAACCGGATGCCATTTTGATTGCAGGAGATATTTATGATAAAGCAGTGCCGGCGGCAGAGGCAGTAGAGGTATTCGATCATTTTATCAATGAACTGACGGAGATGGTGCCGGAGGCTGTCCTTATGATGATTAGCGGAAACCATGACAGCGCACCAAGAGTGAACTGTTTTCGAAGCATTTTATCAAGACAGCATTTATATATGATAGGAAAGCCGCCTGAGACGAAAGAGGAATACATTGAGAAAGTGACATTGACGGATAAGTATGGAAAAGTGAATTTTTATCTTCTGCCATTTGTGAAGCCGTCTATGGTAAAGCAGATTGTGGGAACGGATGAAAATGACAACAATCTTTCTTATGATGCAACTTTGCATAAGCTTCTGGAAAGAGAAAATGTAAATGAAGCAGAGCGGAATGTGCTGGTGAGCCACCAGTTCTATCTGCCGGCAGGAAAAGCGGCGGAGGATGTTGAGCGGATGGATTCCGAAATCCGCACAGTGGGAAATATTGATGAAGTGTCTGCGGATGTGTTGGAGCGGTTTGACTATGCGGCATTGGGACATATTCATAAGCTTATGACCGTGGGAAAAGAGTGTTATCGTTACTGCGGAACACCTCTTGCCTGCTCCGTCAGTGAAGCGGGACAGAAAAAAGGCATTATTATGGTGGAACTGGAAGAAAAGGGCAGGCTTTCCACCAGAGTAATTCCGTTAAAACCACTGCGTCAGGTGCGTATTGTGGAAGGGGAATTAGAAGAAGTATTAAAGCAGCCATCCGATAATTTTGTAACTGTGATTCTTACCGATAAGGTGGATGTCAATGTCTTTGACATGCAGGACCGGCTGCGTCATGCATTTCCCAATTTGCTGGAAATTCGAAGAGAAACGCTGCACAAAGCCAATTATGAAATGGAAAAATTCCGGCATGAGGCAGAGCTTGATGCCTTTTCGCTATGCTGTGAGTTTATTGGAGAGATGAACGAGGAAGAGAGAGAAATTCTTAAGGAAGTCATCAATAAAGTAGAGGAGGAGAGTGAGTTATGAGACCATTAACCTTGGAAATGCAGGCATTTGGGTCCTATGGAGACCGGACGAAAATTGATTTTCGAAAACCATCCCAGAATTTATTTCTGATTACCGGAGATACCGGTTCCGGCAAGTCCACTATTTTTGATGCCATAGCCTTTGCGTTATATGGAGAAGCCAGTTCCACAGCTAATAAAAAAAGTGGAACAGAGCTGCAGAGTCAGTTTGCCACAGCAGGCGCAGAGCCTTATGTGGAATTGAAATTCTGTGAAGGAACAGAAGAAAGCGGCGTCTATACAGTGCGCCGTGTGCCAAGACATGTCCGCCCATTGAAGCGGGGAAGCGGTGAAAAAGAAGAAAGCGAATCCGTTACCTTAATCATGCCGGATGAAATCGTTTATTCGCAAAAGGAAACGAATCAGAAAATCATTGATATTGTCGGGCTGAACAAGGGGCAGTTTATGCAGGTGGCAATGATTGCCCAGGGAGAATTTATGGAACTGCTCCGGGCAAAATCCGATGAGAAAAAAGTGATTTTCCGAAAATTATTTCACACAGAAAAATATGAAAAGATTGCCAATGAATTAGGAGACCGGAAAAGAAAATTAGATGCAGAGATTGCCACAATCCGTACGAAGTTTCATGCCAAAGCTGAGAATGCGGACATACCGGAAGCCTTTGAAGAAGCCGAAGCCCTGTTGGCATTGAAAAAAAAGATGCAGCAGGCGGATGCAAAAGCACCGGAGATGGAACGCTTTTTAGAATTGATGCAGCAATTGTGCCAGTATCTTAAGGAAGAGGGAAAGAAGAAAAAGAAGGAAGCAAAAGAAGCGGAAAAACTGCGGGAGCATTGCAGGAGTGCGTTGCAGGAAGCGGAAAATCTGCAAAAATCCTTTACCCAGATGGAAGAAGCACAGCGGGAGTTGGCACGCCTTTTTGAAGCGGAAGAGGAGATAAAAGAGACTGCCCGGTTAGAGCAGATGATAAAGCTTGCCTATGATGCAAAGCAGCTCTATCAGCAGTATGAAGAAGCGGTAAAGAGGCTGGAGAATATAAAGGCAGAACAGCAGAAATTAGAAGAAAAGCTGCCGGAGATAAAGAAAGCTTTAAAAGTGGCAGAAAAGGAAAGAAACTTAGCAGAGGCGGAAAAGGAAACACAGCAGAAGAATTACAGTATTATAGAAGAAAAAGTAAATCGCACGAAAGCGGCATTGAAAGAAATAAGAAAAGCCGCACAGGAAGTAGAGCAGAGTAAAGATGCTTTGCAGCAGGCGGAAGAGACGGAAAAAGAGACAAAAGAAAAAAGCACTGTCTTAGAGCAGAATATCGTGCAGTGGAAGAAAGAAGCAGAAGCCTTCGAAGGAATGGAAGTAAGGCAGTTACAGATTACCGGAAAGAAAAATGCTCTTGCAGAAATCGAAGATGCCGTAGCAGAGATTACAGAATCAAAGCAGCTTCTTGGTAAAGAAAAGAAACAGGAGGAACATGCAAAAGAGATTTATCGGGAAGCATCCGGACAGTATCAGGCAAAGCAGCAGGAATACGAAGCATATCGTAAGCGGTTTTTCGATGCGCAGGCAGGTATTTTAGCAAAGGAATTAAAAGAGGGAGAGCCATGCCCGGTCTGTGGTTCCATGGAACATCCAAAGCCATGCATTGCGGTAGAAATGCAGGAAGAATTAAGCCGGGAAATGTTAGAAGCTTTAGAAAAAACGATTGCAAAGTTACAACAGAAGCAGGAAGCGGCATCTACAGAAGCCGGTGCATGCCACGTAAGAAGAGAGAACCGGGAGAAAGAGTTGGCAGAAAGAAAGGAAAAGTGCCGGAATAAAATAGAAGCCTTTGGAAAGGAAGCAAACCCGGCAGCCGATAATGAAATAGAACCGTGGCTTGTCGCGCAAAAGAAAAAGCTTGCAAAAGAAGAAGAAACACTTTCTCAGGAGATAAAAAAGAAGAAGGAATTGTCTCATAAATTAGAAGAGGCAGAAGCAAAAAAGATTGCACTTCAAAAAGAAGAGACAGAAGCAACAGAAAAGAAGCTATTGGCAAAAGAGCAGTTTGACCGTTGTCAGGCAGCTTACACAGAGCGGAACCGCACCCTTGACTATACATCTGAAAAAGAAGCGGATGAAGTCTTGGCAGAAGCACAGCAGAAGAAGGCTTCTGCAGAAAGTGCATATGCAAAGGCTGATAAAGAAAAGAGCCGCTTAGAGGAAGAGAAAACCGGTACACAGACAGGCATTGTCCGTTGTGAAAGAGAACTTCCGGAACGGAAAAAGGAAGCAGAAGCCAAGCAGCAAAAATATGATTTATATATAGAAGAAAAAGATATTTCCAAACTGGAATGGCAGACTCTGGTGGAGCAGTATTCGATAGATGCCATGGAAGAGATGCGGCAGAAAAGGGAAGATTATCAGAATCAGAAGACGATGTATCAGAGCCGCTATGAGACAGCGAAAGAAACTGTAGGAGAGAAAGAAAAACCGGACGTAGAGAAGCTTTCAGAGGAACTTAAGGCAGCAGAGGAGCAGAGTAAGCTTGCAGGCAGGGCAGTCAATGAGTGGGAGATTTCTAATCAGAAGGATACGGAAATCTTAGAAGCGGTAGAGGAAATATGGAGCGGGCGGCAGCAGGTATTAGAGCAGCACAACCGTATAACACGGCTTTATACTGTCATTTCCGGAAATGTGTCCGGCAGCCGTATGGATTTGGAGACCTTTGTGCAACGTTATTATCTGGAGCGGATTCTTTATGCAGCAAACCGCCGTTTTGAAGAAATGTCAGCAGGACAGTTTGAACTCAGAATGTTTGATGAGAAGAAGGCTGCAATCGGAAAGAACAAGGGACTTGACCTTATGGTATATTCCAATGTAACCGGAAAAGAGCGGGAAGTCCGTACGCTTTCCGGAGGAGAGTCTTTTATGGCGGCGTTATCCATGGCATTGGGCATGGCAGATGAGATTCAGGAAAATTCTGCTGCCATACATCTTGATATGATGTTTATTGATGAAGGCTTTGGTTCCCTGGATGAGCATGCAAGAGAGCAGGCAGTCCGGGTATTAAAAGAGATGGCAGGCGGCTCAAAGCTTATTGGAATCATTTCCCATGTAACAGAATTAAAACAGGAAATGGAAGACCAGCTTCTTATTACAAAAGATGAAGAAGGAAGCCATGTCCGCTGGCAGTTAAGCTAGCGGATAGGCTCCCTGTTCTAACATTTCCGTCACCATGGAAGCCATAGCGGAAGGATGTTCCTTCATTCCGTTTTGCAGCCATTTTAAGAAAACATTATAGAGCGCACCGGAATAGAAGTAGACTTTATACCGGTGAATATCATTATAAGGCATGTCACCCATATGATTTTCTAATTCCTGATCAAAAAGGTCTAAGTAAATGTATGCAAGACCTGCCTTATATACACTTAAAATAAATTTCTTGTAAGTCTTAAAATACCGGAAAATCAGTAAAATTGCCTCATAGCTGAAAAAGTCATTTTCAAGCTTTTCTGCCCTCTTCCGGTATTCTTCCATAATATCGTCCGTAATTTTAATCAACACTTCTTCCTTGGAATGAAAATTCCGGTAATAGGAAGCTCTTGCTACTCCGGCAGTGGTAATAATATCGGTTACGGATATATCGGAAAATGCTTTGGTGTCCATGAGTTTGGTCAGGGCACGGGCAATCTTTAATTTTACCTGGCGGTTTGCTTCGTATCTTTTGTCGGTTTCTTTCATTTGAATACTCCTGTTCGTATGTGCTATGGATGTGGTGCCGGTGGGTGGGACAGTCGCTTTATATTTGTTATTACGATTTGTATTTGATACATACATTGCTTCTAACGTCAAAGAGCGGTTTTTCTTGCACTGCATTTTTCTTTTGCCGATAAAGCCTGTCTTTCCAATGTTTGACAGTATGCCGGACTCTGTTCGCCTGAATGCGGATACGATATATGCAGTCTGTTAGAGACGCTTAGAATTCCGGCAGTAACCGGCAACGCTGGCACAGGGACGTGCCAGCGAGGCACATCTTAAGCATGGATGCGAATATGTGCCGGGTGCCGGAAGATACGGAAACTTTAACGGAATTCTTAGCGTCTCTTTCAGACGGAATATGGTATCCGCATCAGACGGACAGAGCCGGCATCCGGTCAAAGCAACGGAAAGGACAGCCTGACAGCAAGAAAAATACAGTGCTAAGAAAAATAACGCTCTTTGCGTAATGAACCAATGCACATATCAAATGCAAATCGTAAGAAACGAATATCATATTCTGTCCCACCCACCGGCACACATCCGTATCATGATACAAAATGATATAAAATGTCTCACATCAAACCGTTGAAAAAAGGGAAAACTATGCTACAATGCTACTTATGCAGCCACAACAATGTGATATAAATTATCTCACATATAGTGTGGCATAGATACAGACAACAGTCAAGAGATGGAGACGAAAATGAAGATAATTACAGATACAGGATCTGATATATTAGAAATCGAAGCAAAGGCAATGGGCGTGGATCTGGTGCCGATTTCGGCAAACTTTGAAGATGTTATATTTGACCGGAATACAGAAGAGAATTTCAAAGCATTTTATGAGAAACTGCGCAGCGAGGAACAACTTCCGGTATCCAGCCAGCCATCACCGGCAGCATTTTTAGAAAAGTATGAAGCGGCAGAAGAAACAGGGGAAGAAGTGTTGGTGATTCTTATTTCCTCGAAGCTTTCGGGAACTTATAATGGGGCAGTGCTGGCGAAGGAAATGTGCGGATATGAAAAGATATATATCGTGGATTCCCTGCAGGCATCCTTATCCTTGCGGCTTCTGGTGGAGTATGCCGTGAAGTTAAAAGAAGAAGGCAAAAGTGCAGAAGAGATTGCAGGAATCTTGGAAGAAGTAAAGAGCCGCACCTATCTTACAGGTGTTCCGTCCACATTATTATATTTGAAAAAGGGCGGACGTATTTCTCCGGTAGTTGCAGCAGTGGGAAATGTAATGGGAATCAAGCCGGTGCTGCTGCTCCGGAATGGAGAGATTGAAGGATATTCCAAAGCCCGCGGCATGAAAGCGGCCAAAAGCGGAATGCAGGCATTCTTAAAAAAAGGAGAAGTGGATTGCTGCATGCCGGTAGAATTTGCTCACAGCAATAACCCGGAAATGGGAGAGGAATTCCGGAAAGAAACCATGGAAGCTTTTTCCCTGACAGAAAGCAGCTTACATGAAGTTGGAATGGCAATCGGAACCCATATCGGACCGGATGCACTTCTGATGGCATTTATTTTAAAAGAAAGCATGAAATAAGAATTTTCAGATTTAAGGATTCTTTAATAATTGATTCGTTATAGTAGAACCAGCAAAGGAAATAAAACTTTGCCGGTTCTTTTTTTTTCTTTACAGGAAATTGCCTGTAAAGTAAAAAACGCTCTGCGAGGATGCACACTGCGGCACGAAACTTGCAAAGCGTGTTTCGCGTAGTTGAGGTATACTAAGAGGATAGAAAGGAGCAGAAGATGTTTTGGGATATCTTACGCAAAGACTTAAAGCGAAAGAAAACAATTAATATTGTAATTTTGCTGTTTATTATTTTAGCTGCCATGTTTGTGGCAAGCGGGCTGAACAATGTACTGACGGTAGTAAATGGAACCGATTATTATCTTAATCAGGCAGACATTGGAGATTATGTAGTACTGACCCAGCAGGGGGATGGGGGTGTGCCGGAGCTTTTGGATACCTGTCAGTATGTAAAAGACTACCGCATGGATCATATTATGTATGCAACCAAGGGGAATATCAAGGCAGAGGGAAAAGAACTTGATATGGCAAACAAGGCAATGATCATAGAATCCATTTCCGAAAGTGAGATACATTTTTTCACAAAGGATAATAAGGAGCTTACAAAAGTGCCTGAGGGTGAGGTCTATGTCACAGGAAATTTCTTAGATGCAAATGATTTAAAAGAGGGAGATAAACTTACGATTACCCATGGCAAAAACAGTGTGGAGCTTACGATTGCCGGAAAAGCAAAAGATGCGCTGCTGGGTTCTGAATTTATGGGAAATAAAAGATTTATTTTAAATGAAACGGATTATCAGAAATTTGCATCGGATGAAAGTCTTGCAGAATACCGTGGCGAGATCATTTATATTGACACAGACAATCCATCGGAAATAGCCTCTTTATTAAGCAATGCATCCAACATCCTATTTAACCGGGGACGGGGCATTTTTAAATTGTGTTATGTCATGGATATGATTGTGGCATTTGTGGTGCTGGTTTTAAGTGTATGCCTGATGATAGTATCCTTTGCAGTGTTGAAATTTACGATTACTTTTACGGTGACAGAGGAATACCGGGAAATCGGTGTCATGAAAGCCATCGGAATTACGGATTTTAAGATACGAAGCCTTTATCTTGTAAAATATCTGATGCTGGCTGTTGTGGGAGCAGCAATTGGATTCCTGGCAAGCATCCCATTTGGCAATATGCTGCTGCAGTCTGTGACAGAAAATATGATGTTGGGAAACAGTCATGCCATTACGGTAAATTTCATGGGCGCAGTCATTGTTATTGCAGTTACTATCTGGTTTGCATACCGGTGTACCGGAAAAGTAAAGAAGCTGACACCGGTGGATGCTATTCGAAACGGTCAGTCCGGAGAACGCTTTAAAAAGAAATCCATTTACCGGCTGGGAAAAAGCCGTTTTAACAGTACCTGGTATCTGGCAGTCAATGATATTTTAAGCAGTCCAAGACGGTTCCTTACGATTATATTGTCCTTTTTCCTCTGTTCCGTTTTTATGCTGGGAGTGGTTATTACAACAGATACCATGAAAAGTAAGAATCTGATTACGACATTTGGAAAAGAAAGTGATGTCTACATATCAGATGTATCACAGGCAATGGGGAATATGGCAGGAAAGACCCGGGCTGATTTGGCAAAAGAATTAGATGACCTGGCAGAAGAACTTACGGAAGAAGGCATGCCATCGGAAATGTCTGTTGAGATACAGTATACTATAAAGATAAACTTTCACAGCTTCATATAGGGTTTAACATGGGGGAGTATCAGAATTTTCTGGTGAAAGCAGATACAGAACGTTTGCTGGAAGTATTGCAGAATATCATAGAAAATGCTATAAAATATGGTAGTGACAAAAAAATTGGTATATCAATTTCGAAAGAAGAAGACTGTGTGCTGATTACCGTGGAAAATACAGGAGAAGTTCTTCCGGCAGAAGAACTTCCGCACCTTTTTGACAGCTTCTATCGTGGCTCCAATGCAGGAAGCCAGGAAGGAAGCGGACTGGGCTCTATATATGCAGAAAGCTGATGCATAAAATGAACGGGGATGTTTTTCTGAAACAGGAAGAAAATCTTTTTTCGGTAACTGTGGTAGTGGGTATGGCAAATTAGTCAATGAAAAAGGCAGGAAGAAAATGTAATATGATAAAAGCAGTTTTATTTGATATGGACGGAACACTCATTGATACAGAGAAATACTATAGAATCTGCTGGCCTAAGGCAATGGCGCATTTTGGCTATGAAATGAGTGATGAGCAGGCATTGTCCATGCGTTCCTTAGGACAACCCTTTGCACCGACGCATTTAAAGGAAATGTTTGCAGATGAGAATCTTGACTATCCGGCTATCCGGGCTTACCGGAAGGAATTGATGGAGGAATATCTTGCAAAGAACGGTATTGAGATAAAAAGAGGAGCTGTTGAGTTATTGAATTTCTTAAAAGAAAAGAAAATCCGGCGGGCAGTTGCAACGGCAACCGACATGGAACGGACAGAAAGATATTTAAAGCAGATAGGACTATATCCGTACTTTGATGAAATCATCAGTGCAACCATGGTAGAACACGGAAAGCCGGCACCGGATATCTATACTTTTGCATGTGCACAACTTGGACTTGCTCCGGAAGAATGCCTTGCGGTGGAGGATTCGCCCAATGGGGTTATGAGTGCTTGTCAGGCAGGCTGTCAGGTGGCAATGGTTCCGGATCAGACACAGCCGGATGATGAATTAAAAAAGAAACTTACGATATGTGCAAATACACTGGATGAATTGAAAATTTTATTTTCATAAAATGGGAGAGGTAAGATGAATTTTTTATTTGATACTTCAATTGATGTGAACCGCAGACAGTTTTATGTGCTGGCAATGGGAAGCTGTATCGGAAATCTGGCAGGATTTATTGGAAATGCATTGATTTTCGGATGGAACGGAACAACGATTTTCTGTGGAATCTGTATGTTACTTATGGCCGCAGGAAGTTTCATTGGAATTAAAAAAGGTCAGATACGTTATGCGTCTTATTTGATGATAGCAGTATTAAGCCTTGTGGAATTTCCAACACTATATTATATATATCAGACGGGAACGATTGTATACATGGTACTTGCGATGGTAGCAATTGCGATTTTTATTCCAACCGGAAATGCAATCCGGTTTGCTGGCATAGTAATTGTAGCCGATGTGGCAGCAGTTATTTTAGCCTATATGAGACCGCTGGAAAGTGAAAAATTGTCAAAAGAAGTCGTGCTGCAGAGCACACTTTGTTCCCTGCTGATCGTTTTACTTTGTGTCTTTTTGATTTCTATCCTGCTTCAGATGCAGAGACAGAGGCAGGAAGAAGAAGTAAAGAAGTTGAATGAACAGTTGAAAGATGCCGCAGATAAAGATGCACTGACCGGACTCTATAATCGTCGTTATTTAAATCAGTATCTGGGAGAACTTATTCTGGATGAGAAGGAAGAATTTGATGCGGTACTGATTGATCTTGACTTCTTTAAACATGTGAATGACACTTACGGACATGGGTTTGGAGACATTGTTCTGGTGGAATTTGCAAGACTTTTAACAAAGCATGTAAAGAATAAAGGGATTGCAGTACGCTTTGGCGGAGAAGAATTTATGCTGGTTTTAAAGGGCATGAACACGGATGAAATCGGTAAAATGCTAGAGCATATAAGACGGGAATATAAAGAATATACAAAGCATGAAAAGAATATCGAATGCTCTTTCAGCAGCGGAGTACAGCATTATACAGAAGGAATTGCTGTTACGGTATTATATCGCTTAGCGGATGAGAAACTTTATGCGGCAAAGGAGCGGGGAAGAAACCAGGATGTCTTTGATTTAGAATCATAGAAAGATAAAAAAGGGGGAGAGAAATGAAAAGGAACATCAGGAGGATTCGTTTATGAAAGGGAAAAAGTTTTTAGCAATGATATTAAGTGCAGCGTTGGGAATGTCAACGTTTGCGGCTTGCGGAAGAAGAGTCGTGGAGCCGGAGAAAAAGACCACAGAAACAGAGGCTGAGACTGGGACGGAAGAAACGGAAAACTCAGAAGAGGTGACAGAGGAGACAGAAACGGAAAATGTGGATGAAGATGACATTTTTGCACAGCTTGCAGGAGAAAGCTTTATGTTTACCAGCGGAGCCGGTGCATGGGATTCTACATTGATTTTATCCGAGGATGGCTCTTTTGTGGGAAATTATCATGATGCAGATGCAGGAGATAGCGGGGATGGATATCCAAATGGAACCCTTTACTATTGTGATTTCTATGGAAAATTCACCCAGCCGGAAAAGATAAATGATTATACCTATGAGATGCAGTTGGAGAATATTGCAACGAAGGAAACAGAAGGCGACACGGAAATTAAAGGCGGCGTGAAATATATTTACACGGGACCGGCTGGTTTGGAAGAGGTTTATGATTTATATATTTATCTGCCGGGTGCACCGTTAGATGAATTGCCGGAAAGATTCCTGGACTGGGCATCCATTGGTCTTACCGATGAGGATACGACGCTTCCATTCTATGCAATTTTTAATACGCTGACCTTTGATACCTTTTTAGGACCGAGTGGAGATAAGGTTACGGTAAATGATAAAACCACAACTTCCGATGTATCCATAGAGAGTGAATTGCAGAAAATCGAGGAGAAAGCAGCAGCCATGCAGGAAGACCTTTCCAGTGGAGAACTGACACAGCAGGAAATGAATACCCTGTCTTTGCAGTTGTATCAGTTGTGGGATAATGAGCTGAATTCTATCTGGAGCCGTTTAAAAGAGACTTTGGATGAGGACACTATGACGACTCTTACCCAGGAAGAGCGTGACTGGATTAAGACAAAAGACAGTGCAGTAGAGGAAGCCGGTAAAGATGCCGAGGGCGGAAGCCTGCAGCCATTATTGGAAAATGATAAGGCGGCAGAATTAACAAAAAACAAGGTATATGAACTGGCAGAGTATTTGAAATAAAAAGATATTTTAGCGAGGAAAAATGGTTACATTAAATGATTACTTATACTCCGGAGCAACGGTGTTCCGGATATTGAAAAAGTATACGCAGGACCTCCGGGCATCCGCAAAAGTATCAAAAAATGAAGTGGATCTGGTGCACTGCAATTTCCTGATTCAGATTATGGAGCTATTAGAGCACAATGATTTCCTGACAGCGCAGTCCCAGAAAATCCGTGAGTTCTACAAATATATGGCAATGGAATATCCTTATCTTTCCTTTACTTTTAAAGGAAGAATCAAGTCACTGATTCGTGCGGAGGGCAAATTCAACGGCTATATTGTAGAGTACATTTATGATTATTATAAAAAGCATAAAAGCTATCCGGACATTGCAGAATTAAAGGAAAAGCTGAACTGCTTCCGTGATCTGATTGCATACCGGATTGTGATTTCCATGCCACGGTGTCATTTGAAAAATCATGAGAACCGCGAAGAAGAGGAATTAAAGCACCTTTATCAGATTGCAAATGTGCTGCCACAGTTTTTAGAGGAGCGTGGATTTACGGCAGAGCCGACAGGCGGTGTCTTAAGAAGCAGTTCCCCGCTTTTGGATGATGCTGTAAAACCATATTACCGGGATTATATCACCAGCGAAAAGGAGGACGATTACAAATCCTTACATATTACTTTTTATGATAACAGTGCGAGATGTTATGTGGAAATGCAGCTTCGCACAAAGCAGATGGACGATATTGCAGAAATCGGTTCCGCCAATCATATTAATTATGAGAAAAAACAGGAAGCATCCAGGGCACGCCGGGATACCATCCCGGAGGGAGAATGCATTTATTTTGATGAAGCTTATGAACGGTGCAGGCGTTTGCAGGAACTGGAGCTTTCCGGTGTGGATGTCGACATGTTTACAGCAGTAAGCAACAGCCTGATGAATGACGGCTGCGGCTTATACCGGGGAAGACTGATTCTTCCTTATGAGCATTTGTCGAGATTTCAGAATGATTTGATTGATTAGAAATAGAACAGAATGGAAGCGTATGAAACGGAGAAGGCAGCTATGGGTGAAAATATGGAAAAGGAACAATGGATGAAAGAGAGTCTCCAGATGCAGAAGGCAAGTTGGATTCAGGATGAAATCACAAAGCGCAGAGAGCGGGAAGATGAGTTGCTGCAGCAGATTTTTATGGAACAGAAAATGTTGCAGGAACTGGACGAAGACATGGACGAAAATATGGCACATGCCAGAGAAGGCCGCAAATATCGGGAGGACATGAAGGAGCGGGTCAATGACCGGGTATATGAAATCCATGACCTGAGTGCAGATAAGCGAGAGGGAATGCGGGAATACAAATATGCATACCGCAGAGGCTACGCCCTTGCCATGTTTTTCTTTTCACTGGCATTGTGCGTCTTTGTAGGCTTTTTACATGGAATCACATCACAAATCTGTCTGATGCTGATGTTCTTTACCGGCGTGCAGGCTGCCATTTTTGTACATCAGAAGCAGTGCTTCTTTCTCTGGAGACTCATCTGCGATATTTTCTCAGCAGTAGTTTTCCCGGTGATGCTGGTTCTCTTTATCGGCTATGAATTAAAGTACGGCTTCTATGATTTTCTGCTTCCAATCTGCCTTATCGTAGGACTGGTGCTGCTGGCACTTACCACAGCATCCTATTTCCTCTACGATCCATACCGCAGTGCCCGCCGCAGAGTCGGTGATGCCAAGAGCATGATCCGTTCTATTGAGCGTTCCGCCAAAAAACAGGTCAAGAAGAGCCAGAAGCAGCAGGCGAAAGACGAGCTTCGCCAGAACCGCCTGCAGCAGAAGGAGCAGGATAAAGCCGAGAAGCTTCGCATCAAAGAAGAGCAGCGCCAGGAAAAAGAGCTTAAGAAAGCCGCACAGCGCGAAGAACAGCAAAAACTCCGTGACGCAAAGAAGCAGGAAGCCTTAGAAAACCGCGAAGAGAAGAAGCTTGCCCTCAAGGACGCTGTGGCAGCCAAGAAAGAGCAGTTCCGGGAGAAGTTCCGGAAGGATGGGGGAGGGGAAGAAACGGAAGAAGAGGAGAAGGAGAAAGCGGAAGAGGACGTTTTTGCTTCAGATGAAGGCACGGAAGATACAGAAAATGCAGAGCAGGGCGAGACAGTAGTTGTGGAAGATGCGGTGCAGGAAGAAGATGGGGTGTTAGGGTAGATTGAAAATATGGCAGATTTTCAAGATCCGTCTATTAATTTTCCACAGTAAATTTACACTACCAAACAATACAAATGTATTGAAATAGAAATGATTTAGCATTATAATGAAGAAAGCAGATGGAAGAGAGGTGCTGAACATGGCTAGTACAATTCAGGTTAGAGTAGAAGATGAGTTAAAGAGTAAATCAGATGCACTATTTAAAGATTTGGGCACAGATACAACAACAGCAATTAGAATGTTTTTAACACAGGCTGTTGCGGAAAATGGATTTCCTTTTGAAATAAAAAGACAGGTAGAATCAAATCCATATGCACCGATGACTGAGAACGAGATGCTTGCAAAATTGAAAAAGTCCAGAGAACAGGGAATGTTCAGGGAAGCAGATTGTGTGATTTCTGATATGAGGTCAAAGTATGGATTATAAGGTTGTTTTGATGAAGGATGCGGAGGAGGATCTTGATAGATTCATTACATATCTTTTGCTTGAAAAGAAAAGTGAGCAGGCTGCAAGAAATTTATTAAATGATTTTGAAGCAACAAAAATAAGTCTGTCAAATGTTGCAGGGAGCCTGAAACTTTGTGATAATCTCAAACTAAGAAAATTAGGATATCGAAGAATCAATTTTTTATCGCATCGATATTTTATGCTTTATCGTATTGAAAACGATACTGTTTATGTGGACAATATTTTTCATGAATTGCAAGACTATGAAAATAAAATGAATTAAATGTTTGAATACAAAATCCTACCCATGGGGTCATCTCTTAATTTTGAATATGAGTTAGGAGATAGCCTGGATGGGTGGGATTTTTCTATGAGGAAAGTTATCTGTAAGAGTGATATATGTTGCAGAGAACATCAGATATGCGATACATCATAGAAACTACAAAGACGGATGCCGGAACTAGAGTATTGTCAATCACAGAGGATGTGGCACAGATGTTTCAGGCAATTATCGAGGATAGAAATGCACCGAAAGTGGAGAAAACCATAGATGGATATAGCGGATTCCTGTTTTACGATGATAATGGAAGGCCACTTGTTGTGATGCATTGGCAACACCGCTTTAATCATATGGTCGGCAGATACAAAGATATCTACCGGGTGTAGATGCAAAACATCACACCTCATGTATGCCGACACACATATTGCTCGAATATGGCAAAATCGGGAATGAATCCCAAGACGTTACAGTACCTCATGGGGCATTCGGATATATCGGTTACAATGAATGTGTACACGCATATCGGATTCGATGATGCAGAGGAAGAATTGAAACGGATGGAAGAGTTTAGAAAGGCACAGGCGGAGGTTGAGCAGAAGAAGGAGAAACCGATGTCGCAGAAAATGTTTAAGGTAGTTTAATATGAAAGAAGGATGACGCTCTGGCTTAGGATTGTTTTTAAAAAGGTTAACGCAGGTTTACACCCTGATAAAAACTTTGTATAATACTATCAATAGAATGAAGAGAAAGCTATGACGTATAACAAGAAAAAGCTATAGTTAGGAAACGACGCGCGTTGAGATGGAAAGAAGGTTATAATTTGGATTATTTAATTGAATATGATGAATCAAATCCTATATCGATAGAAAAGTATGCGCAAAGACTAATTGGAAAAACATTTGCTGATGTATGCAATCAGGATGATTTAGATAAGTCAATTGTAGTTCATGAAACAAGTGATTATGAAACTAGTCATGAAAATAAAAAACGAAAAGGTGGTTTAGGAGAAATCATTGAAGAAAGATTTTTTCATTATCAGTGTAATAATGACTCTAGACCTGATTTTTATAAGGCTGGTGTAGAATTAAAAGTGACACCTTATAAAGTAAATAAGAATGGTACACTAGTGGCGAAAGAAAGATTGATTATCACTATGATTGATTATTTTTCGGTTATAGAAGAAACTTTTGAAAGTAGTCACATGTGGAACAAGGCAAAGTTGATTTTGCTTATATATTATCTTTATCAACAGGAAATACAGAGCCGACTTGATTATAGAATTGGATATGCAAAACTGTTTTCGCCGCCAGAGGCAGATATTAAAATAATCAAAAATGATTTTGAGATTATTGTCGAAAAAATAAAAGCAGGAAAAGCTCACGAATTATCAGAGGGTGATACGATGTATTTGGGAGCTGCGCCTAAAGCAGCAACATCAAAAGATAGGAGAAAACAACCCTTTAGCAATGAGCCTGCTAAACCAAGGGCATTTGCATTTAAAAATTCTTATATGACATATGTGCTGAACAATTATATTGTTCCGGGAAAAGATACATACGAAGCAATTATGCAAGATGGAATCGAATGTAATTTTGAAGATTATGTTATATCAAAGATTAATTCATATAAGGATTATACTGTCGAAGCTCTTTGTAGTGAATTTCAAATCGAATGTGATAAAAAACCTAAAAATCTTGAAGCAATGCTCGCGTATCGTATACTTGGCATTAAGGGAAATCATGCAGAAGAATTTGAAAAGGCTAATATTGTTGTAAAAACTATTCGAATTGGAAAAAACAACAAGATTAAAGAGAGTATGTCATTTCCGACATTCAAATTCAAAGAATTGATAGAAGAAGAGTGGGAAACATCAGTGTTTGGTACATATTTGAGTGAGACTAGATTCTTTTTTGTGGTGTATAAGTTTGATGAAAATGACGTGCTTCGCTTAAAAGGTTGCCAGTTTTGGAATATTCCATACGCAGATTTGGAAAATGAAGTTAAGAAAGTTTGGAATAAGACAAAGCAGGTAATCATAGATGGATTACAGATAGAACAACGAAATGGTAAGAATTATAATAACTTTCCTAATGCTTCAGAAAATCCAGTCTGCCACGTGAGACCGCATGCTCAAAATGCTCAGGATACATATGAATTGCCGGATGGTAGACAGTATCCAAAACAGTGTTTCTGGTTGAATAATCATTATATTTTGTCACAATTAAAAGGTGAATTTAAGGAGGGGTAGTTTATATGGCAAAAATATTGTCGAATGAAGAATTGATAGCTGTTTTAAAGGCAGACTATAGTGCAAAAACAATTAACAAAGAGTCAATATTAAGAAGACAGTGGAATATTGATACATTTAATGCCTTAGAGAGAAAACAGTTGAAGTATGATAAGCTAGAAAAAAGAATAATGTTGTATAAAACAATGGAGGGAGAAGAAGTATATATTCAGTATCCGGGTAAGGAATCAACTGAAAATCCTAAGATGCCATTAGATTTTAGACCAAAAGTTAAACTGAAGACAGGAGAGTATGCAATTGATTTATCCTTTGGTGCTATATGGGACATATTAGATGATATTTCTAGAAATCATAATGCTTATTTGAAGTACGTAGCTGCTTTATTTTTTAGAATGGGTTATATGCATGAATATAAAAAAATAAAGATGAGTTATGATTGTGAAATAGTAAAAATCAGCAAAGTTGGAGAAAAGATTGAAAAAAATGAGAAAATTCAGCTAGAGTGGTATGCTATGCAATTGGAAGAAGATGTTTGGTATACACTCAATGATAAGATGGGATGGATAAATCTTGGGAACAATCAAGTAATTTCATTTGAAGGTTTTATTAAATTGGTGGATTTATTGTTTCAGAATGAAGATTGTAAGTATTATTATAAAAATATTGTTATAGATAAGAAAGATAAATACAAGTTATCTAGTGGTAGAACAAATTCAAGTGCAGCAAATCTATTTATACTTAATTATTTAGAAGGAAATGTTAAGTTGTCAAAATTACTTGATGCATTCCAAAAGAGTAGGGGAGTTCCTATGATAAAAAAGAGTGATTACTCTGTGGTGACCGATAAAATAGTGATTAATGTCGATATAGAATCAAGATAATAATAACCCGAGAGACTACATTGCCTCTCGGGTTTTGTCTTCTTCAACTACATAAGCAGTTTCCTTATCAAATATGGTGTTGAGATATGTTCCCATGCGAGTGATAAGTCCAACAACTAAAGCATTACCCATGCAGAAGTAGCGGAATTTTTCAGGCATTCCTGTATTGGTCCAATCGTCATCGAATCCTTGTATACGCTCAGCTTCTATTGGAGTAAGAAGTCGGAGTTGTTTGGTTTGAGGATCTTCAATGACATGGGTGCTTCTGTTTAGGCTAGATTCGCTTGTTAGCATTGTACGAGCAGGCTTATCTATTGGGTCAGGAAACGCAATAGGACCTTCAGAAAAAGTATAGGTATGACCAGTTTTACTGGTACGTTCTATTTTCTTTGCGCCCTTTAAATATTTCCATTTATCAAGGTTGTTGCCAAGGTAAAAGCGTTCTTCAACATCTTTATTAAGAAGAGTACGAAGCATTGTAGATTCTTCGTAAACAGGTGTTGTATCACATGTGTAAATTGTACCGTTATACATAAAGCCAGCATTGCCAAAAGCGTATGAAAAATGTTCAGTCACATCGGCTAAGTCAGATTCAGTTAATACGGTACTTCTGATATCATCATTAGATACACCAACAATCTTAAATGTATGAGCAAAGAAACCAATATTGTTGAAAATACAGTCTGGTCTAGCAACTGACTTGCTGATATGAGTTGAATAATTGGTTTCATTTTTGTATGCAAAAATGAAAGTCCGTCGTCTTCTCTGTGCAAAACCATATTCAGCAGCATTAATTACGCGCCATTCTACATTATACCCTAATTCGTTGAAACAAGTAAGAATAATACCAAAGTCTCTTCCACGCTGATTTGCTGGTGATTTTAGTAATCGGTCTACATTCTCAAGAATAACAAAACTAGGAGATTTTGTTTCAAGAATATCTCTTATATCCCACCATAAGACACCTTTCTTCCCGTTAATTCCAGTTGCACCAGTTCGCGCAACAGAGTAATCCTGACATGGAAAGCCACCAACTAACAGGTTATGGTCAGGAATTGAAGATTTTTCAATTTCTGAAATGTTTTTGTTAACATGATTAATTGATTTGCCAAAGTGTGCACAATAACAGTCAAATGCATGTTGTGTTTTTTTCCCAGGTTCCCACTGATTGGCCCATACAGTGGTCCATTCTTTGCTAGCACGTTCCATTCCCAAACGAAAACCACCAACGCCTGCAAATAATTCACATATAGTTTTTTCCATCTGTAAGGCACCTCCTTATTTAGCCGAACGATCGTTCATTTTAACTTATGGTACTATATAATTATTGAAATGTAAAGAGTAAATTTTTTAGCTTTGTTAATAGTAACATAAAAGGAATTCAGAATCAAGATCAAAAGTGAGGTTTTTAAGAGAAAATCATTAGAAGATGTGTTAGAATCGATAGAGAGATCTGTATATTTTATAATACAAATTATTATACGTAAAAAGCAGGAGTTGGCGCATGAATGATTTCAGTAAAAACAGAGTACTGGCATTATATAAAATTCTCACAACATATACGGACGAGCAGCATCAGATTTCTATGCAGGATATATTGTTATATATGGAATCTGAAGGTTATTCTTGCAGTGAAGACAGTATTCTACGCTATATAAAGCAATTAAGAAATGAATTGGGTGTAGATGTGATTTCTAGTCGTGGAAGGAATGCTCGCTACTTTATCGGAACCAGACTTTTGGAAAAGGAAGAGATGAAGCTTATCATTGACTCTGTCAATGCATCTAATTTTATTGAGAAAAGTATTGCAACCCAAATGATTGATAAACTAAAGAGTACCATGAGTACTTATGATGCTGAAGACTTAGACAGAAGTGTGTTAGGTATTAACATTGCAAAAGCGGAGAATAAGAAAATTCTCTACAATGTAAATATTATTCAGGAGGCTTTGGTAAAAGGCGTCCGGATTAGTTTTGATTATATGGGTTGGGATAAAAATAAAAAGCTGGTGAAAAAGTCTGAACGAAGATATAACATGAATCCCTGGGCATTAATATGGGCGAATGACCGATATTATTTGTACGGTTATGATATAAAAGAAACGGACGGTGTATTGAGCGAAAGAAACTATAGAGTGGATAAGCTTGACAATATTCAGTTGTCTGACATTCCGAGAGAAGGAAAAAACCAGTTCAGGAGTTTTAATGCAAATACATATGTATCAAGGCGAATGGGCATGTTCTCAGGAAAAGAGCAGGTAATAAATGTAAGGATTCCGGAGTCTTTGGTTGGAGCATTTATAGATCAGTTTGGTAAACGAATTACAATTTCTGAAGATTCAGAAGACAAGTTGTTGGTAACTTTTATTGCAGTGCCTTCGGTTATTCTGCTTGGATGGTTGTTGGGCTTGAAATCTGTAGAAGTTGTGGAACCACAGAATGTAAAAGAAGATATAATTAATTTGTTACAACATAATATGAATTTCTATGAAGAAAAGAATTGACGCAAATATGCGGCAATTCTTTTTTGCGTTTCGTGGTAAAATTATATATAATTTTACTAATAACATTCACATGGGACACGAGCAAACTAATAGAGGAGGTTTGAAATTTGAAAGATTATTTATTAGATGTTATGCAACAACAAGAGCATGGTTTATATCTGTGCGAATTACCGACTGGTAACGGAAAGACTTTTGATTCGGCACAGGCAATGAAAGAGTATGCAGATTCAATTGGCGATGATACCAAAATCATTTACCTGACAACTTTAAATAAGAATTTACCAGAAGATGCATTGAGGGCGGCATATGGGAGTGAGGAGCTTTATAAGCGTAATGTATTGAGATTACGCTCTAATTTTGATGAGGTTGTAGAAAAAATTCTTGAGATTGAAGTGCCGGAAGAAATGAAAACAGATGCGTATCTTAAATTATGCAAGGATGTTTCCCTTTACCGTAATGCTGTGGATAAAAGATATGCCGATAAGGAATATATAAAAGAATTGGCTGACAGAATAACAGAAGGTGACAGGCAACTTCGATACGAAATTACTAAACGCTTAAAGAACAAATTTCAAACAAAGACACAGCGTAAAAAAGCTATTAGAACTGATGCGAAATATAAATGGATTGGAAAATTATATCCTGCAGTATTTACAGACGATTACAAAATAATATTAATGAGTGTCAGTAAGTTTATGAAGAGAAATTCTATTCTTATTGATTCCAGTTATGAGTTTTTGAATTCTGATTTGATAGAAAACGCAGTAATTGTTATTGATGAATTTGACGCAACGAAGGATACTATACAAAGTGAGCTGATAGAAAAGTCGTTGGCAATGCAGGAAGACTATATACAGTTGTTTCGTCAGATATATCGTACTTTGAACCCAAATGATTTTTCGTCCAGTATGAGACAGGCTATGGATAAGGTTGAAAAATCAGGGAATAGAAATACATTTACTACATTAATGGACGAAGCAAGAAAAATTGCAGAGAATTATCATGTAAGGTTAAGTATAAAAACAAAAGAAGATTTGGTGAATCAGAGACAGATTTTCCTATTTAATGATGGTTCATTCCATACGGTTTTAGAAGAAGGTGCACAGTATATTCGCTCATCCCTGAATAAAGAAGACAATCGTATTGATGTTTTCTTTGAGGGGAAAGATGATTTTTTCAAGAATAGAAATAAAGAGAAGGATATTGTGTTATATAGCCTATTACGTGAGATTAATGTATTTCTTTTGCATTTTAGGTTATTTTCTATAGAATGGGCAAGAAATTACATGGAGATTATAAATAGTTCCAGAAGCGGTATCATGGATGCGATGAATTTGGAGAATGCTATTAGTACAATCTTAAAAAGATTAGAATTAACTAATAAGCAAAGAGATTTGTTGATGGGTGAAACATGCCAAATGATTAGAAATAATCGTGAACTGATATTGGAGGATAGAAGCTTCTATCAAGTTGGCATGGAGTATTATGAATTTGAGGATAATGATTCTCATCATGACAATACAAATCTTAAATTTGTTAAGGTATATGATACTCCTGAAAAAATCATGTTATACCTTGCAGGGAAAGCAACTGTGTTTGGGATATCGGCAACTGCTGAAGTTGATACAGTTGTTGGAAATTATGATTTGAAATATTTTAAGAAACAGTTAAAAGAAGGGTTTCATAAGACACCGGGTTATTTAAAGGACAAAACAAGAACTGCATTAGAAAAAAGATGGAGCGCTTATGCAGATGGCGAGATAAATGTACATGGGGAAGTAATCAGCAGTAATATACAAGGATTCAATGCAGAAGATTATTGCAAAACATTTATGGATGCAGAATTTGCACGTTATGCTTCAAACATTATCACCAATATAATAGATAACGAATATCAGATAATAAGATATTGCAATGTACTTCAAGCAATGTGTATTTTTAATAGGAATGAAGATATTCAATCAATGTTGTACTTGGGAATGGCATTGCCGAAAAAGAACAATCCCGGCATGGATGAAGGCGTTCTGCAGCAGTTGTTTGAATACTCTCAGATGGAGACACAGCAGAGTAATAGTAGTGTTTGTTTCTTGAAAAGCGACAATTTTGAACAGGATAAGGAAGAATTGCAACAGCGATTGTCATGTGGAGAAAAGATATTTGTTATGTCATCTTATCAGACTATAGGTGCTGGACAGAATTTACAATATAAGATTCCGAAAGGTAAAAAAGTTGTTCAACTGGGAGAGTTTACCGAAGGTGACAAGAGATTCTTATATAAGGATTTCGATGCATTGTATCTGGGAAATATAACTAATATGACAGTAAATACATATCAGGATGAGACAATAACATCTCATGATTTGTTGCAGATGTTGTTTCAAATTGAGGAATTATACGAGAATGGTGAAATGAATTATTCTGAAAAGGACCAAATGTTAAAGCTTGCGTTTCGCTCTTATACAGGAAGTGACCAATTTACTTTAAACAAGTTGTATAAGTTAAAGAGTGTAGTTGTGCAAGCTAGCCGAATGGTTTTACAAGCAGTGGGGCGTATGTGTAGAACATTTGTAAAGAGTCCTAATATATACTTGTTTGTTGAGTCGGAACTGTTAGAGAAATTGTATGTTGGTGAAATAAATAAACGTATATTATCACCTGAAATGAAAGCAATTGTATCTATGCGAGAGACAATTGGAAAGGATTATCTTCCAGAAGAAAACCTTATGCTTAATAAGGCTGAAAAGATATCCTCGGTTGGTCTTTGGACGATTCGAAGAATGTTGGCAAAGGATTGGACTATTGAAAGTATGCAGTTGTGGGAACAGTTAAGGTCGTTGGTATTACAGTATCCGACGGCAAGTATATATGACTGGCAGAATAATGAATATCTTCAAAAACTTTATATTACAAGTGGAGAAAAGCGGAACCAGTATATTTACTCGCAGTATTCAGATTTCAATGATGTTACTATAGATTTTGGAAACGACAAGGTGGCATTTAAAAACAGTAAAAGAGCTAAAATAAAGGGGAATTCTGATGAAGTTGCTATTTATGAAATGAGTGAAAAGGAATCCGGTTTGCAGGCGATACTTAGATATCCCGGAATGAAAGCTCATTTTGAAGAAATGGGATATGCATTGAAATTTGAAATGAATGAATATCTTCTTAGTCCAGTATTGTTTCATAATATTTATAAAGGTGCATTGGGCGAAGTGGCTGGTAAGTTTATATTGAAAAGAGAATTGGGAATTGAATTATCACCAATAACAGTGCCGGAATATTTTGAATTCTTCGATTATAAGCTATCTGATGATGTGTATGTTGATTTTAAGAATTGGAAGTTTACATATGTGCAGGATAGAGACGAAATCAGAAAAGATATATTGAGAAAGCTGGAGGCTATAGGGGCTAAACGGGTCTATATCATAAATGTTGTATCAGATAAAAATTACAAGCCGAGTGCCATATTGGATCAGTGCTTGGTGGAGATTCCGATGCTTATAAGAGAAGATGGTACAGTTTGTTATGAAAATTTACATATGATTCGTAAGGAGGATTTCGAAAATGTTAACTAACAGAATTAATGTTACCTACAATATAGAAAATATTGATGCTGATTTTGATATTTTTAGGGTCGAGAAGGCTAATAAGGATTATTACAAATACAATATCTTAGATTCGGCAGTATATGAATTTAAGGCGGCAGCAGTTCAGTGGACCTTTGGTGCAACTGCATTGGTGCTGTTCCGTAAGGGTGAGGTGACAGAAAAGCAATTTAAAGAAAGTATTATGAAAGAGTATGAGGATGTAAAAGTTCAAAAGATTGATTTGTTTGATAGCGAGCAGTGCAATAAATGTTTTTATTTTGAAAACAGATTACTTGCACAACTCCTGATAAATTCAATGAGAACGCCTAAGCATGAGGCTTTTATGTATAATAATCTCACAGGTAAGCTTTTCTATCATGACCCATCATGGAGACATAAAGATAAATTAACAGGTAAGGTGAATTTTATCAGATTCTTGGAGATTGTTATTGATCCAGGAATGTATCTCAATTTGGAACATAAAACTTTCAAGAGATATGATCGAGAAAGTAACGGACTGTATGTAATAGATTCAAAGACTTGTGAGTTTAGAAAAAAATTAAAGACAGATACCAATGTCATTACATACAAGGAAGGTTCCTTGCCGCATAATCACTTTAGAGTAGATAATTTTGATATATCTGATATTGCGCATTTTAGGAAAAGTAAGATGGGCGTAATGGAGCAGTTTTTAAGAGATGTGAATGATAATCTTTCTAAATATATGTCCATAGACATTGTGGAGAGGGAAGATGCACAAGAATTTGATATCTCCAATTTGGAAAAGAAGGGAATATCAGAGTTTGAATATGGTGAAATGTTACAGAAAAATGGTGTTGTAATTGTAGATGATAATAACTCTGAAGTATCAAAGAATATTGTAGCAAAGCTCCAAGAGGAGTTGGAGAAGTATTATCATGTAAAGGCAGCGGTAGGAAATCTTTCGGAAGAAGCATATAATATCAGAATCATTCATGATGGTGAATATTATGCTGAAAAAGAGATGCATGATCCACACAGTGATAACTTAAAAGGATATATTGTACAGCATATAACAGAAGAGGCCGAGCATTTTACAAATACAAAGGGAAGTTCTCCAGATATAAAGAAGATTGTTCAGGAACTTATAATAAAAGGTGATGTAAGAGAACGCATGATTTCAATTTTTGATTGGAAAAGACTTGATTCTGGAAAAGATTGGACCTTTGTTCTTAGAAAGAAGATAAAAACAAAATACGGTGAAAATGCAGCGCATATAAATCATGCTAATAAAAAGGCACTCAATTATTTCCAATATTATCGTTTGAAAATTGATTGCAATGGTGAAATGGAATTTGATACATTTTGTGATAGTAATCAAGATGAAGCAGAAGAGTGGAACAAGATTTGTTATGCATATGATTTTGTAGAAGACAAACATCGTGGTGCACAGAATCAGGTAGAAGGATTAATGTATTCGGATATTGAAAATATTCATGCCATATTGTTAACACGCGAAAAGACATTGCCTAATATATCAGCATTAATGAATACACTTATGGAAACGGATGCAAAAGGAAGAGTTTCAAAAGAATTATTATTGGAAGCAATAGATGATTTTGAAAAAGATAATATTGATTCAAGGGAATGTATTTCTGAATGGAAAAGTAAGGTGGCTGCAGAAACAGAAATGATTACCAAGAAAGCAATGAAAAAGATTTTAAATATGCGCACAGGGATTGCATCAAAATTCAATAGGTTTTTACATGAAAAGTATGGAGTCTGGATTGATGGCGAGCTGAGAAAAGGGGAATTTGAAGCGACTTACCAAATTGGAAATCTTTTAAACATCAAGTACGAATACAATGAGAAAGACTACTTAGATGGACGTACATTTGTATATTATGTGGGGACTAAGAGTAAGAGATTAGCATATCCAAATGCTTGTTGTATGCGTAAGGTGATTTCTTTGGGAGAAGAACTTGAATATGAGGAGGCTCTTCCGTTGATGGCAGTAGAATTTGTGCGTAATAGTCAATATACGGTTCTTCCATTTCCGTTTAAGTATTTGAGAGAATATATTGAACAGTGCTAATTTATTTGACGGATATTTGATAGGAATGCCGGTACATATATTTAGTTGATGGATAGTTGATGATTTAACAATTTTTCTATGTATCTGTTAGCGAAAAGGCTTTGTTTTCTGGATGTTGACGTATTTTCTAGCGTGGGAATTTAGGTGATGGGTAGCTGATAGACGGAAAGTTATTTAAACAAGAGCAGCGGTAACACCTCCACCAATTCCTGGTGCAAATCCATCAAAATACACCAGCCCTGTCCATTTTCAGCCCTGGCAAAACATGATATGATAATCCCGCAAAGAGAAATTCATATAACAAAGAATACTAAACTGACAAAATTGGTCTTTTCAGGATATGTACAATCATGCTGAAAGCTTGTATGATATACATGAGCAGAGTAAAAAGTCACAAAATGACCTGTTTTTATGAAAAATACACCAGAATAGAGTCTTTACAATTTGTAAATTATGGATTATGCTTTGCGTGTGGTTTGAAAACCCAATGGAATTTGACAACTGAATAGCAGTTACAGATTTGAGTAAAATTACGGTTCATATACCCGCAGGATGAAAATCACAGTTATCATATTAGTAGGCTGATGGATTGAGAGATGAAGGCCGAGAGGCTGGATGGAAGTCCGGAAAAATGCGGGAGTAGGTATGTGGCGTAAGGATAATAATCCATGAAGGGCGAGAGGTTCGTCCTGGTTCCCGCAAGGCAGACAGGGGAGATAGTGCTTCTCTTATGAGAAGGGCGTCGTGAACACAGTTTAAGTGGCTCGTCTGTAGCTCCCGGAGCTGAGTACACCTTTACGTATACGGGGCGATGAGGGGTTGAAAAGACCGGCGTATACCTTAATAGGAACTACAGGAAGAGTGGTTCGAACTGAAATAAAAAGATTGCAGTAGATAACAAAATCGTTATCCATAGTTTTGCGTTTATGTGAGCTGTGGGTAACGTTTTATTTTATGGCGATGAGGAGAATGGACGTTGTTCTTGAATAAACGGAAATTCGACGACCGCTGTTCAGAGCGAGATTCGTAAAGCAAATCTCGTCTCTGTTTTGAGTGATAAAAACGTAGCAGGAAAAGGAGGTTACGCATGAACAAGAAAAATAACGTGACAGATAAGAATATCAAGATAAAAACTACCGGAGGAACTACGGTAAATATCGCTTGCTCTTATGCAAAAGATAAGACTCTGGAGGCATTGCTTTTATCTTATCTTGAGCGTGAAGTTGTAGAAAAAGTACCGACATAAGATCGGTTACCTGATGATGTTAGATAGTGTGTGTCACGCTTGTGATTAGCAAAAATAACGAAAATCATATTTTGTCAAATTTTTTGGAAATAAGTGGTAGACAAACATATGGTCGTGGTGTACTATGATTTTGTGGCAAAGAAAAATAAACATAAAAATAATAAATACTGCCACAGATATCTATTAAGTACACTGTGCGCGACCAGCCATCGCAAGACCGGTGAATATGTTTTAATTTAATAGTTGGCAATAGACAGCTTAAGAATATAAGGGATTTATAAGACACTAAAAATGCAGACCGCTGTCCATGGTCAACAAAGCGAGCGAAAGCTCATTACATACGATGACGGAACCTGTGGGTTCCGTGTTAGGACTAAGTAAATAATGACAAGCAATGCAAAATGCCAATGGTGCAGATTTTGTTTTATTTGTCGTACTTTCGTATGTATGTGCGATTAGCAGTTGTTACGGATGTAACAATCGACTTTGTTAACTATGGAGGGCGGTTTTTTGTTCTTAGCCGGAGCGACGGTAAAGTGATATTTTAAGCTGTTTTTTCATGTTAATCGGAAGGGATGAGTATATTTTGCAACAGACAAGTGAAGCGACTTTTGTTGAAACAGAAGGTTTACAGCATGAGAAGAATGTGCAGGGGAAGGTAAAACGGTATGGAAAATATACTGTGAAGTCGACCTTTACCGGTAATTGCAGTATTACGGATGTTATGAATTGTTATATAGAACGGAAAGCATCACTTAAGTATCAATAGTATGTATTTAGATAACAAGGAGGAAATGGAATGAGTAAGAAACAAATTGATGTATATAGAACCGGGAAGTATTTGAGATTGTCTCAGGGAGATGAAGATATCGACGGATGGGACAAGCAGGAAAGCAACAGTATTTCCAATCAAAAGCTTTTGATAGAAGGATTTATTGATGCCCACGACGATTTGAAGCTGGTGGATGTTTTTATTGATGATGGTTACAGTGGAAGTAATTTCGACAGACCGGAATTTCAGAGAATGATGACGTCTATGGAAGCGGGAAATCTGGATTGTATTATTGTAAAAGATTTATCCAGACTTGCCAGAGAAAGAATCAGAGCTGATGAGTTGACTCTAAGAACCTTTAAGAAATATGGAGTGCGTTTTATTGCTGTGTCGGATAACTATGACAGTATGACGGCAAATCGTGGGGAAACACACACTATAATTCCTTTTAAAAATCTCATGAATGAACAGTATAACAATGATGCGTCCATTAAAGTTCGTGCCAGTCAGAATGTGAAAAGGATGAATGGTCAGTTTATCGGAGCCTTTGCACCTTATGGATATAAAAAAGCAGAGAATAATAAAAATCTGCTGGTGCCGGATCCCTATGCAGCAAGTGTGATGCAAGGGATATTTGCCAAGAAGCTGGCAGGTATGAGCGCTTCGGGGATTGCAAAAATACTGAACAAGAATGGAGTGCTTTCACCATCGGAATGCAAGGTAAAATGCGGTGAAAAATTCAACACAAGCTTTAAGGGAGCGGGTCAGTCTGCGTGGTCTGCAAAGACTGTCGGAAGGATACTGAAGAATGTGGTGTATATCGGAACATTGGCTCAGGGCAAGCGTACAACAGTCAGTCACAAGGTAAAAAAGGAAATTCAGGTTCCTGAGTGTGACTGGATTGTAATTGAAAATGCACATGAGCCAATCATAAGTAAGATGGATTTTGATGTTGTACAGATTCTTATGAGTCGTGATACCAAGGCGATTGTTGGGCAGAGTGAATCCTATATGTATGCCGGAATTCTTTATTGCGGAGATTGTGGCAGTAGCATGGTTCGTCGTAAGGAGTTTTATAGAGGGCAGGAATATATAACCTATATTTGTTCTAATTATAACCGAAACAGTAAGGATGCCTGTAGCCGCCATTGCATCCGTGAGGATATTCTGGAGGAAATTGTACTTGGTGAATTGCAGGGGTACATCAACAGTATGTGCGACTGTGAAAAGGTTCTTGAGCATCTTGATAGGCTGAATATAAATTATGATGAAGCGGTGGCGCATGATAAGGAAATTGCTATGTTGAAAGAAGAACTTACGAAATGTTCTGTGTTTAAATCATCACTTTATCAGGATTTACAGGAAGAAATTATCAGTAAGGAGCAGTTCACAAGATATCGTGATGAATTCTCGGCGAGGAAAAGAGCACTTGAACAGGCAATTAAGGAACAGGAAGAGATTATACGCAGTATTTATGAAAATGGAATTGTAGTGGCAAAGGATCTGGAGCAGTTTCGGGAAAATCTGGTGATAGGAAAGTTGGACAGAATGGCATTGGTTTCATTTATTGACAGGATTTTAATTTACGATGATTTCAAGGTGGAAATTGTATTCAAGTACCGTCAGGAGATGGAGAAGGTTGCAGGATTAATCCAAGTAGCAAATGAAGCGGTTTTGGAACCGGATTACACCATGGTAAATGGCGTACCGGTGTTGGAACTTAAGGAGGCGGTGTAAATGGCGAGGACGAAAAATCGATTTAATGCAATGGTAGTACCGGAAACAGTCAGTGCGGATATGCCTGTAACAATTGTCAGATCTTTCCGGGTGGCACTTTATGCCAGATTATCCGTGGAGCTGAAAGCAAGACCTTCGGAGTCCATCGCTAATCAGTTGGATATCATGAGGGAGTATGTAAAAGGCAAAGCTGAATTTGCAGAGTGGTATGAATATGTGGACAATGCGGTATCGGGAACCAACTTTGACAGACCATCCTTTAAGCGAATGATGGATGATGTAAGGAATAAAAAGATAAGCTGTATTATCGTGAAGGATATGTCCCGTTTTGGCAGGGATTATATTGAAACCGGTAATTATATCGAGACGATTTTCCATTTCTTGGTGTGAGGTTTATATCCGTTAATGATCACTTTGATACGGATGTGGAATTTAATCAAAATAAAGCACTGGAGATTGCACTGAAAAATCTGGTGAATGACATGTATGCAAAGGACATTTCCAAGAGGGTTGCAGTCAGCCGCAGGCTTGATATGGAACGGGGTAAATTTACCGGAAGTAATGCACCTTATGGATATAAGGTAGATAGTAAGGATGCTCTTCGCAAGTATCTTGTGGATGAAGAGGCAGCAGCTGTGGTACGTCAGATTTTTGAATTGGCAGCAGAGGGTGTGACACTGAGAGAAATCGGGAGGGCACTGCAAAGTTATCGTCTGTCTCTATCGGGAGATTATCTGAAAACCGGGAAACTTTATGTGGATGAGGGGCAGGAGGCAAAAGCATGGTATGCCGGAACCATTTCCAATATTCTGAAGAATCAGACTTATATCGGAAATATGGTACAGAGCAAGAGGCGCACCAGGCTGAGTGAGAATGAGCCAAGGCATGTTATTGATGAGGAGGACTGGATTATTGTGGAGAACACCCATGAGCCTATTGTGGACAAGGAGTTGTTTGACAGAGTAAGAAAAGTGCTTGGACAGAAGGTGTTTTCTTCGGACAGAGGAAGGAATTTACCGATAAAAGATGATATTTTCGCAGGGATTTTGTTCTGTGGAAATTGTAAGAGAAGGATTCCACAATTGTCACGAATCGTAGAAAAGGATGGAAGATTGGAACGACAGTATTTTTATTCATGCAAATATAATTATGATTTCGGTGGTGAGAAGTGCGGTTGTACCATCTTAGAGCAGGAACTGGTAAAGGCGGTTTATAAGATTCTGGAAGTGAATATTGCGGCACTTTCAGATTGTGGGAAGATGGAAAATGTGCTACAGAGTGCTATGGAAAAGGAGTTAAAAAAGTGCGATGTGCAGATACGACAGTTGGAGAAGAAGATTGAGAAGCTGAATTATGAAGAAAGTAAGGGTTATCAGGGATATGTGACCGGAGAAGTGAGCAAAGAAGAGTTCAGGCGTATGCAGGAAAAGTCTTCGGATGCAGTCATGAGGCTTCGGGGACAGATTTCTGATGAGGAGGCAAACAGACGTCGCTACAAAAGATTTTTTGGAAAGAAACTACAATGGTTGAGAGCGATTTACCGTTTTCAGAGAGAACTGTATCTGGATAGAAATATGCTGGTGCATTTGGGGCACAGTATTTATTTGTATCCGGATAACAGGATAAAGATTAACTTGAATTTCAAGGATGAGTATGCAGAGAGAGTAAAGGAGGAGGCTTAGAATGGAACAGATTGCAATGTATTTGAGATTGTCAAAGGAAGATGAATTTATCAGGGATGAGAGCAACAGTATTACCAATCAGCGTGCTTTTATCCGTAATTACATCAATAAGGATAAAGCCCTTCGCAAAATGAATGTGCTGGAATTTGTGGACGATGGTTATACCGGTAAAAATATGGACCGTCCGGATATGCAGAGGATGCTGACCTTGTGAAGAGAAAACAGATTAGCGGTGTTATCGTGAAGGATTTCTCCAGATTTTCCAGAGACCACATTGAACAGGGAAAATACATCGAGCAGATATTCCCTTTTATGGGTGTTCGGTTTATTGCTATCAATGACAATTATGATAGTGCAGATTATGTGGGCAGTATCGGTGAAATTGATGTTGCATTTAAGGGAATTCTTTATGATTTCTTCAGTGAGGAACAGTCGGTAAAGGTGAGTACAACTCTTGATGCCAAGCGTGGCAGCGGGAAATATATTTCTGCCTTTGCACCTTACGGATATATAAAGAGTCCAGAGGACAAGCACAAGCTGGTGGTGGATGTATATGCCAGTCAGATTGTGAAGCATATTTTTAGAGAATACTTATCCGGAAAATCTATGTATAAAATTGCTGAGTCTTTGAATCAGGAAGGGATTGCAACACCGAGAGTGTATATTGCCATGCAGGAAGAAAATGAAAGTCAGCTGGCAAAATACCGAGAGAAAAAGCCTCTTTGGAGTAATATTGCGGTGGGTAGAATTCTTAGTAATGAACAATACACCGGGGCAATGGTATATAACCGCTTCAAGAGTGAAAATGTGGGCGATAAACACGCAAAGGCCCTTCCGGAGAAAGAATGGAAGCGTGTGGAGAACTGCCATGTAGCCATTATAAGTAGAGAGAATTTTGAAAAGGTAGCATCTATGAGAAAAGGAAATACCTGCGCCGGTGCAGAGAGGAAACATGAGACACATTGCCTGACCGGTAAAATGATATGTGGTAATTGCGGACATCGTTTGTCCCACTCTTATGCCGGTCGCCCTAAGTATTATTGTGCCAAGCATTATCTGGATAAAGCAGATGGAAAATGTAATATCAGTGTTCTTGATGCGGATATGGAAGAAGGCGTGATGAGGTCCTTGCAGTTGTTTGTTGATATGTGGGTGGATTCCAGAAAGATTGTGGACATGCAGTGTGAGAAACAGGCACAGCGCCTGGCACTGTCAGAAAAGCACCTGCTTGATATGGAGAAAAGCTATGAGCGTATCAATAAGGATTTGCGTGATGCATACCAAAGCTACAAGATTGGCATGACCGATAAGGAAATTTATCTGGAGCAGAAAAAGACCTATGAGCAGTTACTTATGCGTATGCAGGAAAATATAGAAAAACAGAAAGTGGCAGTCGGTAAGTTGGCAACGGTGGACTTGCCGGAAGTAGCTGGTTTTGAAATGTTGGAAGGACATATGAAATTGCAGAAACTGAATAAGGAAATCGTGGATGCTTTCGTGGAAGAGATTATTGTATTTGCTAGGGACAGGGTGGAGATAAAGTGGAAATTTCGGGATGAGTTTAAGATGGAGTAAACACAGTATTTAGTGTGCTTATTGTAATTAAATTACTATATATAGGTTGAAATGATGTAAAAATTGTGATAGCATAAAACGGAACAAATGTTTGTGAAAGGAGACAGGTATGCTTAATTTAAATGATTTGTTTTTGGATTTTAATGATAATTTGACACTTAAGAAGAAATATAAGGATTTAGTAATTACAGGAAGAAATGCACTTAGGAATAAGATTGGAAGTAAATTTGAGGAGAATGATAGAAAGAAACCGAAATACTTTATGCAAGGTTCTTATGCGATGAATACAGCTATTAATCCAGAGGAAGATGAAGAGTTTGATTTAGATGATGGTGTCTATTTGCAGGGATATTCTGATGATAAAGATACCTGGCCGGCGACAACAACTGTACACGATTGGGTAAAGAAAGCAGTTGATAAGCATACATCTAATGACCCGATTGATAAAAATACTTGTGTTAGAGTCGTTTATGAAGAAAAGTACCATATTGACTTGCCGATATATATTATGGGCGAAGATGATGCTGATAATGCGTGTGCTTATTTAGCACATAAGAATAAGGGATGGATAGAAAGTGATCCCAAAGCATTTAAAGAGTGGTTTCAAAACTGTGTAAATGAAAATGGTCAAGTGATTCGTCATATGGTTAAGTTCTTGAAAGCGTGGAAGGTGAAAAAGGGAGTTGACATACCCGGAATGGCAATCACAATATTAGTTTGCAATAATTATACGGTTACTGATAAAAGAGAAGATATCTCATTGCTTGATACGGTAACTAATATATTGGATTGTTTGGATACAAAATTTGAGTGTTATAAACCTGTAACACCGACAGACGAAGATTTGTTTGCAGGATATAGTGAGACAAAGAAAGAAAATGTGATTAATAGCTTTAAGACGCTTAAAAGCAGATTGAATAAAGCTATTTATGAAGAAAAGAATGAAAAAAAGGCTACAGATTTATTGCAAAAAGAATTTGGTGACAGGTTTCCAGAGGGAGAGGATAAAGATAAGTCTATTTATGACAGAACATCCGCGCCGATTCAGTTAGGTGGTGAAGATAGTCATTTTGCATAAGGAAATTGTCAGTTATCTGTCTGAGCAAGGCTACATATGCAGATACGAGGATGAAGAGAATGTTATAACAATAGACATATGCGTAGAAGCTAGGGATATTCAGTTAGTTATGAAACTACCAAGATTTTATCCATATGAGTTTCCGGAAATATATTGTTATCAAGAATTTGATTTTCTCGTACCGCATGTATATACAAACAAACAACTATGTTTATTTGATGAAAATGAAGAAACTGTATATCCGGATCGATATCTTGAAATTGCAAAGATATCGATTGAACGTGCAATCAAATTATTTCAAGATAGTATATTGAAGAATAATCTGCTTGAATACAATTTAGAAGCGGTTTCTTACTGGAATACGAAGGCAGAATCTTTTGTTGTTATGTTGAGATTTGATGAATCGTTTTCGCATTATATATGGGCATATCAGATGACAAAAAGTAGCTATGTATGTTCAGACAGCAAAATAGAACTTATTACTTTTATCCGAAGATTACTTGGACTGGATATTGATGAACAAGACTTAAAACAAGTTTTGTTCGTTAAATCAGATGTAGTTATCACTATGCTTATTTCGAAATTAACAGATGTATATTTATGGTTGATTGGAAAGAAAAATGAAAAATTATATTTTGATTATATGTCGAAAAATAATAGTCCGAGTCTGATAATTTCAAGTTTTAATAACACAGTGGGTGATTGTTTGCTGGGTATTAAAATTGGGAAATTGAAGAGTAATAATGTGAGAATTACAAGAAAAAATATTGCAGGTGTTTTAAGAGCAAATTCTGGTAGAAGGTTTGAAAAGATTCAAATATGTGATATGCGAATGAAAAGACTTTTTACACGTGGAGGTGATGGTCGAGCAATGTTTGATAAAAAGTGTTTGTTCGTAGGCGGTGGTTCAGTTGGTTCGTATTTAGTTAAGGCGGTAACTGAGATTGGAATTAGTGACGATATAACCATAATAGATAAAGATATTTTGACTTCAGACAATATTGCAAGGCACCTATGTGGTGCAGATAAATTACTGTCTGAAAATAAAGCAGAGGCAATAAGTAATTACATGTTAGAACAGTATCCTACAATGCGTTGTGAAGGAATATATAAAAATGTATTAGAAATTATCGAAGAGTCCGCAGATTTTTTTGATGAATATGATATTGTTTTTGTGGCAGTAGGAAACTGGATGTTAGAGAAAAAATTTGTAAAATTATATAAAGAAGGTAAAATTAAACAGTGTGTATTAGTTTGGGTAGAACCGTACTTAATAGCAGGACATGTTATTGTGCTCAATACAGACTATACAGAAAAGACCAATGAATATCTTTTTGACGAGTGGGGCAATTTCAAAATTTCTGTGGTCGAAAATAGTAAGCAATATATGAAGAGTGAGGCCGGATGTCAAAGTGCGTATGCACCTTATGCAGGGTTTGAACTTCAAAAATTCATTTTGGATTTTGTTGATTTATATCATCGAGAGGTATATGAAAAAGAATGCAAGGCCAATTATGTTATTGATTGGTTTGGGCGTATGAAATGGGCAAGGATGAATAGTATTGCTATAAAGCCACGATATAGGTCTCTAGAAGATAGAACAATTAATATACAAAGGATTGATATTGACTAATGATTTTTAGAGCAAACGAGATTACAGTAATAATACCTGAGGACATTATATGCGAACTCAACAGATACTATATTGGGAATGAAAAAGAAGTTGGGGGTATACTATTGGGGCAATTTGCTGGAGGTATTATATATGAGGTGACGGAGATGGCTTGTATTAATTCTCTACATAGTACAAGAATCCATTATCGACGTGATGTTAAAAAGGCACAAAGCATTATCAATAAAAGATGGAGAGAGACAAATGGTGAGATAAATTACCTTGGGGAATGGCATACGCATCCCAATATGTTTGCAACACCATCTACTACAGATATGGAAAGTCTGTCAGCAATAATGGATAAGGTTGGAAATGTATTACCAGTTGTTATGCTGTTAATTTTAGGTGCAAATAATAAGACCAGTCTTAATGTTAGGAAGGAGAATGTCAACTATGCATGTATATTCGATAGATAAGGATATTAGAAGAAAAGTTATAGTGATTATATTTTGTATAAGTATTTTTATTTCAATAATCATGAAATATTTATTGAGTGTACCAATCGAATTCATTGGTGAATGTATTAAGAAGGTGGAACTGTTAAAAATATTATTGCAAATAGGAAATGTATTGGATGTTTTTTTGGATATAATTAGTGCGCCTGTAATATATGCCATTTTATATTGGTGGTTCGATAAGAAATTATGGAAAACGGAATATATTAACAAAGTCTTACAGATTCCGGATTTGAATGGAGAGTGGACGGGTAAAGCAAAGTCTTCGTTTGGTGATAATAATGAATACACTATGAAGCTAACAATAAAACAGACTTGGAGTAAAATAAGTTTTGTTGCATCATTCCCAGATACAAATTCAAAATCAGAAAGTAACTGTGCATCGTTCTTCATTGAGACAAATGGAGATAAAAAGATTGGATTTGGATTTGTAAACAGAAGTAGGGAGGTTAGCGCGCAGCAATATGATGGTTACAATGTACTGGAATTGGATAGTGAGAATGAAATAGCTGGAAGATATTTTAATAATAGGGACAATAGCGCATTTGGAATTGATGGAGGAAATAAGGGGCAGTTTAAACTTACAAGGGGAACTAACGGTACATAATTTAAAGAATGAACAGTTAACTATTTGGTGAAAAATATGAGTGAACAAAGATATTTGATTGATATAGAACGTTTTGTAAAGTGGACATATAATAATCCTAAGTTATTTAATGGAGAAAGTGCGGTCTTTTCAAAAAGTGCAGTAAAGGAATGGAGACGTTATGAATCTTTACCAAGCAAAAAAGTAATAGAAGAAATAAATGAAGAATACTTAAATGGTGAAAAAGCTTTTGAAAGAATTAGTATTGATGAGTTGATACTTTGCGTAAACAATGCAAAAGATCACAACGGAAGAGGGACGAGTCTGGAGAAAAATTCAATTGAGAGCACCGGAAAGAAGGTTATGTTCTTTTTATTGTTAGGTGGATATGTAGAAGGAAAAGAAAAAGATGGTTCTTTTGCATGTTCGAAGACAAAATATAGTGAAGTGCATGATTACCTAACTAGACAAAAAAATAATAACATTGAGATTGAGCTATTTTATTATATTCCTGGAAGATGCATTTCTTGGAAACAATTGTGTGAAGCAAATAAAAAGTACAAAAATAATATAACGGATAGTGGAATATTACAAGGGTTAAAGTATCTAGAAAGTAGTGGTCTTGTGATATGTGTAGACTCACAGAATGAGTTATATCAAATCGATTTTGAAGGATGTAAATTGTTTGTGGATAATAATAAGTGGACGGATTAAAAACGACCCTACAGCTTTTTTATGAATGTGATAAGATGAGGGTGTGAAGAGAAAAGGCCTTATTTTCAAAAAATATCACAATAATAGGAGTTGTTTAATATGCGAAGAATTAAATTGAATGTAAACGAGTTACAGGAATATGATGCTAAAGTAATTAATAAGGTTATGTATCTTACACCGGGAGTGTATTGCTTTAGAGATTTTTTTACAAGCGGAATTTCGTGTGCGCGCCTTGGAAGGAAGTTGTATGAAGATGTAAGAGATAATAGATTTTCAAACGTAACTTTAAGAGGAAAATATGCTAGGGAAGGTTATTTAGTATCATAAAAAATAGAGGGGTAACCTAGGTGATTGCAAAGCGGGAGTCTCATAGTGATTTGCGCCAATGTACGTTACTAAAACTGAATGCACGGGAAGAAGAGACCGTTCTTATATCAGGAATCTGTATGCATGATGAGAAGGACGTCTTTAACGTCCGCTCTTGACATGCCCGAAATCATGTCGTATGTATAAAACAAGAGCTGGAAGCTCCAATTTAATGCTTCCAGCCCAATCATTATCATAGAAGATTATTATTTACAGACTTTTCTTCATAGTCTCAGATCATGCGATATTAAATGCATCAATAGAGTTATAGAAAATCCTTAGTAGTAACCCAAACCCGTTTTACTACCAACTTTACTACTAACAGAGGGTAACAACTTGCTCAATTCTGCTCTGATTTACCACAATCCGTAATTTCAGAGCAAACTACACAAATCCCGGAAACCATCGCAAAACAGGGCATTCCAGGACAAAACAAGGAGTAAACAAAACTATGATAAAAGTTCTCTTCATTTGTTTAGGCAACATCTGCCGTTCCCCCATGGCAGAATTCATCCTAAAGGACCTCGTCGCCAGACGAGGTCTCACCGACCGCTTCGAGATAGCCTCGGCTGCCACCAGCACCGAAGAAATCTGGAATGGCATCGGAAATCCGATTTATCCGCCGGCGCAGGCGGAGCTTAAGAAGCATGGAATTGGGAATACGCCGGAGACTGATTTTCGGAACAAGCGGGCGAGACAGTTGACAAAACCCGATTATGAGATTTATGATTACCTCATAGGGATGGACGAAAGTAACATCCGTGTAATCGAGCGGATAACCGGGCATCGTGGCGGTAAAATATCTATGCTGCTTTCCTTTGCCGGAGAGCAGGCGGCAATATCTGACCCATGGTACAGCGGCAGGTTCGATAAGACTTATGCGGATGTAACACGCGGATGCGAAGCATTCTTAGAATATCTCATAGAGCAGGGAGAAGTGTAGATGATAGAAATCTTATTTGGTGAGAGTGAAGGCGGAGCCATGAAGCTTGCGAAGAACTATCAGGAGCCGGATTATGAGGATGGACCAACCGCATGGCTTGGGGAAAAGCCGGACAAAGCCACATTTGAAGACATGTTTGCAGGAGAGGCCGTAGGCGGAACTTCTGCGGAGGTCATTATACTGCCATTTATGTTGGACATTGGCAGCCTGAAGGAACCGCTGGATAGTACATACCGGAAGCAGATAATCTTAGAACAGTATGGTGTCTATTGGAATGAGGATGAGAAAGAGGAGCGGGAAGAATTAGAGCAGGCAGTGGAAACCTATGGGAAAGAGCTGCAGCGGATGAAGCAGTTGGCAAAGCAGGGAGAATCTTTCCGTATCTGGTACAGCAACAAGCCTTATTCCCTGTGCGGACTCTGCCATGCAGTCAGTGTGCTGCGGAAATATGAATGCGCCATATCCGTGGTGCGGCTGCCGGATTATGTAAGAGAAGAAGAGAATACGACAGTACGCTATTCCTCCTGGGGAGAAGTAGATGCCGGACAGTTTTATCGATTCCTCCCATTGGAAAAAGAACTTTCAGAGCATGAACAGAAAGTATTTGCAGCCAGATGGGATGAACTTAAGGAAGAAGATGCACCCCTTCGGGTTCTGATAAATGGCTGTCTGGTGGGTGTAAAAGATGATTTTTATGATTTCCTGATTCGAAGAGAACTGCCGGAGGGCGAAATCATACAGGCAAGACTCATTGGAAATCTGTTGTTAAAATATCCCCTTGGAATCAGTGACAGTTGGTATATGAACCGCATCAATCATATGATTGAGACCGGAGAAATAAAAGTAGTAAAAGAGGCGGATGAAATTTTCCGCCGGAGCATCAGAAAGGAGCAGTAAGAAATGAACGATATCATAAAAGCAATGGAGACAAGAAGAAGTATCAGAGGTTATAAGGAAGATATGGTGCCGGAAGAGCTGATTGCAGAAGTAGTGGAAGCCGGAACCTATGCGGCTACCGGAATGGGCAGGCAGTCACCGATTATACTTGCAGTTACCAATAAAGAAGTAAGGGACAGACTTTCCAAGGTAAATGCTGAGATTATGGGAACAACCGGCGATCCGTTTTATGGAGCACCGGTGGTACTGGTGGTGTTAGCAGATAAGAGCCGCCCAACCTATCTATATGATGGAAGCCTTGTCATGGGCAATCTGATGCTGGCAGCACATTCCTTAGGTCTTGGAAGCTGCTGGATTCACCGTGCAAAAGAAACTTTTGAGCGGGAAGAGGGAAAAGCAATCTTAAAGGAACTTGGCATTGAAGGAGATTACGAAGGCATTGGAAACTGTGTCATCGGCTATGCAAAAGAACCGGCAAAAGACGCCGCTCCGAGAAAAACAGATTATGTTCATTATATAAAATAAAATTGGATAATATAAAGGACATAGTGAAAAAATAGCATCAGATTTGTAAAAAATACTTGCAAAACAAAAAAAGCAGTGCTATCATAGTCAACAACTAGGAGATATAGTTGCAAAAGCTGGGAAAGAGACTCTTACTTTTAGAGGCCGACAGGAATACAGCGTCACCGACTGAGAGCGCTGTTTGGAAGAGAAAGCAAAGGGAACACTCTGGAGCCGACTGGCTGAATTACAGTAGGTCAGTACGTAGTGCACGTTACGCACGAAGAGAGGGAAGATGAAGCATTCATTTTCCAATGCGGGTGGTACCGCGGATAAGAAGATTATTCGCCCCGGAATACGAGTCAGTATTCCGGGGTTATTTTTATACTCCGGGCTGACAATCATATCAGAAAAGGAGTAGATAAGATGAGCAACATTTACAGAGACGTAACCTTAAATCAGGTAAGCGAAAACGACATTGGAAAGACACTTCGGGTAGCAGGTTGGGTAGAGAATATCCGTGACCATGGCGGCGTATCCTTTATTGATTTAAGAGATATGTATGCAGTAATGCAGATTGTAATCCGGGATGGAAAACTGTTAGAGGGAATCCGCAAGGAGCAGGCAGTTTCCATAGAAGGTCTGATTGAAAAAAGAGATGAAGAGACCTACAATCCAAAGATTCCGACCGGAACCATTGAATTAGAGGCAAAGAGCGTAGATATTTTAGGAGAGGTTTATACACAGCTTCCATTTGAAGTAATGACCAGTAAGGAAGTCCGTGAGGATGTCCGGTTGAAATACCGTTATCTGGATTTAAGAAACCAGAAAGTAAAAGACAATATTATTTTCCGTTCCAAGGTAATTTCTTTCTTAAGAGAGAAAATGACAGAGATGGGATTCTTAGAGATTCAGACTCCGATTCTTTGTGCATCTTCTCCGGAGGGCGCAAGAGATTACATCGTGCCATCCAGAAAATACAAAGGAAAATTTTATGCATTGCCACAGGCACCACAGCAGTACAAACAGCTTCTGATGGTATCCGGATTTGATAAATATTTCCAGGTTGCACCATGTTTCCGTGATGAGGATGCAAGAGCAGACCGTTCACCGGGAGAGTTCTATCAGCTTGACTTTGAAATGAGCTTTGCAACCCAGGAAGATGTATTTAAGATTGGTGAAGAAGTACTTTCTGCAACCTTTGAGAAATTTGCACCGGAAGGCAGCAAAGTAACGAAAGCACCGTATCCAATCATCAGTTATAAGCAGGCAATGTTAGAGTTCGGAAGTGACAAACCGGACCTTCGGAACCCACTTCGTATCATCGATATGACAGAGTTCTTCCAGGGATGTACCTTTAAGCCATTTATCGGAAAGACCGTAAGAGCCATCCGTGTACATGCAGAGATGTCGAAAGGTTTCCATGAGAAACTTTTGAAATTTGCAACCGGAATCGGTATGGGCGGCTTAGGATATCTGGAAGTATTAGAAGATGGAAGCTACAAGGGACCGATTGATAAATTTATCCCGGATGACATGAAAGAAGAATTCAGAAAGCTGGCAGGCCTTGAAGTAGGAGATACCATTTTCTTCATGGCAGATAAAGAAGAGCGTGCCGCATATTATGCAGGCATGATTCGAAATGAATTAGGCGAGAAGCTGGATTTAATTGAGAAAGATGCATACCGTTTCTGTTATGTCAATGATTTCCCAATGTTCGAGCGTGACCCGGAGACCAAGAAAATCGGATTTACCCATAACCCATTCTCCATGCCACAGGGCGGCTTAGAGGCACTCAATACCATGAATCCGCTGGACATCTTAGCATACCAGTACGATATCGTCTGCAACGGTGTGGAACTTTCCTCCGGTGCAGTCCGTAACCATGATATGCAGATTATGGAGAAAGCTTTTGAAATCGTAGGTTATGATAAAGAAGTGCTGAAAAATAAATTCGGTGCATTATACAATGCATTCCAGTTTGGAGCACCGCCACACGCAGGAATGGCTCCTGGTATTGACCGTATGATTATGTTACTGCGTAACGAGGATAATATCCGTGAAGTCATTGCTTATCCGATGAACGGAAATGCACAGGATTTAATGTGCGGAGCACCAAACGAAGTAACCGAGCAGCAGTTAAGAGAAGTTCATATCAAAGTACGTGATTAAGGAGGAAAAACAATGGCAAATGTGATTTCAGATGAAACCATGGAATACGTTGGAATCCTTGCAAAGCTTGAGCTTTCCGAAGAGGAAAAAGCAGCAGCAAAAAAAGACATGGAAAGCATGTTAGATTATATTGATAAATTAAACGAACTGGATACATCCGGTGTAGAACCGATGTCCCATGTATTTCCGGTGCATAATGTATTCCGGGAAGATGTAGTAACCAATGGTGACGGCGGCGAGGATACCCTTGCCAACGCGCCGGAGCGCAGAGACCGGGCATTTGTTGTACCAAAGACCGTAGATCAGTAAAGGAGGCGGCAGAAGATGAATTTATTATCACTGACAGCAGTAGAGCTTGGAAAGAAAATCAAAGCCCATGAAGTATCAGTAGAAGAAGCTACAAGAGCCGCCTTAGATGCCATTGCAGCAAAAGAAGATGCGGTACACAGTTTTGTTACCGTAGATGAAGAAGGTGCAATGAAGCGTGCGGCAGAAGTGCAGAAGCTCATTGATGACGGCACATTGACAGGACCGCTGGCAGGAGTTCCGGTTGCAATCAAAGATAATATGTGCACAAAAGGAATGCTGACCACCTGTAGTTCTAAAATTTTATATAACTTTATTCCGACTTATACCGCAGAAGCAGTATTAAATCTGGAAAAAGCCGGAGCAGTGATTCTTGGAAAGACCAACATGGATGAGTTTGCCATGGGAAGTACCACAGAGACCTCTGCTTTTGGAGAGACCAAAAATCCATGGAATACCGAGCATGTACCGGGTGGTTCATCCGGTGGAAGCTGTGCTGCAGTAGCAGCAGAAGAATGCTTTTATGCATTGGGTTCTGATACCGGTGGATCCATCCGTCAGCCGAGTGCATTTTGTGGTGTCACAGGAATTAAGCCAACCTATGGAACCGTATCCCGATATGGACTGATTGCCTATGGTTCTTCTTTGGATCAGATAGGACCGGTTGCCAAAGATGTGACAGACTGCGCAACCATTTTAGAGACAATTACTTCTTATGATAAAAAGGATTCTACTTCCATTCAGAGAGAAGAGACCGATTTTACCAGTGCATTAGTCGATGATGTGAAAGGAATGAAAATCGGTATTCCAAGAGATTATTTTGGAGAAGGACTGGATGCAGAAGTAAAGGATGCTATTTTAGCAGCCGCTAAGAAATTAGAAGAAAAAGGTGCTATCGTAGAAGAGTTAGATTTGAGCCTGGTAGAATATGCAATCCCTGCTTACTATGTAATTGCAGATGCAGAAGCAAGCTCCAACCTTGCCCGTTTTGATGGCGTAAAATATGGCTATCGTACGAAAGACTACGAAGGACTTCACAACATGTATAAGAAATCCCGTTCCGAAGGCTTCGGAGCAGAAGTAAAACGTCGTATCATGTTAGGCTCCTTTGTTTTAAGTTCCGGTTATTATGATGCATATTATCTAAAAGCACTGCGTACGAAAGCATTGATTAAGCAGGCATTTGATAAAGCATTTGCAAAATATGATGTTATCTTAGGACCGGCAGCACCGACCACCGCTCCGAAGTTGGGAGAGTCCTTAAGCGACCCGCTGAAAATGTATTTAGGCGACATTTATACCGTATCGGTGAACTTGGCAGGACTTCCGGGAATCAGCCTGCCATGCGGCATCGACAGCAAGGGGCTTCCGATTGGCATGCAGTTGATTGGAGACTGCTTCAAGGAGAAGAATATCATCCGTGCCGCATATGCCTTTGAACAGACAAGACCATATCAGCACAGCCCGTTAGCAGCAGAATAGGAGGAAAAGAAGATTATGAGTAAACAGTATGAAACCGTCATCGGACTGGAAGTCCATGTGGAACTGGCAACCAGGACCAAAATCTTCTGTGGCTGTTCTACTGCATTCGGAAGTGCGCCAAATACACACACCTGTCCGGTCTGTACCGGTATGCCGGGCTCTCTTCCGGTTTTAAATAAACAGGTGGTAGAATATGCCATGGCAGTAGGTGTTGCCATGAATTGTGAAATCAACCAGTATTGTAAATTTGACCGGAAGAACTATTTCTACCCGGACAATCCTCAGAACTATCAGATTTCCCAGCTTTATCTTCCAATCTGCCACGATGGCGGCATTGAGATTGAGACTTCAGAAGGAAAGAAAACCATTGGAATCCATGAGATTCATATGGAAGAGGATGCGGGAAAATTAGTCCATGATGACTGGGAAGATGTTTCCCTGGTGGACTATAACCGTTCCGGTGTGCCACTGATTGAGATTGTATCTGAGCCGGATATGCGTTCTGCAGAGGAAGTCATTGCTTATCTTGATAAATTAAGAATGATTGTGCAGTATCTTGGTGCATCCGACTGTAAGATGCAGGAAGGCTCCATGCGTGCAGATGTCAACTTATCTGTCCGTGAAGTAGGAGCAAAAGAATTTGGTACCCGTACCGAGATGAAAAATATCGGTTCCTTTAAAGCAATTGCAAGAGCCATTGAAGCAGAGACAGCAAGACAGATTGATTTGATTGAGTCTGGCGAAAAGGTAGTTCAGGAGACCAGACGCTGGAATGATGACCAGGGATATTCTTATGCCATGCGTTCCAAAGAGGATGCACAGGATTACCGTTATTTCCCGGAACCGGATTTGGTTCCAATCGTCATCAGTGATGAATGGTTACAACGCATAAAAGACAGCCAGCCGGAGCTTCGTGAAGCAAAACGTCAGCGTTATCAGGATGAATTTGGCCTGCCGGAATATGATGCCAACATTTTAACATCTGCAAAGAAAATGGCAGATGTTTTTGAGGCAACAACTGCAATCTGCAATAAGCCAAAGAAAGTATCCAACTGGCTGATGGGTGAGACCATGCGAATCTTAAAGGAGCAGAATAAAGACCCGGAGGATATCGCATTTTCACCGGAGAATCTGGCAAAATTAATCGAGCTTACCGATGCCGGAACCATCAATGGCAATGTGGCAAAAGAAGTATTTGAGCAGATTTTTGCAGAGGATATCGACCCGGATAAATATGTAGAAGAGCATGGATTAAAGACTGTAAATGACGAAGGTGCATTGCGTGATACCATTGCCAAAGTCATCGAAGAGAATCCACAGTCGGTAGAAGATTACCGCAATGGGAAAGAAAAGGCAATTGGCTTCTTAGTAGGTCAGACCATGAAAGCTATGAAGGGTAAAGCAAATCCTGGAATGGTAAATAAAATCTTAAAAGAACTGTTATAAGAGTTGTGATAAAGCTTTGAAAAGAGCATGACAGAATGTGTTTCGAAAGCACATTCAAATTTATAAAAAATCCTGCAGTATGGAAAGTATGTAAGAACAAACTTCCATATTGCAGGATTTTTTGTTTCCCGTTATGGAACCATATCTTTCTTTTGCTTATGTGCCGCCCGGATAAGATAGCATACGGTTCCCACTACAAATCCAAGACTAATCCACTGGGAAGTGGAGAGTGCTAAAAGATGGCCGCGGACGGCATCGTAACGCACATATTCTAACAGGAACCGGAGAATACCATAGACGATGAAATAAACGGCAATGGTATGGGGATAAGATTTCTTTAAATCCAGCACAGCAAGTACAATCGCAAGAATCAGAAGACAGATTGCTTCTACTAACTGAACCGGAAACAGTGTTGTATCCGATGGTGCCAGAGAGCCTTCCGGAAACTGTACAGCAAAAGGACCGTCATATGGAGTACCATAACAGCAGCCGGCAAGAAAACAGCCGATGCGTCCGAAACCGTGAATCCATGGAATCAGATAAATCAGGTGTGTAATATAAGGCTTGCTGTTGATATGATGGAATTTTCCTGCAAAAAGAAAGCAGAGAAGTCCGCCAATGAGTCCACCATAGAATACAAATCCACTTGACATGATATAATTAAAATACCTGGGTTCTAAAAAACGGGACCAGTCAATTTCCCGATAAGAAATGATAAGATACAAAAGCTTGGCGCCTATAAAGGCGCCAAGTAATGTGTATGCTTCTAATATAAGAAAATCATCAAAAATCAACTTATATTTCTTAAGGGGGTAAAGTGCAAATACATTTGCAAGGATTACCCCAAGGGTAATCATAAGTCCGTATGATGGGATATGAAATCCCAGAATGTTAAGATAAATCGACATAGTATCACCCTTTTAAAAAGTCGGTTCTATTATAACAAACCTGCAGATGCAACGCATGCAACACATGCGATGTAAAGCAGTAAGCCTAATACTAATCCGATGATAGAACATACAAGTCCGCCGGTAGCACATTTAGCCTGATTCTTATGTCCGATAGCACCTAAGATAGTTCCTATAAGACCTAAGATTGCTCCAATCCATCCGTAAACACCAATAGTGAATACATCAACAACGATTGCAATAATTCCTAATACTAATGATGCAACGCCCATTTTCAAGTCCTCCTTGGTTTATAAAAATTTAATAAATTACATAAAAAGTTTATCATTAATATGGAATAATGTCAAATAACGGTTGCAAATTTCGAAAAATAGTAAAAAACATCAGGTTTTGTCATATATGAAGATTTTATAAAATTATGGCTGCGAAGGTTGAGATTAAAACCGGCTTGAATTATAATAAAAGCAATGTTTTAGAATCTTAAAACAGATTTGAGAGAATAGGAGAATCAGATATGGCAGAGAATAAAGACAAGAGAGAACTTGAAAATATAGATACTGTAGAAGACGCAACGAAAGAGAACACAGATGAGAAGAAGGATGAATACGAAGAAATCTGTTACATCTGCCGCAGACCGGAAAGCGTTGCCGGTCAGATGATAAAGATTCCGAATAATATCTGCATTTGCAAAGACTGTATGCAGAGAACCTTCGACAGCATGAATAACTCAGGATTTCCAATGGGTGATTTTATGCCAAATGGTCAGATGCCCAATATCAGTATGATTAATCTTTCTGATCTGCAGGGCTTTATGCCGCAGAGTCAGAAGATTAAGAAAAAGAAAACCAAAGAAGAGAAAGCAGAAGCTCCGAAATTAGATATTAAGAAGATTCCGGCACCACATAAGATTAAGGCAAGCCTGGATGAATATGTGGTTGGTCAGGAATATGCCAAGAAGGTAATGTCTGTGGCAGTTTATAATCACTATAAACGTGTGGCAACCGATACGATGGATGATATTGAAATCGAGAAATCCAATATGTTAATGATTGGACCGACCGGAAGTGGTAAGACTTATCTGGTGAAGACACTGGCAAGACTTCTGGATGTGCCGCTGGCAATTACAGATGCGACTTCCTTAACCGAGGCAGGTTATATCGGAGACGATATCGAAAGTGTTGTCAGCAAATTGCTTGCAGCTGCAGATAATGATGTAGAGCGGGCAGAGCATGGCATTATTTTCATTGATGAGATTGATAAAATCGCCAAGAAGAAGAATACCAACCAGCGTGATGTCAGCGGAGAATCCGTACAGCAGGGAATGTTAAAGCTTCTTGAAGGCGCAGAAGTGGAAGTGCCGGTGGGAGCCAGCAGCAAGAATGCCATGGTTCCGATGGTTACCGTTAACACTAAGAATATTCTTTTTATCTGTGGTGGAGCTTTCCCGGATATTGAAGAGATTATCAAAGAACGTCTCAATAAGCAGGCATCCATTGGTTTCCAGGCAGATTTGAAGGATAAATATGATAATGATGAGAATCTGTTACAGAAAGTAACGGTAGAAGATGTAAAGAAGTTTGGAATGATACCGGAGTTTATCGGAAGACTTCCGATTCTCTTTACCTTGGAATCGCTTACCGTTGATATGCTGGTTCGTATTTTAAAGGAGCCGAAAAATGCTATCATCAGGCAGTATCAGAAGCTTCTGGCATTAGACGAAGTGAATCTTGTATTTGAAGAGGATGCATTGCGGGCAATTGCAGAGAAAGCAAAAGAGAAGAAGGTCGGAGCCAGAGCACTTCGTTCCATTATTGAAGAATTTATGTTAGATATCATGTATGAGATTCCAAAGGACGAAAACATCGGCCAGGTAACGATTACAAGAGATTATATTGAGAAAAAGGGCGGTCCGCTTATCACTATGCGTGGAGTGGCAGCATTACCGGTAAACGAATAAAATAAAAGAAAATAAGTGCCGGAGCTTATATGGAAGATTGTAAAGACGCACCATACTCGGAAGAATATTACGACCTTCTGGTTTCCTATCTGAGACTTGAAAATGAATATCTTCCGGAAGACTGTATCCAGAATATTGATAAAGATTTTAATGTAGTCTATTTGCAGAGTGCAGGCTTGCCGAAGCTGGATATTGACCAGTATACCTATTCGGCAATTCCAAAATGTTTTACCACATTAGACGAAGAGGCATTGCAGGCAGGCGGAATCATAAGGGTACAGAGTCAGCCAAATCTTGCTTTGAGAGGGCAGGGTGTTCTGATTGGATTTGTGGATACCGGAATTGATTATCAGAATGAAGTATTCCGTAATTCCGATGGCAGCAGCCGTATATTAAGAATCTGGGATCAGAGCATTCAAAGCGGAGATACACCAGAGGGATTCCTCTATGGAACGGAATATACAAAAGAACAGATCGATATGGCATTGTTAACAGATGCACCTCTTCGGGTAGTACCTCACCGGGATGAAGAAGGACATGGTACCTTTATGGCAGGTCTTGCGGCAGGAAGCGAAAAACTTTCGGAGAAATTTGCCGGAGTAGCACCCTATGCACAGATTGCCATGGTAAAGCTGAAGCCGGCAAAGGAATATTTAAGGCGTTTTTATTATATTCCGGAAGGTGCAAAGGCTTATCAGGAAAATGATATTATGGCGGGGGTGGCATATCTGACCAGACTGGCGGAACGATATCGCCGCCCTCTGGTGATTTATCTTGGGCTTGGAAGCAATTCCGGGGATCACAGTGGAAACAGTGTGATTTCGTATTATCTTAATTATGTTTCCTTAAAGCGTAATACGGCAGTTGTGGTAGCAGCAGGGAATGAAGCTACTGCCAGACATCATTATTACGGAGAAGTTGCATTCGGGCAGCAGAGTGATGTGGTAGAAGTAAATGTGGAAGATCCAGTGGAGGGTTTCCATATTGAAATGTGGGCAAAGGCTCCGGAGCTTTATTCGGTGCAGATTATATCGCCAACGGGAGAGCGGACGGCAGGTGTCCGGGTGCAGCAGGATGGCAGAGAGGTATACCGTTTTGTATTTGAAAATACACAGGTTACCATTGATTACCGCATTGTTGGCACTGCCACAGGAGATCAGCTTATTTATATCCGGTTTGACCAGCCCACCAGAGGCATCTGGACGATTGAGGTAAATGGCAATTATAGTATAGAAGGAAGGTATCACATGTGGCTTCCGATTACCGGACTGATTGCCGGTGATATTTCCTTTATCCGCTCTAATCCGGATACGACGATTACCATGCCGGGAAATGCAGCTGCACCGATGACAGCAGGTGGATACAATGCAGGAAATGGCAGTATTTATCTGAATTCCAGCAGAGGATACACTGCATCGGGACAGGTAAAGCCGGATTTTGCAGCACCGGGTGTCAATGTAATTGGACCGGTACCGGGCAACCGGTTTGAGGCAAGAAGTGGTACCAGCATTGCAGCGGCAATTACTGCAGGAGCTGCAGCACTGTATCTGGAATGGGCAGTAGAGCGTGGTTATAATACTGATATTACAAATGCAGAAATTAAAAATGATTTTATCCGCGGCGCGGTGCGGCTAGAAAGCAGAGTCTATCCGAACCGGGAATGGGGCTATGGAACATTAAATCTCTATCAGACCTTCGAACAATTGCGCCGGACATAAGAGGTTCTTGTTTGCATAGAATAACTGCTTCTGTGGGATTCTATATAGAAAACACGAAGCAGGAGGGTAAAGATGAAACAGGAACATGCAATTGATTTACGAAAGGCAGCCATTATCGGATGTGGGTTTGTCGGCTCTGCCACTGCATTTACACTGATGCAGAGCAAGCTCTTTTCTGAACTGGTTTTAATTGATGTGGATAAAGCAAGAGCGGAAGGAGAGGCCATGGATATCAGCCATGGAATGCCATTTGCTGCACCGATGAAAATATATGCCGGCAGTTATGATGACATTGTGGATGCCGACATTATTATCATTACGGCGGGAGCGAACCAGAAACCGGGAGAAACAAGGCTTGAGCTGGTAAAGAAAAATGTAGCCATTTACAAAAATATTATCCCGGAAATTGCTAACAGAAGGTGTCGTGGCATATTACTCATCGTATCGAATCCGGTGGATATACTGACGCTGGCAGCATTGAAATTATCCGGTTTTCCGGAAAACCGGGTAATCGGTTCCGGAACTGTATTGGATACGGCCCGGTTAAAAAATATGCTGGGAAAACAGCTTGGCATCGACAATCGTGGTGTGCATGCATTTATTGTAGGAGAACACGGAGACAGCGAGGTGGCGGTATTCAGTTCTGCCAACGTATCCGGTATTCCGTTGGAACAGATTTATAAGCTGCGTGGCTATGAGGAATATGAAAGTCATACGAAGCGTATATATGAAGAAGTAAAGAACAGTGCTTATGAAATCATAGAGCGTAAGCAGGCAACCTATTATGGGATTGCAATGGCGATTAAGCGGATTTGTGAATGTATTGTCCGGGATGAACATTCGGTGCTTCCGGTGTCCAGTCTGATGCATGGGCAATATGGCATTTCCGATATCGTACTGAGCATGCCGGCAGTGGTGGATGCCGGTGGCGTGGAGCAGATTCTTCCGGTGTCATTAGACGAAGAAGAGCGGGCAAGGCTTCATGCGTCAGCAAAAGCACTGCGGGATGTGATTGCTGACATAGAATTATAGAGCAGGCGGAATAGAAAGAGAGAAAGAAAAGGGTAGAAGGAATCAGGCAGGACAAAAGAAGGAGGAGTTTCCATGAAATATTTATTACTGGTGGTATCCATTTTCGGGCTGGATGAAGGAATCAAGCAGCGGATTGATAAGAAGGAGCCGTTGGGAAAAGAAAGAAGAGTTCCAAAGCTTCCGGTTGTAATTGAAAAATATTATAACAATGGAGCCGCATTGAATCTTTTAGCGAAGAAACCGAAAATTATGCTGGGGTTACACAGTGCATGTATGGCAGGACTGATGACCATATATGGGTTTGTATTAAGAAGAGGAACTACAGGACTGAAAACCGGTATGAGTATGATGGTTGGCGGCGGATTAAGCAATCTCTGGGACAGAATTCATAAGAAGCATGTGGTGGATTATATCCGCTTTGATACACCGTGGAAACGCTTTTCAAGAATTGTATTTAATATTTCCGATTTCTTTATTTTTATCGGAGCAGCAGTTTCTATGTTGTTTGCATACAGGTAAGAAAACGGGATTGCAGCCAACGGTAGTAATACCGAAGGGAGCAATCCCATTTTTCTTAATCAAATTCGTTCGTTATATCTTAATCAACATAAAAAATCATTATTAAAAATCAAATTCTATATCTGAGAAAGGTACATTGAAAAACCTTGATTATTGCAACTATTTAATTACTGTTACGTTAGTTGCCTGAGGACCTTTAGCGCCTTCTGTTACGTCAAATTCTACTGCTGCGCCTTCTTCTAAGGATTTGTAACCATCCATGTTAAGTCCTGAGTAGTGTACGAATACATCATTACCTTCTGCATCAGAGATGAATCCGTAACCTTTCTGGTTATTAAACCATTTAACTGTACCGTTCATTATAGTACCTCCACAAAAATTATCTAGCCATACGGCTATGCTTAGAATAGCATAATTTATTTTAAAAGTAAAGAAAATTAGTTGATATCAGTATAGGGGATATCATGCCCGGCAAAAAATTTTCGTATCAGCAGATCCCATTCCTGGTCGAAGGTGTGGTCTAAGGTAAAACTGCGGTAAGATACACCATTGGTACAGGAAAGAATACCATCCTGAAATTTGATGTTTAAGAAAACTCCATTCAAATCCTGGGTAGTCAGACCACTTTTACTTACTTCCAGAGTATTTTTAAGATTCTTTGGAGAAAGCTGAAAGATAAAGCGGAAATAGGAGGGGGTATGTTTTCCCTTGATCAGGGCGAAGCAGTTTTCACGCAGCATGCCAAAAGGCAGGCAGCTTAAACCGGTTAGTTCCAGTTCATCCAGTTCTTCCGGACTGTAGAAATCCGGTACAAGATGTCCGTCGATTTCATAGGAACCTTTTCCACGGATGGTAGCTTCTGATAATAAGAAGTGGTCAAATAAATCCGTGCGAAGTAATTTATTCATAAAATCCTTTACCTGTAAAAGTTGTATTGCAATCATAGTATCCTCCTCATTTTTAAAGTGTAACACAAACCGGATAGAAAAAACAGAGAAAGTATTGTAGAATGTCTATGAAAAGAAGCAGATCGAAAGGAAATGATATGAGAAAACAAAGATTATTAACCGGTATTGCAGGAATACTTATGGCATTTCTGTTTACCGGCTGTAATACGTCATCCGTTGAAGAATGGGTAGATGAAGTAGTAGAAGATATCAATGGGCAGATACCGGATAATACCTTGCTTCCGGTAGAGTCGGTTTCAGAGGAAAAATATGTATATGGCCAGCTTACGGAAGAAGAACAGCTTGTTTATGATGAGATGCTGGATGCTATTTTAAATCATCGGGAAGAGGTGACAGTTGCTACATTAGATAAAGACGTACTGGCAAAAATGTATGAAGCAATTATGGCAGACTATGGTGGACTCTTCTGGGTGGATGGCTATTCCTATACGGAATATTCCCGTGCGGGTGTATTGACCGGGCTTAAGTTTGCACCGAAGTATACAATGGATGAAGCTGCAAGACAGGAGACACAGGCGGCAATTGATGAAAAGGTCGACGTACTGCTTGGCGGCATTTCATCCGAGGACAGTGATTACCAGAAAGCGCGGTTTATATTTGATACGCTGGTGCGTACGGTAAATTATGACCTTAATGCAGAGAATAATCAGAATATCATCAGTGTATTTCTAGAGGGAAGAACGGTGTGCCAGGGCTATGCCTGTGCCACAAAATATCTGATGGATTTATTAGATATTCCATGTACGATAGTGACAGGAACTGCCAATGGAGAACCACATGCATGGAATCTCATCGAACTGGATGGAGCCTATTATTATATGGATACTACCTGGGGTAATCCAACTTCCAACAGTCCGGATGACTTCGGAGATGTAGCTGAAGTGGTAGATTATTGCTTTTTTACTGCAACTACAGAAGAGTTATTTCAGACCCACAGTCCCAATGTGAATTTTTCATTGCCGGAATGCAATTGCCTGGATGACAGTTATTTTGTGCAGGAAAATTGTTATTTTAAGGACTGGTATCCGGAAGATATCGGAGCATTATTTACAGAGCTTGACAGCCACCCTGTACAGATGAAGTTTGAGGATGAGGCAGTTTATGGGCAGGCACAGCAGTTTTTCATTGAAGAAGGGCATATCGGGGATTATTATACCGGTGATAGTTCCTTATTTTATATGAAAAATGAGACAATGCGGGTACTTACTTTCCTGAAAAAATAAAATATTTGTGAAATATTATAAAAATTTAAATATCCTCTTTTCAAAACGTAATATTTATGATAATATGACGTAGTAATGAAAACTACTTGTTATTACAAAGGAAAACATAATATATAATTTTAAACATTGCGTACATACTATAAGAGAGATGACCACGCAATCAGGAGGATAGAAAATGAGCTACAAAATCATAGTAGACAGCTGTGGAGAGTTATTTGATGATATGAAAGCAGATGGAAGATTCCAGTCTGTTCCGTTAGAGCTTGAGGTAGATGGATACCATGTGGTGGATGATGAATCCTTTGATCAACTGGAGTTTATTCGCAGGGTAAAGGAAAGCAGGCATAGCCCGAAGTCATCCTGCCCATCTCCACAGAGATATGTGGAAGCATATTTAGGAGAAGCAGAGCATGTATATGTAGTAACACTTTCCGGTAAATTAAGCGGTTCTTATAACAGTGCAGAGCTGGCAAAGAAGCTTTATTTAGAAGAACATATGGCAAAACAGATTCATGTATTTGATTCCTGTTCCGCATCCATTGGAGAGACTCTGATTGCAGAAAAGATACAGGAATCAGAGGAAGCCGGAAAGAGCTTTGAAGAAGTGGTTGCTGAGACAGAAAAATATATTAAAGACCAGCAGACCTTCTTTGTATTAGAGACTTTAGAGACTCTGCGTAAAAACGGCAGACTCAGTAACCTGAAAGCCTGGGTTGCCGGGGCATTAAATATCAAGCCGGTAATGGGGGCCACGCCCGAGGGTACAATCTGTCAGCTGGGACAGGCAAGAGGAATGACAAAGGCATTGGACTATATGGTTAATGAAATTGTAAAGAGAACGAAAGAGTGTGAAAAGAAGATTTTATCCATCGCACATTGCAATTGTCCGGAACGTGCAAAACAGGTAAAAGAAAAATTGGAAAAGCTGGCAAAATTTAAAGATATCAGAATTGTAGATACTGCAGGAGTCAGCACCATGTATGCCAATAATGGCGGTGTTATTGTAGCAGTTTAAAAAATAGCAGATAAAAAGAAAACAGATAAAGGAAAACAGAATCGGTGCAGACCGGTTCTGTTTTCTTTTGCTGTCGGTAACAAAATGGAGCATCCGCATATAGTAATAACAGACGATTGCAAGGCAAGGAGGGATGAAATGCAAATCGCAATCATTGGAGCAGATGAAAGAACACCGGCATTGAAACGTTGTCTGACGGAATCAGGAATTGGAATCATAGAAATAACGGAGCAGAATATCCGGCGACTGATGCAGTGTCAGATTATTGTATTACCGTTGCGGGCATTGGAGGAGGATGGCAGAATCAGAGGAAGCAGGGTAAAAATAGGAATGGTATTATCCTATGCAGCGGAGAGAAGTGTTATTTATGGAGGTTGTTTCCCGGAGGTTCTGACACGAAGACCATCAGGGCGGCGGATACGGCTGGTTGATTATATGGAAGATGAAGTCTTTAGAAATGAGAATGCCGGACTTACAGCAGAAGGCTGCCTTGTAGAAGCAATGACAAAGAGCAGGTGCTGCGTGAAAGGAAGAAACTGTCTGGTGGCAGGTTTTGGTTATTGTGGAAGAGCCATGGCAAAGCTGCTTTTATCTTTGGAAGCGGAAGTAACTGTTTATGATATAAAGGAAGATTGCCAGCGGGTGGCAATGGAAATGGGGTGTAGCTTGTGGCAGGAGAATGCAGAGGAGCAGAACTTTGAGTGGATTTTTTATATGGCAGATAAACCATGTTCAATAGACACAGTCTTAAAATGGTGCGATGAGAAAACATATCTATGGGATATTACAACTGGTGGCGGACTTCCGGCAGAGGAGTTAGAAGAAAAAGGTATTCATGTGGAACATCTTACTGCCGTTCCTGGAAGAATACTGACAGAAAGTGCAGGAATCATTCTTGCACGGATGATAGAAAGAGGAGCAGCAGATTATGGAAGAGTATAAGCTTACATTAGGACTTGGAATTACCGGCTCTTTCTGTACTTTTGGGAAGATACTCCGGACGACAGAAGCACTGGTGCAAAAAGGAATAAAAGTTATTCCGGTATACTCCAGACATGCAGGAACTTTGGATACCAGATTTATGACAGCGGAAGTATTTCAAAACAGAATGCAGGAGATTACAGGAGAAAGGGGAATTCAAAGTATCGTGCAGGCAGAAACCATCGGTCCGTCAGGACTTTTTGATGTGATGGCAATTGCACCATGTACCGGAAATACCATGGCAAAGCTGCAGCAGGGCATTGTAGATACCACAGTGCTTATGGCAGCCAAAGCGCATCTTAGAAATGAAAAGCCGTTGGTGCTGGCAATTTCTACCAATGATGCTTTGTCCATGAATCTTAGAAATATCGGACTGCTGATGAATATGAAGCATATCTATTTTGTGCCTTTCCGGCAGGATGATTATCAGAAGAAACCCCATTCTCTGGTGGCGGATTTTTGCCGGTTAGAGGAGACTATTGCTGCAGCCATGAAAGAAAAACAGCTGCAGCCGGTGGTGCTGTCTCCAATGCCGGTAGATTATAAATGAAGGTCAATCTTATATTCACTGAGCCAGTAATGAATCTGCAGGAGATAAGCAATCATCTGAGGACCTGCCATAAGCTGGCCATACCATGGTTTGCCATAGTCTCCTTCCTGATTTAAGAATTGCATAGTCTTTTCTTTATCAATCAGTGCAAGAAGGGGACTTTCCCCGGTGGTCAGCAGTGCACTCAGACGCTGACGCAGGAGCTGTTCATAGTAAGGATGGTAGGTCTTAGGATAAGGACTTTTCTTGCGGAAAGTAATGGTGTCCGGAAGATAGTCTTTCGCACACTGCCGCAAAAGGTTTTTTACAAGACCATCTTTGGCTTTCATTTCCCATGGCACATTAAAGACATAGGAAACCAGATTTTTATCTGCAAAAGGAACGCGGGCTTCCAGACCGGAGAACATACTGGTGCGGTCCATGCGGTTTAGCAGAGTCTGCATAAAGTAGCGGATGTTAAGATAGGAAATACGCCGGCGGCTGCATTCCGTATCATTGTCAGATGGCAGAATATCGACCTCTGTAATGGCATTTTCATAAGAACTTTGCACATAGGAATCTAAGGACAGCTCATCTGCAATTTCGTCTTTTAAGAAGGATTTGCGGAAAGAAAGGTCCGGTGTCCATGGAAACGTGTTGCAGGAAAGAAAATTCTTCCGGTGAAACCACGGATAGCCGCCGAAAACTTCATCGGCACATTCTCCGGTCAGGACTACCTTATGCTGCTTACTGACTTCCCGGCAGAAGAAGAGCAGGGATGAGTCAACGTCAGCCATACATGGAAGGTCATGGGCTTTCATGGAAGCAAAGAGTAAGTCAGCCTGGGAGCGGTTGTCACAGGTCAGATATTGATGCTCACTCTTAAGATAGTTTTTCATAATATCCACAAAGGGACGGTCTTCGGAGGGCTGAAAATCATTTGCCTTAAAGTAACGGGAATTATCCGTAAAGTCAAAGGAATAGGTAGAAAGAGTCTGCCCTTCTTTCCTTAATTCTTCTGCACAGACCGAGGAGACCAGACTGGAATCCAACCCGCCGGAAAGAAAGGTGCAGATAGGAACATCGGAAACCATCTGCCGGCGGATGGACTGTAATAGCAGCTCTTTTGTGTGGGCAACGGTTTCTTCATAGCTGTCTGTATGTGGATGGCTTTCTAATCGGAAGTAACAGTAATCTTTCAGCCCGGAAGCACTGAAAGTGAGGTAATGTCCCGGCAGACATTCTGCCATATGCTCATAAACTGCGTTGCCGGGGTTCCTGGCAGGACCAAGACCAAAGATTTCGGAGAGTCCTGTTTTATTTACCGAAGGGATGCAGCCGGGATAACAGAAAATTCCCTTCGGCTCGGAAGAAAAGATAAGTGTGTCATGAAAAAGCCGGTAAAAGAGCGGCTTTACACCAAAGGCGTCCCGGAAGAGATAGAGAAGCTGATGGACCTCATCATAAATGGCAAAAGCAAAAATACCATTCATTTTCCGGACAAAGGACGGTCCTTCGAAAAGAAATCCATTTAAAATGACTTCTGTATCGGAATGAGTACGAAAGGTCATGCCATGGGAAAACAGTTCCTCACGGAGTTCTTTCGCATTATAAAGCTCTCCATTATAGACGATGGTGAAGTCTGCGTCACAATAATGTCTGGTCATAGGCTGAAGTCCACCATGAGGATCAATAATGGCAAGCCGGGTGTGGGAAAACCCTGTATGAGAGGTTAAATAAATACCATGGGAGTCCGGCCCGCGGTGATAAAGTGCGTCACTCATATCAGATAGAATGTTACGATAATAAGGCTCCCTTTCTAAAAAATCAGTATGTAAATTACAAAAACCGGAAATACCGCACATAGCAATTCTCAATTCATTTTTTGTAGTAATCTATGCATTTCCCTAAATAAAAAGTACAAAAAAGAAGAGAGATTTATGAAAGAGAGGAAGCATTTTCTGGGTGCAAAGCACAGGTAAGGAGTTGCCGGCAGTAAGTTGTGTGGGTTATAATAAAAAAGATGAAACTATTTTTCCGGCTGGAACGTCTAATTTACAGAAAGCAAAGGTTGAAAGGCTTTCTTTGCATATGCAGGTTTTCGGAAAGAGAAGAGGAAACAGGAATGAAGAAAAGAGGAATCGCAAAAGCGGTGGAGCAGGAAATTCTTGCATCCTATGAGCAGCTTTACCGGCTGGCAATTACCTATGTAAAGAACGAACAGGACGCAATGGATGTAGTGCAGGAAAGTGCATATAAGGCAATGAAGAATGCCGGTCAGGTGAAGGAAGAAACCTATATTAAGACCTGGCTCTGGCGGATTGTTATAAATACGTCACTGGATATGTGCAAGAAACAGAAGCGTATCGTAAGTGGAGTATTTATCCCGGAAGAAGCAAAAGAAGATGTATACAAAGACTGGGATATACTGGCAGCGTTGGAAGAATTAGAAGAACGGGAAAGAACTATTGTGATATTAAAATATTTTGAAGAATGGAAAATAGATGATATTGCAGATCTTCTGAAAGAAAATCCAAACACCGTAAAATCAATCCTGTATCGCAGCTTAAAGAAATTAAAGATAAAGATGTCCAGGGAGGAAATAGCATGAACCATGAGAAAATAGACAGGATGAAGCAGGAATATGAGCAGATAGAAGTCCCGGAAGCATTGAAAACGCAGGTGGAAGCCGGAATCAGAAAAGGAAAGAGGGAGACCCAGAAAGGCAGTATCCGCTTTTTAAAAGGAGCAGCAACGGTAGCGGCAGCTATGGTTGCACTGGTGATTTCGGTAAATGTAAGCCCGACAATAGCCCATGCCATGGAAGAGGTTCCATTACTTGGCACAATTGTAAAAGTAGTGAACTTTTCTACATATTCTGATGTACAGGATGATAAGAATATGGAAGCAAATGTAGACATTCCCCAGGTGGCAGTGACAAATCAGGATGGGGAAGTATTATCGGATGAGACGGACGAGCTGAATCAGGAAGTGAAAAAGTATGCCGGTGGTATTATTAAGTCTTATCAGTCTGATGTAGCTTCCATTGAAGATGGTGAGAATGGTAATGAGGCAGTGAATTCGTCTTATCAGGTAGTGACAGATAACGACCGGCTGTTTGCTTTAAGAATTGATACTTCCATTGTAATGGGAGGATCGAACCAGTATACGAAAATCTATAATGTAGATAAGAAAACCGGAAATACCATTACATTAAATGATTTATTTCAGAAGGATTCCGATTATCTGGACCGGATTTCAGAGGAAATAGAAAAGCAGATGAAGGAAAATATGGAAAAAGACAGTAACCTGCAATACTTCTTAGACAAGGATGTAGATGGCTACAGCTTTGATGGAATTAAGAATGATGTAAATTTCTATGTCAACAAAGAAGGAGAGTTGACCATTGTTTTTGATAAATATGAAGTAGCACCGGGTTATATGGGAATTGTAGAATTTACGATTCCGACCAGTGTGGTTTCTGATATTATAAAGGACGGATATCTGCAATAATATGACAAAGATGGTGCGTACTAGGCATTTATAGTAATCGAAAACTCCCCCGGATATTGGAAGAAATTTCAATATCCGGGGGAGTTCTTATGCTATATCATGAGATACTTTTATTTCTTGAAGTTAGCTCTCTTTCTTAAGGTCGGGTCAAGAATACGTTTACGGATACGTAAGGATTCCGGAGTAACCTCTAAGAGCTCGTCAACATCGATAAAGTCTAATGCCTGCTCTAAGGAAAGTATCTTTGGTGGAACAAGGGTCAGCGCTTCGTCTGCGGAAGAAGAACGTGTATTGGTTAAGTGTTTCTTCTTACATACGTTTAATTCAATGTCTTCCGGTTTAGAGGAAGAACCGATAACCATACCGGAGTAAACCTTTACACCGGCTCCGATGAAGAGAGTACCACGCTCCTGAGCGGAGAACAGACCGTAAGTTACGGATTCGCCGGATTCGAAAGCAATCAGGGAACCAAGTTTACGATAAGCAATATCTCCCTTGTATGGAGCATAGCCATTGAAAATGGTATTGATGATACCATTTCCTTTGGTGTCGGTTAAGAAGTCTCCACGGTAACCGATAAGACCACGGGATGGAATGTTAAATTCCATACGGGTATAGCCGCCGCTGATTGGACGCATATCAACCATCTCACCTTTACGCTGGCTTAATTTATCAATAACAGTACCGGTGAATTCATCCGGAACGTCAACATAAGCTAATTCCATAGGCTCTAATTTCTTGCCGTTTTCATCAGTGTGGTAAAGAACTTCAGCCTTGCTGACTGCAAATTCATAACCTTCACGACGCATATTTTCGATTAATACGGAAAGATGTAACTCACCACGTCCGGAAACCTTGAAGCAGTCTGCACTGTCGGTTTCTTCTACACGAAGGCTGACGTCGGTATTTAACTCACGGAACAGTCTGTCTCTTAAGTGACGGGAAGTAATGAATTTACCTTCCTGTCCTGCAAGCGGGCTGTCGTTGACCATGAAATTCATGGAAAGAGTAGGCTCGGAAATCTTCTGGAAAGGAATGGCAACCGGGTTGTCTGTTGCACAGATGGTATCACCGATATGGATGTCTGCAATACCGGAAATAGCAACGATAGAACCGATTTTCGCTTCCTTTACTTCTACTTTATTCAGACCATCAAATTCGTATAATTTGCTGATTTTGACTTTTTTCTGTTTGTCAGGCTCGTGGTGGTTTACTACGATAGCATCCTGATTTACCTTTAAGACACCGTTGTCTACTTTACCAACACCGATTCGTCCAACGTATTCATTATAATCAATGGTACTGATAAGAACCTGGGTGTTTGCATCCGGGTCACCGGTAGGTGCCGGAATGTAGTCGATAATGGTTTCGAATAAAGGAGTCATATCCTTGCGCTCATCATTTAAATTTCTTATGGCGTATCCATCTCTTGCAGAAGCGAAGATGAATGGGCAGTCTAACTGTTCGTCAGAAGCGTCTAAATCCATGAAAAGCTCTAATACTTCATCAATAACTTCTTCCGGTCTTGCTTCTGGACGGTCAATTTTATTGATACATACAATAACCGGCAGATTCAGTTCCAGTGCTTTCATAAGAACGAATTTGGTCTGTGGCATAGCACCTTCAAATGCATCTACCACAAGAATAACACCGTTTACCATTTTCAGAACTCGCTCAACCTCGCCACCGAAGTCGGCATGGCCAGGAGTATCAATGATATTGATTTTTACATCTTTGTAGAATACAGCAGTATTCTTAGAAAGAATGGTAATACCACGTTCACGCTCAATATCATTGGAATCCATGACACGTTCCTGGACTTCCTGATTGGCACGGAATACACCACTCTGTTTCAACAGCTCATCGACCAGAGTAGTTTTACCGTGGTCAACGTGGGCGATGATAGCTATGTTTCTAATATCGTCTCTTGTTGTTTTCATATAAAATCCTTCCTTCTATCAGTGCATAAAATTCAGTTTCTTCTTATATATAATGCCTGTCCATAAATGACCGGCGTTTTTATTCTATCACATATTGAAAAATACGCAAGTATTTCTTTCTTTACAGAAAATTGCTTTCCTGTAAAGAAAAAAACGCTCCGCGAGGATGCGCACTGCGGCGTATAAGGTAGATGTCGCAAGCGACCGCCGCAGGCGCAAGAATGTGCCAAGGCACATTCTTTGTTTAAGGACACAGCACATATGCATGGAAAAGTGGCTTTATGCATAATATATCCAAAATGTTATCGACAGATTTTGATGAGTTTCATCTCATTGGAATGGTACTGTAAAAACGTTCGAAAACACACTAAATAAAGGAGAAAGATTCATGGCAGATAAGATTTTAGAAAACAACCAGGTATCCATTGTAGGGGAGATTATTTCCGATTTCCAATACAGTCATGAAGTGTATGGGGAAGGCTTTTATATGGTGGAGGTAGCGGTCAGCAGATTAAGTAATTTTTCCGACTACATTCCATTGATGATTTCAGAGCGTCTGATTGACACTTCGCAGAGTTACATAGGACAGAAGGTATATGTGACCGGACAGTTCCGTTCCTATAACAGACATGAGGAACTTAAGAACCGGCTGGTTCTCTCCGTATTCGTCCGGGAGATTGAGTTTATTGAAGAAGAGACAGAGGAGATGAAGAGCAACCAGATTCTTCTTGATGGCTATATCTGTAAAGACCCGATTTACCGTAAGACTCCTCTTGGAAGAGAGATTGCAGACCTGTTGGTGGCGGTAAACCGTTCCTATGGGAAATCGGACTATATCCCATGCATCTGCTGGGGAAGAAATGCAAGATTTGCCGCAAGATTTGAGGTGGGTGTACATGTGCAGATCTGGGGCAGAATCCAGAGCAGGGAGTATGTCAAACGCTTAAATGAGGATGAGGTAGAGAAGCGTACCGCCTATGAAGTATCCGTAAGCAAAATTGAATATATGGAATAAAATAGTAGAAATAAAGAATAATTGAGAAAGCATGAAACATACAGACATTGCTTTTTATTGGAAATTGTGGTATCGTAAGTAAATCTGGGATAAAGAGTCCCTGTAAGAATTGGCATGGAGGTTTGTCATGGAAAAGGGTTCCGTACAGATTTATTATGGTGCAGGTCGTGGAAAGACCAATGCTGCACTGGGCAATGCGTTGCGGGCAGCCGGAGAGAATAAGAGTGTAATTATTATCCAGTTTTTAAAAGGAAAAACAGATGATCAGATTGCTTATATGAAGCAGTTAGAACCGGAAATCAAGGTATTCCGTTTTGAAAAATCAGAAGAGAATTATGATGAACTGCCGGAAGAAAGACAGGCAGAAGAGAAACTCAATATGAAAAACGGACTGAATTTTGCCAAGAAAGTGCTGGTTACCGGTGAATGCAATGTACTGATTCTGGATGAAGTTCTGGGCCTTATAGATGCCGGAGTAATTTCGTCGGAAGAATTAGAAGCTGTTTTAAAAGCAAAGATGGATGAAACAGAGGTTATTATGACCGGAAGGGTATTAGAAGAATCCATTCGCAGCTATGCAGATGAGATTTATAAGATTACTGCGGAAAAATAAGAAAGAAAATGTAAAATGTCTGCATAGGACGTTGACAGATAGTAGCAGCGGTGCTATATTGAGGTAAGAAATTTAATATATGAAGGTAGAGGTTGCGTGAGACAAGAGTACTTGGTCGGATATGGCAGACATAGAAGAAGACATAAGGAAAGGGGAACACGCCGAAAGGTTATTTTTCCTGCAAAGAATAATCTTGGGCATGGATTGAAGAAGTTCATGACTGTCATCTTGTAATAAGATGGGGCGCTATCGGTATGATCCATAATAATTTAAGTGGAATATCAACCGGCTCCCTGTGAGCCGGTTTTTTTATGCTGGTAATAAAAGCAAAACAAACGATATCTTCATACAATAAATAAGATACTTATAAAGTGGAGGAAAAAGAACATGTCTATTTACAAAGGTTCCGGAGTTGCAATTGTAACCCCAATGAAAGCAAATGAAGAAGTTAACTATGACAAATTAGAGGAATTAATCGAAGAACAGATTTCTGAAGGTACAGACTGTATCGTAATTGCAGGAACAACAGGAGAGAGTTCTACCTTATCCATGGAAGAACATCACAAAGTAATCTGTGCAGCAGTAGAATTTGCAAAACACAGAGTTCCGGTAGTAGCAGGAACCGGTTCTAACTCAACGGAGACAGCAATCCAGTTGACCAAAGAAGCAGAAGAAGCAGGAGCAGACGGAGCACTTATCGTAACTCCATATTATAATAAGGCAACACAGAAAGGTTTAATCGGACATTATTCTAAGATTGCACAGGAAACAAGACTTCCGATTATTATGTATAATGTACCGGGAAGAACCGGATGTAACCTTCTGCCGGAGACAGTTGCAGAATTATTCCGCACCCAGGAAAATATTGTTGGATTAAAAGAAGCAACCGGTAACCTTGCACAGGCATCTAAGACCATGTACTTAACCGATGGAAAGCTTGATTTATATTCCGGAGAAGACGGACTGGTTGTACCACTTATGTCCATTGGCGGAATCGGAGTAATTTCCGTATGGGCAAACCTTGCTCCGGCAAAAGTGCATAATATGTGTGAAAGCTTCTTCAAAGGCGACCTTGCAACAGCAAATCAGTTACAGAGAGAAGCCCTTCCATTGATTGATGCATTATTCTGTGAAGTAAACCCGATTCCGGTAAAAGAAGCATTAAATCTTATGGGCAAGAACGTCGGACCGCTTCGTTCCCCGCTTTGCGAGATGGAGCCAGCCAATAAGGAGAGACTGATTCAGGCAATGCGTACATATGGATTAAAATTAGAATAAGAAACTGGAGATGATAGAGATGACAAAAGTAATCATGCATGGCTGTAATGGAAAAATGGGTCAGGTAATAACCGGCTTGATTGCGCAGGACGAAGATGTGAAAATTGTAGCCGGAATTGATACCTATGATGAAAAGAAAAATGATTATCCGGTATATAAGACCATCCGGGAATGCCAGATTGCAGCAGATGTTGTGATTGATTTTTCAAATGCGAAGGCAGTAGATGAACTGTTAAATTACTGTGGCGAGAAGAAGCTTCCGCTGGTACTTTGCACCACCGGTTTATCCGAAGACCAGCTGGCGAAAGTTACTGAGACCAGCAAAGAGACTGCAATTTTAAAATCTGCCAATATGTCACTTGGAATCAATACCTTAATGGATTTATTGCAGACTGCTATAAAGAAGCTTGCACCTGCCGGCTTTGATGTGGAAATCGTAGAGAAACATCATAACCAGAAGCTGGATGCGCCGAGTGGAACTGCTCTTGCATTGGCAGATGCCATGAATGAAGCTATGGACAATACCTATTCCTATAAATTAGACAGGAGTAGTGAGCGGAAGAAGAGAGATGCAAAAGAAATCGGTATTCAGGCAGTCCGTGGAGGAAGCATTGTTGGTGAACATGAAGTAATCTTCGCAGGAACTGATGAAGTGATTGAATTTAAGCATACGGCATATTCTAAGGCAATCTTTGGGAAAGGAGCTGTAGAAGCAGCAAAGTTCTTAAAGGGAAAACCTGCCGGAATGTATGATATGCATGATGTAATCCGTGCAGAGTAGAGTTGGGCACGCATATAATTACAAAATAAGAAATCCCCGGTATCATATCCGAAAAAGATATGATACCGGGGATTTAATATTTACGCATAGTTCGTTTTACAATAACTGGATACCTGCATCTGCTGCAGCCTTGCACATGTCTTCCGGCCAGAGAGAAGACTGGACTTCTCCGATATGGGCCTTACGAAGGAAGAACATACAGATACGGGACTGTCCGATTCCTCCACCGATGGTATATGGAAGTTTGCCATCAATGATTGCTTTCTGGAAAGGAAGCTTAGCACGTTCCGGGCAGCCTGCTTTATCAAGCTGTGAGAGCAGTGCAGCCTTGTCTACACGGATTCCCATGGAAGATAATTCCAGTGCAATATCAAGGACAGGATAGTATACTAAGATGTCGGCATTTAAAGACCAGTCATCGTAGTCCGGGGCACGTCCGTCATGACGCTCGCCTGATTCTAAGACATCACCAATCTGTAAGATGCAGACAGCACCCTTTGCCTTGGTTATGTAATATTCACGCTCCTTTGGAGTATTTTCAGGGAACATATCCTCTAATTCCTGAGTGGTAATGAAGAAGATATCATGCGGAAGAATCTCTTCAATATAATCGTACTGGATAGCCATATATTTTTCTGTTTTACGAAGACATTTGTATACAGTACGGACAGTATCTTTTAAAGTTTCCATGCTGCGGTCTTTCTTTGCAATGACTTTTTCCCAGTCCCACTGGTCTACGAAGATAGAGTGGATATTATCTGCGATTTCATCGCGGCGGATAGCATTCATATCGGTGTAAAGACCTTCGCCCTCTTTGAAATCATAATGCTTTAAGGCATAACGTTTCCATTTAGCAAGAGAGTGAACAACTTCTGCTTTACGCTCATTCTGTTCTTTGATGGTGAACGTAACCGGACGCTCCACACCATTTAAGTTATCATTTAATCCGGAATCAGGGTCAACGAAAAGTGGTGCTGAAACACGGGAAAGGTTTAAACGCAGGGAAAGCAGATTCTGGAAGAAATCTTTCACTGTTTTAATCGCAATCTGTGTATCATGCAGGTTAAGTTGAGACTGATAATTTTTTGGTATAATCAGATGTTCCATAATAGCTCCTTTTTCATTTTGGTCTGCAATTATTATAGCACAGCAATTCAAGTTTGCAATGGATTATTTGTTTAAAAAAGAGTACAGAAGCGGATATAATTTATCACTGTGTTCAATATAACTTCCATGACCTTCTCCCGGAACAATAACCAGAGTGGCATGCTCAATATTTTCTGCAATCTTTTTTGTAACCTTTTTCTTGATTAAATCTTTTTCGCCGGCTAAGACAAGGGTTGGAATCTTGATTTTATGTAAGTCCACCGGCTGGATATCTGGCTCATTGAGCATCATTGTGGAAAAAGGATTCGGATTTTTTTTGCATTCCCTGCGGATGCGGCGGTAGTCTCTTCCTTTGATGTCCTTTGGCGTCAGGTTTGCACCACTGATCATAAGCTTGGAGAGCTTATCCGGGTATTTCGAAGCTAAGAGAAGTCCGACGATACCGCCGTCACTGAAGCCATAAAAGAGAGGGGCCTTTAATTCTAAGGCATCAATAAAAGCTGCCATGTCGTCTGCCATATCCATGTAATGAAGTTCTTTTGGAGAAGCAGAAAGACCGTGACCTCTGGAATCGATGGCATAAACGGTGTAATGTTCGGCAAGCTCCGGAATCAGTACATCAAAAATTTCGTGGGTTTCGCCATTTCCATGCACTAGCAGGAAAGGCTGCCCTTCGCCATATTTTTCATAATAGAGAATCTGACCATTTAATTGAATATACATAATGATTATCGTCCTTTAAAATTGATTATTTTGTCATTCTATTTTATAGTAAAGGTAATTCAACTTTTTTAGTGTAGCATTTTATAAAGGAGAAAACAAGATGGAGACAGAACATGTTATGCATACTTTTGCCCCGGTATACGATAAAAAATCCAGAGTATTAATCTTAGGCACGTTCCCGTCGGTCAAGTCGAGAGAGAACCGGTTTTACTACGGCCATCCGAGAAACCGCTTCTGGAAAGTAACGGCGGCAGTATGCGGCTGTGAGGTCCCGGAGACGATAGAAGAAAAGAAGGCATTTCTTCTTGAAAATCATATTGCTATCTGGGATGTTATTGCATCCTGCGACATAGCAGGATCTTCAGACAGCAGCATAACAAATGTTGTGGCAAATGATATTGAACGGCTGTTAACGGAGGCTCCCATCGAGGCTGTTTTCCTAAATGGCGCAAAAGCCTACGAATTATTTATGAAATACTGTTCCTGTAAGGATAAGGCAGAAATCTGCAAGCTGCCGTCCACCAGTCCTGCCAATGCTGCATGGAGTTTGGAGCGGCTGATAGAAGAATGGAAGAAAATCAGGAGATAGGATGAAATGTATACAGACAGACAGTTAAAGATTATAGCGGTCTTAAAAAGTGCAGATGGCTGGATGAGTGGTTCCCTTCTGCGGGAAAATATCGGGGTGAGCAGCAGGACACTGCAGATGGATATTAAGGCAATCAATGAGAAACAGTCAGGAGAGCCTCTGATACAGTCTAATAACCGGCTGGGGTATCTTTTGAAAAATAAGATTGCATTAGAGCAGGAACAGAAAAGTTACGGACAGGAGAACTATGTGCATTCCAAGCAGATTATTACTTTGCTGCTGTTTGAAAAGGAGTATACCAGTATTGGAACGATTTCTGAGCGATTATTTTTTTCCCGGTCATCTGTAACTTCTGACCTGCCGCAGGTAAAGCGGATTATAAGCCGCACGCCGGGGGCAAATCTTTTGGTATCCGGACAATATGGACTTAAGATTCAGGCATCGGAGAATGTAAAGAGAATCATGTGCATGAAGACCATGCAGAGCAGACAGGATTATCATATGTTGTTTTCGGAAGAAGAGATGGAGCAGTTTGCAGAAAATCAGAAGAAGTTACAGGCTGTTCTGGCAGAAGTATTTACCAGAAACCAGTTTATCGTATCGGGAGAAGCCTATCATGATTTTGCACGTTATCTGGCAGTATGCATGATGCGAAGCCAGATGGGATTTCCGGTAACAGAGGAAGAGGATGGCACAACTGAAATGCCTGGCAGACTTTCTACTGAGCTGGTAGATGAAATCGAAAAGGTGTGCACCTATCGGTTTAAGGAGAAGGAAAAGCAGAATGTAGAGGCACGGTTAAAGGAATTGAATATGGTCTGTAAGGAGACGGACATTCAACTGGATATGCTGCAGAAATTAGAAGTATTTATCCAGCGGGTGCAGGAGGAAACCGGACTTAAATTGCAGGTGGAGCGGGACCTTTTAGAGGTTTTATCAGACCATGTGTCAAGAATGGAACTCCGGATTCAGAATGGACGTAATAATATCGGTAATCATACCAAAGAAATGGCGAAGCGGTATCCGCTGGAAATGCATCTTTTAAGAACCTGTTTAAGTCCTGTTTTAAATACAGAGATTCCGGATGCGGAAATGGGCTATCTGGTGCTTTATTTTGCATCTGCCATTGAACGGAACAGAAGAAAACCGGATATTTTATTTATCAGTGACCAGAGTGCCAGCAGCATTTATAATGTGCAGAATAAATTAAAAGGCTTCTTAGGGGAGCGAATCAGTGAGATAACAGTTATCCCGGAATATTTATTTGAACAGAGAAAGGAGCGGTATTGCCGGAATTACCAGCTTCGGATTACATCGGAAAAGGAGCTGGTATTAAAGGATGCTTCCTTTACTTATCTCGACCTCTTTGCAGACAATGAGCAGATTATGCGGCTGGGGAGAAATGTTGATAAGCTTGAAAATAACTACTGGAAGGAAAAGGAAGAAAAGCTCCGGAAAAAATATGGCACAAAGGACAGTCTGTATCTGATAGAAGAAGTGGCAGACTTTGATGATTTAAAGAAAAGAATCGGCTATGAATATCAGGAACAGAAGGTGTCGGAGGAGACCATCGGAAGCAACCGTCTTTCTATGATTGACCATGAGCAGGATGGCAGAAATAAGATTTATCGCATTTATCTTAAAAAGCCATTTTCTTATGGCGGTAAGCAGATTACAGAAGTTATTGCAGCACATTATGGCGGAGAAGGGGATATGATAGAATTCTTTGACTATGTAAAAGAGCTGTTAGGTGGACAGAACTAGGCAGAGGATTTCGCTATTAGTGACGCAAAAGTATAAATTTCCTGAAACATAAAAGCACGGTATAATAAGCTTAACAAAATAAATGCGGGTCATTTATGAAAGGAGAATGTTTATGGGAAAAAATTATGAGAAGCTGGGAGATGAAATTATTACCCGGCTGGGAGGAGAACAAAATATTACCAAGCTGTTTCACTGTGCTACAAGACTTCGTTTTCAGCTTGCAGATATGTCTAAGGCAGAACTGGAAGGAATCAAGAAGCTGCCGGATGTCATGGGCGTAGTAGAAAGTGTTGGTGGTGTTCAGGTTATCATTGGAAATGATGTAGCATCCGCTTATGCTGCAATTGTAGCAAAGCATAAGATTGAAAACAGCAGTGATGGCAAGAAGGTTGAAAAAGCAGATGCAGCACCGGAGAAAAATGGAATTGTATCAAAAATTCTCAATGTGCTTTCTGCCATTTTAGGACCGGCAATTCCACTGATTATGTGTAGTGGATTGATTTCAGCATTACTGATTATTTTAACCAAGTGCGGACTGAGTACAGAAGGCACAACCTATACCATCATCAGCATGGTTGGAAATGCAGCATTATATTTCCTGCCGGTATTACTGGCATATACTTCTGCCAAGAAATTCGGCTGTGATATTATGACCAGTGTTTTCCTTGGTGCAATTATGATTAGTCCGACATTGATTGGATTAACGGAGCAGGGAAGCTTTGTATCACTTTTCGGACTGCCGGTGAAAACAGTAAATTACAGCTCTACCGTAATTCCGATTATTTTAACCATCTGGATCTTCAGCTATGTAGAGAAGCTGGTAGTTAAAATTGTTCCAGCAGCAGTTAAATTTGTATTTAAACCGTTACTGTCTGTTATTATCATGATTCCAGTTATGTTATGTATTACCGGACCAATCGGAAGCTATTGTGGAGACCTTTTATGCAAAGCACTGACCGCAATCAATAATGTAGCACCTTGGTCTTCTGTATTAATTGTTGGCTGTCTTGCACCACTTTTAGTATTAACCGGAATGCATCTTGCATTGATTCCGCTTGTAATGTCCATGTTTGCAACAGCAGGATATGATAATATGTTATTCGTTGCATTTATCGGAATGAACTTCTCACAGTTCGGTGTAGCATTAGCTTGTATGTTAAAAACTAAAAATAAAAACCTTCGTACACTGGCATCTTCCTGTGCAATTACAGCATTCCTGGCAGGAGTTACAGAGCCTACCCTTTATGGAATCTGTGTACGAATGAAGAAACCTTTGATTGCTACCTGGATTGCATGTATTGTAAACGCAATTTTCTGTGCAATCTTTAGCGTAAGAGTATACAGCTTCGGCGCTCCATCCTTCTTTACAATGCCGATTTTCTTAAATCCGGATGGAACGATGAGTAACTTCTATTTTGCAATTGCTGCAGCAGCAATTACCATTGTAGTAAGCTTTGTATCAACCTGGGTATTAGGATTTGATGACAGCATTTATGGAGAGGAAGCAGCTTAATGGAAAAAAGTCTGAATGTAGTGGAAAAAATATCGGATCAGCTTTATGTGATTACGGAGACAGAGAGTGTGCATTGTTATCTTGTTATAGGAAGTGATAAGGCAATGCTCTTTGACATCGGCTATGGCTATGAAAATATCATGCCACTGGTTCGTACAATTACAGATTTGCCGGTTATGCTGGTGTTAAGCCACGGTGACCCGGATCATGGTCTTGGAAGCAAATGGTTTGATGAAGTGTGGATACATCCGCTGGACTGGGGAAAGCTTCTTTGGAATGACACTACAGAGATGCGTAAAAAAGCAATGGATTACAGGGTAAATAAAATGCCCTGGACAAAAGAACTGATACCGGAAGAGTTCCCGGAGTGGAGAATCAGCAGTAAGACGAAACCTCATTTTCTCTGTCATAGAGACAAGATTTCGCTGGGAGATATTGAATTTACGGTATTACATACGCCGGGACACAGCTATGGACATATTATGCTTCTGGAAGAGGAGAAGAAATGGCTCTTTTCCGGAGACCAGATATCTGCACACAACATCTGGCATTTTCAGGGAAATGATGTGCAGGCTCCCTTCCAGAGCACACTTCACAGCTTGAAGGAGCTGGCATTAAAAGTAACAGAGGATTATAAAATTTATCCGGCACATGACATTATTCCGATTCAGAAAAATTATCTGACAGATTTGATAGACTGTTTCGAATGGGAACTGCAGGAGAATTATAAAAAGGATGTACCATTCCATTCTTTTGCAGGAGACGGCTATCAGCATTTTTATCAGACCGTAAATCTCATATATTCTGATGAGCGGCTGGGTGAATTCCTCGGAAGGAAAATAGAGCGATAGGGGGAGTGCAAGTGGAATTTAAAGAAAATTTCTTATGGGGCGTAGCCACCGCTGCGAACCAGTGCGAAGGAGGATATTTAGAAGGAGGAAAGGGACTTACCATACAGGACTATGTCAAAGGCGGCGGAATCGGAAAACCACGGATGTTTCGCAGTACCATGGAAGAAGGAGCATTCTATCCGAGCCATGATGCGGTAGACCATTATCATCATTATGAGGAAGATATCCGCCTTTTGGCGGAGATGGGCTGCAAATGTTATCGCATGAGTATCAGTTGGGCAAGAATTTTTCCAACCGGATGCGAAGGGGAACCGAATCAGGAAGGACTTTCTTTTTATAAAAACATCTTTACCCTGTGTAAATCCCTTGGCATAGAGCCAGTGGTGACCTTAAGCCACTTTGAAATGCCGTGGTATCTGGTAAAAGAAAAGGGTGGTTTTGCAAACCGGGAGGTAATTGATGATTTTGTTCGTTATGCCTGTTGTGTAATGAATTGTTTTAAAGAAGAGGTACATTACTGGCTTTTATTTAACGAGATTAACTTTGGCGTAATGCCAATGGGTGCTTATAAGTCGCTGGGGCTGATTGATAGGAAATATCTCGGCGGGGAAGCATTCATTTCTCTTAAATCCATGACCGTAGACGAAAAAGTAAGATTCCAGGCATTACATCACCAGTTTATTGCCGGAGCAAAAACGGTGATAGAAGCAAGGAAAATCAGCCCGGAAATAAAAGTGGGCTGTATGATTGGACACATTACGCAGTATCCGCTGACCTGCCGGCCGGAAGATATGTTAGAGTGCCAGCACAAAGACCGGCTATTAAATAAATTTGCCGGAGATGTAGCCGTGTTCGGCAGTTATCCGTCTTATATGAACCGTTATTTTAAAGAACATCAAATTACGATTCAGAAGGAGCCGGAGGATGATGGAATTTTAAAAGCAGGCTGTGTGGACTTCTATACCTTCAGCTATTACATGACAAACTGTGCCACGATAGATGATGCAGCAGAGCAGACCGATGGAAATCTTTTGGAGGGAGCCAAGAATCCGTATCTGACCGCCAGTGAGTGGGGCTGGCAGATAGACCCGAAGGGATTGCGCTATACATTAAATGAACTTTGGGACCGCTATCATCTTCCGATGATGGTGGTGGAAAATGGATTTGGTGCACCGGATGAAGTCGGTGCAGATGGAAGCATCCACGATGATTACCGTATTTCCTATCTCAATGACCATATCGCAGCAATGGGCGAGGCAATCGAGGACGGTGTAGACCTGTTCGGCTATACCATCTGGTCAGCCATGGATATTGTCAGTGCCGGAACCGGCGAAATGAAGAAGCGTTACGGGCTCATTTATGTGGACAGACATGATGACGGCAGCGGAGATTTTAAGAGAATCCCAAAAGACAGCTATTACTGGTATGCAAAGTGCATTCAGGAAAACGGAAAAAATATTACCGCATAAAGGATTGTGGAGATAAAAAGTAAGATGTGTACGAAGAGTATGCATCTTACTTTTTTACGCTGCAACGCATCCGTAAGAAGCTGCCGGTGGCAGGTTCTGCAGGTGAGTAGCAAGAAATCCTGGGGGTTACTGTTAGAAAATTTGACACAACAGAAAATGCATGATAAATTTACTCTGAAAAAAGAGAAAGAAGGAAGAAGCACATGGAGAAAATCGCAAGCTTTACAATTGACCATATTAAACTGCAGCCGGGTGTCTATGTATCAAGAAAGGATGCCGTAGGAGACAGTACAGTAACAACCTTTGATTTAAGAATGACATCACCGAATGATGAACCGGTTATGAATACCGCAGAGGTGCATACCATAGAGCATCTTGGCGCAACCTTTTTAAGAAATGACGCAGAGTATGCCAGCAAAACCGTATACTTTGGACCGATGGGCTGCAGAACCGGCTTTTATTTGCTGCTGGCAGGAGATTATACCTCCAAAGATATCGTGCCACTGATGATTCGCATGTTTGAGTTTATCCGTGACTTTAAAGATGAAGTACCGGGTGCAAGTCCAAAAGACTGCGGCAACTATCTTGATATGAACCTTGGTATGGCAAACTATCTGGCAGACCGCTATTTAAACAATGTGCTCTATCATATTGATGATGCACATCTGAATTATCCGGCGTAGAGGATGCTTGGAAAATTTGCTTTAAAGCAGATATGAAAAATGTATTGCATAAGCGAGAAATCATAAATTTAAAACATGAAAAAATATATTGCTTAATACATAAGTAGGAAATCGGCAGAAAGAGGAAAGAAAACATGAGTAAAATCGGAATTATCGGAGCTATGGAATTAGAAGTAGCAACATTAAAGAAAAATATGAATACAGACCAGATTACAAAGAAAGCCGGTATGGAATTCCATGAGGGCAATTTAAATGGAATGCCGGTAGTAGTGGTACAGTGCGGTGTAGGAAAAGTAAATGCAGCAATGTGCGTGCAGATTCTTGCAGATTTATATGATGTAACACATATTATCAATACCGGTGTAGCAGGTTCTTTGAATCCTGCATTGGATATCGGAGATATTTTAGTATCAAAGGATGCTATTCAGCATGACATGGATGTGACACCATTAGGTTATGCAAAAGGACAGATTCCGGGATTAGAGCAGCTTGCTTTTGCAGCAGATGAAAAGTTGTGTAAGACTGCTGTAGAAGTATGCAAAAAAGTAAATCCGGATATTCATGTAACAGAAGGCCGCGTAGTAAGTGGAGACCAGTTTATTTCCAGCAAAGAGATAAAGGATGCATTGATTGCAGAATTTCATCCGGACTGCACGGAAATGGAGGGAGCTTCCATTGCGCAGGCAGCAGCCTTAAATAACATTCCATATGTAGTCATTCGTGCAATTTCAGATAAAGCAGATGGCTCTGCACAGGAGGATTATCCAACCTTTGAAAAGAAAGCAGCAGAGCATTGCGCAAAGTTAGTACAGGAAATGATGAAGGAGCTGTAAGAATCTTTGAATTGGGTAAAAAACTGCGAAAAAGCCAGCTTTTTACCCAAACGCCAATCAGCCCCCCAAAAAAAATACAACCCGGATATTTGTCTTGCCCCTAAAACTAAACTTTTTAGGAGGCAACAAATATCCGGGTTGCGTTTTTTGCAGTCATCTTACATAAATTTCATAAACATATTCAAAAACCGTAAATAGTCATCATAATTAAAGAAACGGTCAAGAATATCCTGCAGGGCATCCTGTTCAAGGGAATCCCACTGGTCAACAGAAAGGGAATTATCTGCAGTGCCTGCATTGTAGGCAGCATTGCTGTTTGCACTTGCAGCAACGGCTGTTCCGTCCGGAAGAGTGACACCTTCCTGCATATAGCCGGTGATTTTGGCTACATAATTCTGGGTTTCTTTAAATGGAGGAATTCCACCGTATTTTGCTACGTTGCCGCTGCCTGCATTGTAGGCGGCAAGAGCAAGGGAGGTATCTCCGTTGTATTTATTTAAAAGCTCGCTGATATATTTGGCACCTGCCATAATATTCTGTTCCGGGTCATAAGGGTCGGTACAGCCAAAATAAGAAGCAGTGGAAGGCATTAGCTGCATGATGCCCATGGCTCCTGATTTTGAAGTGGCATTTGCCTGAAAATTGGATTCCTGCTTTGCCATGGCGGTCAGAAGAGAAACAGAGACACCATAGGTATCGGCGGCTTTTTGAAAGATAGATGCAAGGGAATTGTTGCCTGCATTATTTAAATAGGATTCAAAATTATTTACACCGTTTACAGAGGTTGTGGAAGCAGCGGTACTTCCAAGCGCAGCGGTAATCGGATCAATCTGCATGGATAGAACTCCTTTCATAATCTGAAATTCTTCTTTCTCATTAAGATGCGAATTCCAGGCTGTGTATTAAAATTACAATTTATGCTAGTATAGCATAAAAAACTTGTTTTTTGAAGTCTCATATTGTAGAGTTATTGTGTTTGATGTAGAAAGGGCGGATTAGAAAGAAGGATTACAGAATGAAACAAAATGGCTATGTCAAAGCAGTGAAAGCAGCATTTCCGTATACGATACCGGTATTGACAGGTTATCTTTTTATAGGAATTGCATTTGGCGTGATGTATCAGGAAAAAGGCTACAATTTTCTTTGGGCAATCCTGATGAGTATCTTGGTGTACGCCGGAAGCGGACAGTATCTGGCTGTTAATTTCTTTGCACCGGGAGTCAGTTTCCTGCAGATTATATTCTTAGAATTTATGGTAAATATCCGGCATGTCTTTTATGGACTGTCTTTAATAGAAAAATTCCGTGATATGGGAAAAAAGAAATTATATATGATTTTTTCCCTGACAGATGAGACCTATTCCTTATTCTTTATTACAAAAGTGCCGGAGGGTGTGGATGAGCACAAATTCCTATTTTCCATTGCGTTGTTAGACCAGCTTTACTGGATTATTGGCTCTGCCATCGGAGCCATTGCCGGAACGCTGATTCCGTTTGACACAACGGGTATTGATTTTGCCATGACAGCATTGTTTGTCGTAATTTTTGTGGAGCAGTGGCTGACCAGCAGGAATCATTTGCCGGCGCTGACCGGAATTGCAGCATCTCTTATCTGCCTGCTTATCTTTGGCAGTGATAATTTCATTCTGCCATCCATGATTTGTATTATGATAATTCTGTTATCCGGTCGTAAGGTGATGGAAGAAAAGGAGGTAGCGGAAAATGCCGATTAGTGTGGAACGGTCATTATTAATTATTGTGGTTTGTGGATTGGTTGTATTTACAACAAGGGCAATTCCGTTTGTATTATTCAGTGGGAAAAAAGAAATCCCGGAAATCGTAAAATATCTTGGAAAAGTGCTGCCGCCTGCAGTTGTGGGAATGCTTGTTATTTATTGCTTAAAGGCAGTAAATGTAGTGAAGTTTCCCTTTGGTCTGCCGGAATTTATTGCAGTTTTCGTAGTTATCGTTTTACATGTGTGGAAAAGAAATAATTTACTGAGCATCGGTGTGGGAACCGTGCTTTATATGGTGTTGATACAGACAGTATTTGCGTGATGTTAAAGAAATCTTAAAGACTTGGTGCCTTGGTTCTTAAAGGTTCATTCGATACAATAATGGTGTACTTGGAAAGGGGAAAAGAAAATGTATAACATATTGATATGTGATGATGAACCGGATATCGTGTCCGCGTTAAAAATCTATCTTGCATCGGATGGCTATGGAATTTACGAGGCTTATAACGGTCGGGAAGCAATTGAAATGATGCAGAAAACAGAGATACATCTTGTGCTCATGGATATTATGATGCCGGAAATGGACGGCATCCAGACCATGGTGAAGATTCGTGAGAACAGCAATGTCCCTGTGATTTTCCTGACTGCAAAAAGTGAAGACAACGATAAGGTTTTAGGACTTATGGTGGGAGCAGATGATTATATTACCAAGCCATTTAATCCGGTGGAGGTCCAGGCAAGAGTAAAATCCCAGCTGCGCCGTTATATGCAGCTGGGAGGTGGAAACATGACAAAGAAGAATCTTGCCATCGGTGGCATTGAATTAGATGACAGTGCCAAGGTTGTGACGCTGGACGGAGATGCGGTGAGTCTTACCCCTACAGAGTATGATATTTTGAAACTGTTTATGGAACAGCCCGGAGTTGTATTTTCTCCAAAGGATATCTATCGCAAAGTATGGAAAGATGCGCCGTTTGGCTCAGAAAGTACAGTGGCAGTGCATATTCGCCATCTTCGGGAAAAATTAGAGTATGACCCTGCAAATCCACGATATTTAAAAGTGGTGTGGGGACAGGGCTATAAGATGGAAAGAGGAAACACGCCATGAAAAAGAAAAAAAGAAGCATCAGAAGAGCAAGCGCAGTCATTGCATTTATTTTACTGACTTCAATTGCATTTTTATCTGCAGTATTTACGCTGGAAATGATAGACAGCCAGATCTATCGAAACAGCCAGAAGGAAACAGCGGCAGACTTTCAGGAGCAGATTGGTTCCTGTCTGGCAGCAGAAATTTTTTCAGACTTTGTAAATTATGATATAGAGGATGCGCGGTCTTGTGCATACAGCCTGGCTGATGAGACGAACTTTAATTTTTATGTATTTAAAAAGAGTGTAGATACTTCCGTGGAACGAATCTGTACCATAGAAAACGGAAATCTGGCAAGCGTCATTCCGGAATACATGGCAATCGTGGGAAATTATGACAGTTATTGTTATCCGGGAATTACCATAGATGTTTTAAACAGTCCGGAGCAGATATTTACGGAAGTAGAAGAACAGGATGCAAATCTTTCAAGAGGTGATATTTATGCAGTGGCATTCTTCCCGCTGGGGGATTTGACTTATCATGATGATTTGTATTTTAAAATGAAATATATTGATTTTGCATATAAGACCCGCTATGCAATCTTTGCGGTACTTGCAGTAAGTACAATTGGAGCAGTTATTTTACTGGTTACGCTGGTACGGACTGCCGGAAAGAAGGATGAAGAGGGCAGAATACAGAGAAGTTTTATCGATAAGATTCCGCTGGAACTCTATGGACTGATGCTTTATATCGTTGCAGCCTGTGTGGCAGGATTTTTTGGAAACATATGGGGATTTTACGGAACGGACATAGGCTCCTTTGCTGCCATTGTGATACTGGCAGTATTGACAGCAACCCTGCTTTTAGTATTTCTCATGAGCTGCTCAGTAAGGCATAAGACAAAGACGTTGTGGAGAAACACGCTGTTATGCCGGTTTGTAAAATGGCTGAAACAGGCATTGTCTTATATTAAAAAGCATATGCCGTTTATTTATAAAGGTGTAGTGATTGCACTGGGCATTACTTTCATAGAATTTATCGGTGTTCTGATGCTGGAAGACAGTTACAACTGGGAGTGGATTTTCCTGGTATTTCTGGTAGAAAAGGCAGCACTTTTCCTGATATTCTGCATCATACTGGCAAATCTCAATCAGTTGAAGCAGGGTGGTGAGAAGATTGCAGAGGGTGACTATGATTATCAGATGGACACCAGCCATATGCGTGGAGAATTTAAAAATTATGCAGAGCATCTGAATCAGATTGGAAGCGGAATGCAGACAGCACTGGATGAGCGGATGAAGAGCGAGCATTTTAAAACAGAGCTGATTACCAATGTATCCCATGACATTAAAACACCGCTTACTTCTATTATTAATTATGTGGATTTGCTGACCAAAGAGGATGTGGAAAATCCGAAGGTGCAGGAATACTTAGAAGTGCTGACACGACAGTCTGCCCGCCTGAAGAAATTGATTGAAGATCTGATTGAGGCATCCAAAGCTTCATCCGGAGTGCTGAAGGTGAACTGGGAGAAATGTGTACCGGAGGTATTGCTGACACAGGCAGCAGGCGAATATGAAGAACGGCTGGAACAAAAGAATCTGGAACTGGTGATTCATCATCCGCAGGAAGAGCTTGTTGTTCTGGCAGATGGAAGACATCTGTGGAGAGTTTTTGATAATCTGCTGAGCAATATTTATAAATATGCACAGCCGGGAACCAGAGTATATCTTGACCTGGAGCAGGATGAGAAAAATGTTTCCATCATATTCCGTAATGTTTCTAAGAATCCTTTGCATATGAGCGGAGAGGAATTACAGGAACGCTTTGTCCGGGGAGACAGCTCCAGAAATACGGAAGGAAGCGGACTTGGATTATCTATCGCACGGAGCCTGACGGAGCTTATGCATGGAAGCTTCCACCTGTTAGTGGATGGAGATTTCTTTAAGGTAACACTGACCTTTCCGCACAACACAGAAAATGCATAAAAATTACTTTGACGGGTTGACAAGTCACAGTGGGAATTTTAGAATACTACTTAGCTGAGGCGTGAAGGAGACTAACTATTATGAAGAAAGAACCATTTGTGACAAAAGAACAGATTGAAGAAATTGTAAAGACATATCCAACCCCGTTTCACCTTTATGATGAAAAAGGCATCCGTGAAAATGCAAAGGCAGTAAAAGAAGCATTTGCATGGAATCCGGGATTCCGTGAGTATTTTGCAGTAAAGGCAACCCCGAACCCATTTATCTTAAATATTTTAAAAGAGTATGACTGCGGCTGCGACTGTGCATCCCAGACAGAGCTGATGTTAGCTGATTCCCAGGGATTTGACGGAAAGCATATTATGTTTTCTTCCAATGATACCCCTGCATATGAATATAAATTTGCAGACAAGATTGGCGCAATCATCAACCTGGATGACTTTACCCATATCGACTTCTTAGAGAAGACAATCGGTAAGATTCCAGAGACCATCAGCTGCAGATATAATCCGGGCGGAGTGTTCAAAATGAGCAACGGTATCATGGATAACCCGGGAGATGCAAAATACGGATTTACAACAGAGCAGTTATTTGAAGGCTTTAAGATTTTAAAAGAAAAAGGTGCAAAGAATTTTGGTATTCATGCATTCTTAGCAAGTAATACCGTAACCAACGAGTATTATCCGATGCTTGCAAAACAGCTTTTTGAAGTAGCTGTTAAATTAAAAGAAGAAGTAGGCTGCCATATCAGCTTTATCAACCTTTCCGGTGGAGTTGGTGTGAACTATACACCAGACCAGGAACCAAACGACATCCGTGTTATCGGCGAAGGCGTACACAAGGTTTATGATGAAATTTTAGTTCCGGCAGGTATGGGTGATGTAGCTATCTATACTGAGATGGGACGTTTTATGTTAGCACCTTATGGATGCCTTGTGACGCAGGCAATTCATGAGAAACATACACACAAGGAATACATTGGTGTGGATGCATGTGCAGTAAACCTGATGCGTCCTGCAATGTATGGTGCATATCATCACATTACCGTGCTGGGCAAGGACAACAGCGTATGCGACCACAAATATGATGTAACCGGTTCTCTTTGTGAGAACAATGATAAATTTGCCGTAGACCGTATGTTACCGAAGATTGACATGGGCGATTATCTGGTAATTCATGATACCGGAGCACATGGTTATTCCATGGGTTATAACTACAATGGTAAATTAAAATCCGCTGAGTTACTTCTGAAGGAAGATGGTTCCGTACAGCTTATCCGTCGTGCAGAGACACCGAAGGATTATTTTGCAACATTTGACTGCTTTGACATTTTGAAAAATATGAAAGACCCGGAAAAATAAACTTGCAATCTATTAGAAAATATGATAAACTTTCATTTGTTCGGTTCGACTGAACCGAATAAATGCCGGCGTGTCGGAATGGCAGACGAGGCAGACTCAAAATCTGTTGTGGGCAACCACGTGCGGGTTCAAGTCCCGCTGCCGGCATTAATATTTTGGAAAAGAATCGACTACTGGTCGGTTCTTTTTTTACGCGAGTAGCGAGGAAATTGCAAAGCGTGTTTCCCATAGTTACGCGAATAGAAGGTAAGGAGAATCACATGGAACAGACCAATGACAGAACATTTTTAGAAACAGAACCGGTAGGAAAGCTGTTATTAAAGCTGGCATTGCCTACCGTTGCAGCCCAGTTGATTAATATGATGTATAACATAGTAGACCGTATGTATATCGGCCATATTCCGGGGGATGGTGCAATGGCACTGACCGGAGTCGGTGTATGCATGCCGCTGATTATGGTAGTATCTGCGTTTGCAGCACTGATTAGTAATGGTGGTGCACCACGGGCAACCATATTTATGGGAAAGGGAGAGAAGGACAAGGCGGAAAAAACGCTGGGGAACTGTTTTTGCACCCAGATTATTGTATCGCTGATACTGACTGCATTTCTGCTGGCGGGAAACAGAGGTTTTCTTCTGGCATTTGGAGCCAGCGAAAATACAATTTCTTTTGCTACTGATTATATGAATATTTATGCCATAGGAACGATTTTTGTGCAGTTGACTCTGGGGATGAATGCATTTATTACGGCGCAGGGATTTGCCAGAACCGGTATGCTGTCGGTACTGATTGGTGCAGTGATTAATATTGCACTGGATCCGGTATTTATCTTTGGCTTTGGCATGGGTGTAAAAGGAGCAGCACTGGCAACAGTTCTTTCCCAGGCATGTTCCTGTATCTGGGTGCTGGCTTTTTTATGTGGAAAGAAAACGCATCTTCGCTTGAAAGGAAAAAATATGATATTGCAGGCAAATATTATTTGGCCGAGTATTGCACTTGGAACAGCAATGTTTATTATGCAGGCAAGCGAGAGCGTGATTTCAGTCTGCTTTAATTCTTCGTTATTACGATATGGCGGAGATATGGCAGTAGGAGCCATGACCATATTAACCAGTGTCATGCAGTTTGCACTACTTCCGTTACAGGGATTGGGTCAGGGAGCGCAGCCGATTATCAGCTATAATTATGGAGCCAAAAGAGCAGACAGGGTAAAAGAAGCCTATTTCTTATTACTGAAAATTGATGTAGGATTTTCCTTTGCTTTGTGGGTACTGGTGATGGCATTTCCAAGAGCATTTGCAGCCATGTTTACCTCAGATGCGGCACTGATTGCATATACGGGAAATGCACTTCGGATTTATCTTATGGCAATTCTGATATTCGGAATCCAGATGGCGTGTCAGATGGCATTTACATCACTGGGAAAAGCAGTATCTTCCATTATTGTAGCGGTGATGCGTAAATTCGTATTATTACTGCCACTTATTTATATTATGCCACACATTTTTACCGGCAATCAGGCAATGGCAGTTTATATGGCAGAGCCGGTAGCGGATGTGCTGGCGGTAAGCTTTACGTCTGTACTGTTCTATTTCCAGTTCCGCAAGGTGCTGCGTCAGATAGAAGGGTAGTGAGAAGTGAATGAAATTGCATAAATAGAAAAATGTAGAAAAGAGAGACAATGATGTCTCTCTTTTCTTTTACGATAATGTGAAATAAAAACAAAACTGGATGAGTGGCTGTGCTTTTGCGAGTAATAATAGTAAGATGAGAACTTCTGGATATAACATTTTTTTGCCTGCTTTTTTCATGATTATACCTCCTTTAATATGGTGAATATTAAACTCTCTTTTTTTTACAGCTTAATTATATTACCTCATAATTTATAGTCAATAAAACGGGATACAGCCGCATTTATCCTTTAATATTTATTCAAACGCTTAATGAAATATTTGCTAAACAAATATTTAATGGTTATTTGTTTAACTATCCTATAATATAGAATTATCAAATAAAAACGTTTTGCTAAACAAAGGAGGAACCTGTATGAGTATTGAAGAATTACAGAGCACATTAACTTTTTCAAATTTATGTGACTTAATTAAAAAAGAAATGCCATTGTCAATATTGTTGACTGACAATAACGGGAAAAAAGAAATCTTAAAACTTAATCAGGCTGAAATTGTTGGACTTATTCTGGGATTCAGGGATAAATATATGTATTCCATAATGCTTGATGATAAAGAGAGTTTCAGAAGTTTTCATCCAAGTTTAAGCCAGTACAAAAATGGAAAAACTCCAATTCCGATAGAAGTGCGGAATGCATACGGTGATGAATCCCAAAAAAACGAATTACATAAATATATAAAAGAAACTTTTATTGATAATATGGAAAATCCCGGTGCATTTAAGGAAGAACTGTGTGAACTCATTAATAATGTTCCGGATAACAGTTGGAAAAACACTCTTTTAGAGGAAAAAGATGTTACTGTATTGCTTAGTAAGGCATTAGGCATTACAATGAACGCTCGTCTACATATGCAATATTTAAAACAGGAAAATAAAAAGAAAAAGGAAAAGACTGTGCTCGCTTTTAATCAAAAAAATAAGAATAATTGTGATAAAATATCTCCGACACATTCTATTACAATTACAATAGCTGGCACAGAACTTCCAAATGACATTGTTTTTCATAATATAGATGATGCAATTTTATATTGCACAAAGAATAATTATCTTATTAACTATTTATTATCATTGTCATCTACGGCACATATCGTTTATGTGCAAAAATCAAATTATGAAATTCGTAAACTTACGTTGAAGGAATTTCCCGTGGCGCTTGACTTCCTTGAATTATATAAGAGTGAATTCAGACCAAAAAGTTTTTGGCCGGAATATAATATTTCTAAATTGTGTGAAGAGGGATTGAATTCTGGTATTTGGACTGCTTATGGTTGCTTTGATGGTGATAGATTAATTGGATATATCGATTATAAAATCACTTGGATTTCAGGAATAGAAATTGGTACAGAGTTAGTAGATCCGCAATATCGGGAACAGTCTATAGCAACTGCGTTGATAAATCTTATCCGCTTGCAATATTCTTTTTTGCCAACATTTTCCGGCACTTATGAAGAAAACGAAAATATGATAAAAACTTTTAAAGTAGCCGGATATAATGTCGATGTCAGCAAGGGACGTAATGGGTTAATAAAAGAACGCATAGATATAACACACCCGAACGAGGATGAATTTACAACAAATTCCATATATTTTATTGCAGAACCATTTTTGGATGGATATGCAAAATAAAAGTAAACTGCGTAGCAATTGAATAATTGGGAAATCCCACTTATTTCCCGAAATGAGTCATTATGAATATGTCTTCTGTTTCATTAACAGAAACGTATGAAATGGCTCATTTTTTATTTACGCGAGTAGCAAGAAAAATGCGTTTCGCATAGTTGATTTGGAAGTTTTGAAAGAGTACTTTTTCGTTGACAAAAAGTTATCATATATGATAACATTGAGATAGTTGTTGAGGTGAGAAATGGAGAAGAATAAGAGCAGGGAGCAGTCGACGCGTTCGGATGTGGTGCGTCAGTTGAAGGCGGTGCGCAAGGAACAGCATATTACCCAGGAAGTGCTTGCAGAGCGGGCAGGCACGAAGAAATCCAATATTTCCAGATTGGAGAGTGGAAGATATAATCCAAGTCTGGATTTTCTGGTGAAGGTAGCAGGCTGTCTGGGGAAGACCGTAGAGATTCAGATTATGGACAAATAGAAGGAGACAGGGTATTATTATGAAGAAGAACAAACCGAAGACCATGGGGAAAAATATTGACCGGGATGTGGAATTATGCAGAACTACCAATGCCAGAGTCAGCAGTCAGATGATGCGGACACTGGTAAGCCATGAGATTCCGTTTACACAGAACTGGGTGAGAGTTCCATTTTATAAGAGAGTTGCTTATAATGGGGCGAAGGAAGTCTGTGTTATCAGCACACATTATAACCAGTATCAGCGGGCGAGAAGAGTATTAGACCATATGGAAGTGGTATATCGGGAACGCATGATTTTGCATGCGGTATAAGACAGGAGGAAAAAGAGATGGAGAGCTTAACAAAGCAGTTTCCGGATAAGGAGACCTTTGACAAATTCTTTGTAGAGAATTTCAAGACCATGACTTACGAAGATGTAAAAGAAGGCTTAGAGGAATTAGTCAAGGCAGAAGGATTAAATATATTTCAGGATGATTATGTGAAAAATGTACGAAAAGAGGATTTTAAAGAGCATCTTTCCAAGGGCGCACGATTTGAATTTGAAAATGCCATGACAGAAGCATTTTACGATAAGAATCCGGAAGTATATGAGGCGGCATTTGGACTTTACGAAGAAGTACCAAAGCAGGCAATGGCAATTACTGAGACTTTTCACCGCACGTATCAGGAGATATATGAAGAGAGTTTAAATTGTATGTTTGATGCAGTGATAGCTCCGTTGTTATAAGAAAAAATTTTTCGGATATTTGAATGTATAATCCACTTTTTTAGAATAGCAGATTCTGACTGTGATTCTAAGCAAGTGGATTTTTTGACTTTAGAAAAATTTAATTTCAAAAAGTGAAAGGATTGTGCTACCATTACAATAAGCAGGTAACAGGTGATTGTGAAGGGGATAGATTTTGTCATCAGGACTATCTTTCCGATGTTTGTAAGAATTGCTGCATGGTTCGTCGAAGTACAGATGCCTGATAAAGGCTGTTAGGGACACTGGGAATTTCATCAGGAAACAGGCAACGCTGGTATAGGGATGTACCAGCGAGGCACAACTGAACATGGATGTGAATTTGTGCCGGTTGCCGGATGGAATTAATACGATAACAAAATTCCCAGTGTCCCTTGCAGGCATTATGTGGCATCTGTCTTCGACGGACAGTGCAGCGATTCAGCCAAAGCAACCGGAAAGACGGTTTTTATAACTTTCCGTTTGCACAATCACCTGAATAATCAGAATAAAAGGAGGAAGCTATCAAATGGCATTTGTATCCTTTCAGAATGTAAGTAAAGTATATAAAACCGGAGAAGTTACGATAGAAGCATTACATGATGTGAATTTTGAAATAGAAAAGGGAGAATTCTGCGTTATCGTAGGAGCGTCCGGAGCGGGAAAGACAACAATATTAAATATATTGGGAGGAATGGATTATCTGACCACCGGAAAAGTATATCTGGATGGAGAAGAAGTCTCAGCATATAATAAGCGGCAGCTTACCAGTTACCGGAGATATGATGTGGGATTTGTATTCCAGTTTTATAATCTGGTGCAGAATCTTACAGCATTGGAAAATGTTGAACTTGCAGCACAGATTTGCAAGGAACCGTTAGATGCAGCAACAGTTTTAGATGAGGTGGGCTTAAGTGAACGGAAAGCCAATTTCCCGGCACAGCTATCCGGTGGAGAACAGCAGAGAGTAGCAATTGCAAGAGCACTGGCAAAGAATCCGAAGGTGCTGCTTTGTGATGAACCGACAGGCGCACTGGATTATAATACCGGAAAAGCCGTTTTAAAACTGCTGCAGAATACTTGCAGAAAACAGGGCAAAACCGTCATTGTAATTACACATAATCAGGCACTGACTGCAATGGCAGACCGTGTCATTACCGTAAAGAGCGGAACCATTCAAAAGATAGAGAAAAATGAACATATCGTGGATGTCGATGAGATTGAATGGTAGTCCATGTGGAAAAGAAAGGGTTTGAAATATGAAATCCATGATGAAGAGAAATACATTTCGTGAGATAAAGAAAAGCTTTGGAAGATATTTTGCTATCCTTGCCATTGTTGCACTGGGTGTTGCATTTTTTTCCGGCCTTAAGATTACCCAGTCGGTCATGGTGCATTCTGCGGATGTCTATTTAAAGGATTTGCAATTCTATGATTATCGTCTGGTATCCACACTTGGCTTTACAGAAGAAAATGTAGAAGCACTGGCAGAAAAAGAAGATGTCCGGGCGGCGGAGGGTGCCATATCGGCAGAGATTCTTTATAAGGATGCCGGAGAAAATGAGCGCGTTATCAAGATGCATTCCATCACAGAGAAGGTCAATAAACTGAAGCTGGTTGCCGGAGAAATGCCGCAGTCCGCTGATGAATGTGTGGTAGATTCCGCACTTTTTTCAGAGGATGCCATTGGAAGCAAGCTGGTTCTTTCGGAAAATAATACGACAGATGATTTAGATAAATTTGCATACAAAGAATATACGATTACCGGACTGGTACAGTCACCGTGCTATATCCAGTTTGAACGTGGCAATACATCCATTGGAAATGGCAGAATCAGCGGATTTGCCTATATATTAAAAGATGGATTTACAGTAGATTATGACACAGAAATCTATATTAAATTTGATGAAGATTATGACATCTATTCCGATGAGTATGATTCCTATATAGACGCAAAGGAAGCAGACTGGGAGGTCTATACAAAGGAACAGGCAGATATCCGTTATGAAAAGATTGTAAAAGACGCACAGGATGAACTGGATGAGAAGAAGGAAGAGTTAGAGGAAAAGCGGGCAGAAGCGGAAGCGGAATTAGAATCGGCAAAGCAGCAGCTTACGGATGGAGAAACAGAGATCTCTGATGGAAAAAATCAGATTGCTTCTGCAAAGACCGAGCTTTCTGCTAAAGCATCGGAGCTGCAGTCCGGGAAGGATGCATTGTCTTCTAAGGCGGCAGAATTAGAGAGCGCATCGCAGCAGATTTCCGGGCAGGAAAGTGCACTGGCAGCAAAAAAGGCAGAGTATGAGCAGGGATTGAATGCTTATTTGGCAGCAAAGCAGCAGGTGACGGATCAGAGAAACAGCCTTGAGGCCGCAAAAGCGCAGTTGACGGAAAATACTCCGGGCTATGAAGAGATGCTGGCACAGATTGAAGCCGGTTTAACGGAGGTTGCCGGTGCAGAAGCAGAATTAAATGCAAAGAATGCGGAATTAGAAGCAGCCGCAGGTCAGCTTTCTTCTGCGGAAAGCCAGCTGGCAGCCGCAAAGCAGCAGATAGAAGATGGAAAAAATGCACTGGCAGCTGCCGAGGCAGAGCTTATGGATGGGGAGAACCAGCTTGCGGCAGCAAAAGAACAGATAGAAGAAAAAGAAGATCAGCTTGAGGCTGCAGAAACAGAGCTGGCAGACGGCTTATTGCAGTATCAGGAGAATCAGAGTGAATTTGATGAGCAGATGCAGGATGCGGATGACCAGATAGCAGATGCACAGAGTAAGATAGATGAAATCGAGAAACCGGAGACTTATGTACTGGACCGGAATACCAATGTAGGTTATGTGTGCCTGAAAAATGATTCCGGTGTAGTAAAAGGAATTGCCAATGTATTTCCGGTATTCTTCTTTCTGGTGGCAGCGTTAATCTGTATGACTACCATGAACCGGATGGTGGAAGAACAGCGGACACAGATTGGTGTGCTAAAGGCACTGGGTTTTAGTGAAGGAAAGATAATGGGAAAGTATCTTTTCTATTCCGGCTCTGCAGCCATCAGCGGAACGTTAATCGGCTATGTGCTGGGAATCCATTTCTTCCCGTTAGTCATCATAACCGCCTATGGAATTGTCTATAAAATGGGTGGGATTTATTATGTGTCTGACCTGCCATTAGCACTGGTTTCACTTACCGTTGCAGTACTTTGCTCCGTTGGGACGACCTGGCTGTCCTGCCATAAAGAGTTAAAAGAAGTGGCGGCAGATTTGATGCGGCCGAAAGCACCAAAAGCCGGAAAACGTGTATTCTTAGAGCATGTACCATTTATCTGGAAGAGACTTAAATTCTTGCAGAAGGTATCCGTAAGAAATATTGTCCGCTATAAGAAGCGTTTCTTTATGATGGTAATCGGAATCAGCGGCTGTACGGCATTGCTGGTGATGGGCTTTGGTGTAAGAGATTCTGTAGTGGCAGTGGCAGACCAGCAGTATGAAGAAATCCAGCTTTACGACATTGGAGTTACATTAAAAGATGGAAAGATGCCGGGAGAGGCTGACCTTAAATCTTTAGATTCTGTATTGGAAAAGGAAAATGCAGCAGGCATGTATGCCATGGAAAAGACCATTGACCTGGTGACAGATAAAGGAACTAAGTCGATTCATATGGTGGCAGTGGAAAATCCGGATGAAGTAGGAGACTTTATTTCGCTGCATACAAAGAAACAGGAGCCGATTGCTTATCCAAAAGAAGGAGAAGCAGTACTTTCGAAGAAAGTGGCAGAAACCTATGCAGTCAAAAAAGGCGATACGATTCTGCTGCGTGACAGTGACAACAATGAGATGCACTTAAAAATCACCGGAATCTGTGAGAATCATATTTATAATTATGTATACATTGCACCGGAATCCTATGAAAAACAGATTGGGGATGTGGTATTTAAAAATGTGTATGTGAGACTGCCGGATGCGTCAGATATTCATGAAGTGAGTGCGGCACTGATGAAAGCAGATGGTGTGACGGCAGTAACCGTTAATTCCGATATGTTAAGCCGGATTTCACAGATGATGTCCTGTATGAATTATATTGTCATTATCATTATTATCTGTGCCGGAGCACTGGCATTTATCGTATTATATAATCTTAATAATATCAATATTACGGAACGGGTGAGAGAGATAGCTACCATTAAAGTATTAGGCTTCTATCCAAAGGAAACGGCATCTTATGTGTTTCGGGAGAATATGGTCTTAACTGCCATCGGCTGCGGACTGGGACTGATTTTAGGAAAATGGTTCCATCGTTTTGTAATGGGTGAGATACAGATTGATATGGTATCCTTTAATGTACAGATTAATGCAGTAAGTTATCTCTTTAGTGTTTTGCTGACGATGGGCTTTGCATGGATTGTAAACTGTATGATGACAGGCAAATTAGAACGTATCAACATGGCAGAATCCTTAAAATCAATAGACTAAAGCAGGCTGTTTTCTGGCGATTTCTTTCTGGCAAACCGAAGGAGCGCAAGAAAGGATAAAAAAGTAGTCAGCAGTTCGCCTGCAAGCATGCCATAGAGGTAGCAGCGGATGCCATATGTTGGAATCAGTGCATAGATAAAGAAAATGCGTAAAGTGCAGCCGCTCATATTAATGTAGAACGCACGTCCCGGTTTCCCTAGACCGTGAAGAACGGAAGTAAGGGTGGTGGACAGATAGAGGAAAGGGCAGATCCAGCTTAATATGAGTATGAAACTGCCGGCTAATGTGTTCTGGAAAACGAATTGTCCAATCCATTTCCCAGTCAGAAGAAAACCGAAGGTACAGGAAAAGCCAAGAAGCAGACAATAAAACACCGTTTTTTTAATAGTACGGCGGATTAAGTGAAAATCCTTTCTTGCATAGGCTTCTGAAATAGCAGGCATCAGCAGCACCGAGACAGAATTTACAAGGACATTGGGAAAAAGAATCATTGGCATTGCCATTCCGGTAAAAATGCCGAAGACGCTCAAGGCATCCTGATTGCTGTAGCCATATTTTTTTAAGCAGATGGGAATCAGAATGGCTTCAATACTGGAAAATAAGTGATATGCTACGTGATTGGTGGTAAGGGGCAGCGCAAAGAGGGAAAGTTCCTTAAAAATTCTTTTTATATGCCTGCTGCACTTTTGGAAATGAAGGCAGCTTACGGAAAAGAGTGAAGAGGCCAGTTCACCGCAGACAACACCCCAGACAGCAATGGATGGGGTGATGGGATAACTTTTTTCCAGGCAGATAAGATAAAGTGTATAGACACTTAAGACCCGGACAACCTGCTCCATAAGCTGGCTTACGGATGGCACCAGAGTTTTCTTCTTCCCATAATAATAACCATTGATACAGGCATGGACACTGGCAGGAATCAGGCAGTAGGAAAGAATAACAAGGAGTGGAGCACAACGGGCTTCATCTAAAATATGAATGGCAATAAAATCAGAATAAGAAATCAGAATAACAGTAAGTGAGAGTGCAATTCCCACAGAAAGAACCAGACCGGCATAGAGGTAACTCATGCCGGTATTTTTATGGTCGGCTGCAGCAACAAAGCGGGAGACAGCGGTCTGGATGCCTGAGGAACTGAAGGCAATACAGAGGGCAAAAACCGGAAAAATAAGCTGATAAATTCCAAGACCTTCTGCACCAATTATGCGGGAGAGGAATATTCTATAGAAGAAACCGATTACTCTGTTGGAAAGTCCGGTCACAGTAAGCAGGAGAGTACCGGCAATCAGTGGATTTGAAATGGATTTCAACGGTTTCAATTGGAGCCTCCATGAAAAAGCAGATTTGTCAAAAGTATATGATAAATCAGAGGCAGAAAGAACTATTCTCAGAGGGAAAGAAGCATGAAGAAAATGATTTATCTTGATAATGCAGCAACAACACCGACAGCACCGGAAGTAATCGAAGCAATGCTGCCCTTTTATGAGCGTCGTTATGGAAACCCATCTGCCCTGTATGATCTGGGGCAAAAAAGTCATGATGCCATAGAAGAAAGCCGGAAGATCATTGCGCAGAGCATCGGGGCGCAGCCGGAGGAAATATATTTCACAGCCGGAGGAAGTGAATCTGATAACTGGGCATTGAAATGTACCGCAGAAAGTATGGTTATGCGTGGCCGGCATATCATTACCACGAAAATAGAGCATCATGCCATTTTAAGAACCTGCGGATATCTGGAACAGAATGGTTATGAGATTACTTACCTTCCGGTAAATGACAAGGGAACGGTTTCCTTGGAGCAGGTGCGGCAGGCAATCCGGCCGGATACCATATTGATTTCTGTTATGATGGCAAATAATGAGATTGGTACCATAGAACCTATAGCAAGAATCGGTATGCTTGCCAGGAGATATGGAATCTGTTTTCATACGGATGCCGTACAGGCATATGGACATATTCCCATTGAGGTCAACAGAATGAATATTGATATGATGAGTGCCAGTGCACATAAATTCAACGGACCTAAGGGAACCGGATTTTTATATGTGCGAAAGAAAAAGAGAATACCTCCTTTTATCCATGGAGGAGGCCAGGAAAGCGGTGTCCGGGCGGGAACTGAGAATGTGCCTGGAATTGTAGGCATGGGAAAAGCGGCAGCCATGGCGATGGAAAGCTTAAAAGAGCGGATGGAAATCGAGACAAGGATGCGGGATTACTTGATTTATTCAGTATTAAAGCAGGTGCCGAAGGTAAGGCTGAATGGGGAATGGAACAACCGCCTTCCGAATAATGTGGACTTTTGTTTTGATGAGTTAGAAGGTGGGAATCTTTTGGTTATGCTGGATATGGATGGAATCTGTGCATCGGCAGGTTCAGCGTGTTCTTCCGGAGAACATGAGCCATCCCATGTGTTAACAGCCATCGGTGTACCGCCGGAAATTGCAAGGGGAGCATTGCGGCTTACTTTAAATGAAAAAATTACGGCAGAGCAGATTGATTATGTGACTGCCTGCATCAAAAAGAATGTCACAATCCTAAGGGGACAGAAGGAAACCGTAAAATTCACTTGACGGATGCTGACAGTGTGGGTAAACTGTGAGTGCAGCTAAAAATTTGCCTGTAGGATAGGATTAAATATATGAAGGAAAAAGTAGTGGTTGGAATGTCCGGCGGAGTGGATTCTTCCGTTGCGGCATATCTTTTAAAGGAACAGGGCTATGATGTGATTGGTGTAACCATGCAGATCTGGCAGGATGAGGAAGAGACACAGCAGCAGGAAAATGGTGGCTGCTGTGGCCTCAGTGCCGTGGATGATGCCAGAAGAGTGGCTGACCGGTTGGAAATACCATATTATGTGATGAACTTTAAGCAGGAATTTAAACAGTATGTAATGGATTATTTTGTGGCAGAATATTTGGCAGGAAGAACGCCGAATCCATGTATTGCCTGTAACCGTTATGTGAAATGGGAGTCACTTCTTGCCAGAAGCTTAAGCATCGGAGCAGATTATATTGCAACCGGACATTATGCAAGAATTGCAAAATGTGACAACGGACGTTTCGCAGTGGCAAAATCTGTAACAGCAGCCAAGGATCAGACCTATGCATTATATAACCTGACACAGGAGCAGTTATCCCATACATTGATGCCGGTAGGTGCTTATCATAAAGATGAAATCCGCAAAATCGCAGAAGAGGTGGGACTTCCGGTGGCTCATAAGAGAGACAGTCAGGAAATCTGCTTTATCCCGGATAATGACTATGCAGGTTTTATTGACCGTGAGGTTGGAGATGCAGTTCCGGGAGAGGGAAACTTTGTGACAAAAGATGGTGAAATTATCGGACGGCACAAAGGAATTACCCACTATACCGTAGGACAGCGCCGTGGCTTGAATATACCATATGGCAAACGGATTTTTGTAACAGAGATCAGACCGGAAACCAATGAAGTAGTGGTAGGTTCGCCAGAGGATGTATTTACGGATACACTGGTTGCAGACCATGTCAATTATATGGGACTTACCGATTTTGATGGCAGACGTCTCTTAGGTAAAATCCGTTATGGACATGCAGGAGCCATGTGTACCGTGGAAAATATCGGAGAGGGCAGGATCCGCTGTCATTTTGAAGAACCGGTCCGTGCTGTGACACCGGGTCAGGCGGTGGTATTTTATGATGGGGAATTTGTCGCAGGCGGTGGAATTATTATAGGAAAATAGTGAATTGTGCACAAAAATGAAATGGTAAAATTATATATTATATACGAAGTTTACATTCCGGACTTGACGTTTCTGATAAAATATAGTACATTTGTAATGTAATAAGCAGGGACGCAAACCGGATTGTTACTAGAGATAGGCAAGACTGGATTGCACTTTAAGATAATTGTTAGGTCGGATTATTTAGAGTGTAATGCAGCTTTTTTTATATCATAAACAGGTGAAACGTAATGCAGATTATCAAAGTAATTAACAATAATGTAATTAGTTCCGAGGACGATAAAGGTAAAGAAATCATCGTTATGGGAAAGGGCATAGGCTTCGGAAAGAAAGCCGGAGAAGAAATAGATGAGACAAAGATAGAAAAAGTATTCTCCCTTCCGGACGAAAGTACCAGCCAGTTCATGCAGGTGGTAAAGGACATGCCGTATGAATATATCCGGACAGCCGAGCTGGTTATCGCATATGCCAGAGAAACATTAGGTTATCATTTAAGCAAAAATATTTATGTGACATTAACAGACCACTTGGGATACGCTATAGAGAGAAAGCAGCAGGGCATCGTTGTTGCGAATGAGCTTTCCTGGGAGATGAAGAAATTCTACAATGCAGAATTTCAGGTGGGATTGAAAGCCTTAGATATTGTAAAACAGGAACTAGACGTGGAGCTGCCGGAGGATGAAGCTGGATTTATTGCGATGCATCTGGTAAATGCACAGATGGGCGGTCAGATGAATCAGTCCAGGAACATGCCGGCAATGATAAAGGATATACTCAATATAGTCAGATATACCTTTCAGGTGGAATTGGATGAAAAGAGCCTGTCCTATGAGCGTTTTGTAACGCATTTAAGATTCTTTGTACAGCGGGTAATCAGTCGGGAAGACAGTGAACGTAATGATGAAGAATTTGACCAGTTGATTGCGGATCGTTTCCCGCGTTCCTACGAATGTGCACAGAAGATAAAGAGTTACATGAAGAAGAAGCTTGATTATGAAGTCTCGGATGTAGAGATTTCCTATCTGGCAGTACACATTCATCGTGTGATTCACAGTATGAATAAGTAAATACCCTTTCGGCAAGGGATTGTTACGTTAAGACGGCAAAACCCAGACGAATAAGACTCATAGGAAGAGTTTTATTTGTTTGGGCTTTTTTAATTTACAGGAAATTGCTTTCCTGTAAATTAAAAAACGCTCCGCGAGGATGCACACTGCGGCGTATAAGGTAGATGTCGCAAGCGACCGCCGCAGGCGCGAGAATGTGCCAAGGCACATTCGTTGTTTTTAACAAAATGAATAAAACACAAGAGTGTTTTAGATAAAAATGAACATGCTATAAAAAATAAAAATGGAGGGATTGTTATGGCAAGTAAGTATGATGGACTGGCAAGAATTATTATCCAGAACGTAGGCGGCAGGGAGAATATCATAAGCCTTGCGCACTGTGTTACCAGACTTCGTTTTAAATTAAAAGACGAGTCCAAGGCTAACACCGAAGTATTAAAAGCAACGGAAGGAATTGTGACAGTAATGAAATCTGGCGGACAGTATCAGATAGTAATCGGAAATCATGTACCGGATGTCTATGATGTGGTTTGTGAACATGCACATCTGGTCGGAAACGGAGCTGTTTCCGAGGATGCAGAAGACGGCGGAGAGAAGATGGGGCTTGGTGCAAGACTCATTGATTTGATTTCCGGTGTATTCCAGCCATTCCTTGGTGTGCTTTGTGCAGCAGGTATTATCAAAGGTCTTTTGGCACTGTGGTCTTTTATCGCAAGTCAGTCAGGAATTGATGTTACCACAAGCGGAGCATATCAGCTCTGGTATTCCATTGGAGACGGATTCTTCTATTTCCTGCCGATTATCTTAGGATATACTGCAGCAAAGAAATTTAAGATGAATGAATTTATCGGAATGGCACTTGGTATATCACTTACCTATCCGGCACTGGTTAATCTGACTTCAGGAGAACTGATAGGTTCCCTGTTTGCAGGAACTTCCTTTGAAATGAATTATTATACAACCTTTTTTGGAATTCCTGTTATTATGCCATCCAGTGGTTATACTTCTTCGGTAGTACCAATTGTTATTGCAGTGGCTTGTGCTGCCTGGCTGGAAAAGAGATTAAAGAAAGTAATTCCGGACGTTATTAAAACATTTATCGTTCCGGTTGTAACTTTGGCAGTAATGGTTCCGCTTACCTATCTGGTAATCGGACCGGTATCTACTTTCCTTTGCAACATTATCGGTATTATTTTCGGAGCAATCTATAACCTTCCGGTTGTAGGAGGTCTTGTAGCAGGTATCTTAGTCGGAGCATTCTGGCAGGTACTGGTAATCTTCGGATTACATTGGGGACTTGTTCCACTGGCAATGATTAATTATGGAACTTTAGGATATGACTTCATCCTTTCTCCATATTTCGCAGCATCTTTTGCGCAGTCCATGGTTGTACTGGCAATTGTATTAAAGACAAAAGATAAGAAACTTAGAAATATTGCATTACCGGCGTTTATCTCCGGACTCTTTGGTGTAACAGAGCCATGTATTTACGGTATTACACTTCCAAAGAAAAAACCATTCGTAATTTCCTGTATTGCATCCGCTATTGGTGGTGGAATCATAGGATTTGCCGGAGTTAAAACTTATATGATGGGTGGTCTTGGATTCTTCGGACTTCCGGCATTCATCGATGGTGAGTCAAAGAGCGTTTACAGTTTGATCTGGGTATTAATCGGTATGGCAGTAGCTATGGTAGTTGCGTTCGTAGCAACTTACATTACCTATCATGATGATGCTCCACAGAATGATGAAGCAAAAATAGAAAAGAAAGGCACAAAAACCGCAGCAAACCAGGTAATTGCATCTCCTCTTACCGGAGAAGTAAAAGCCTTGGAAGAAGTAGAAGATGAAGCATTTTCAAGCGGAGCATTAGGTCAGGGTGTTGCTATTCTTCCGTCCGAAGGTAAATTATATGCACCATGTGATGGCGAAGTAGTAACCTTCTTCCCAACCGGTCATGCCATTGGAATGGTATCCGATGGCGGAGCAGAAATCCTGATTCATGTGGGCATGGATACCGTGAAATTAGATGGAGAAGGATTTACACCGAAGGTAGCACAGGGAGCCAAAGTAAAGAAAGGTGACCTTTTATTGGAATTTGATATTGCAAAGATTACAGGAGCAGGATATTCCGTTCTGACTCCGGTTATCATCAGCAACACAGCAGATTACGCAGATGTAGTTCCGACAGATGCAAAGAAAGTTGCAGCGTTGGACACATTGATTACCGTTTTATAAATTAGTTTTCCATAGTTTTTTATACCTAAGGGTGCGGGCTCTGATAAAGGGCTCGTGCTCTATCCAACAAAATCAGAAGCCTTATTGCAGGGCAGAATGAGAAAAGAAAAATATAAAAACAGAAATTATAAATTTTCAAAAATAAAAATAATAAGAAGCAGGAGGAAAAAGCAATGAAGACATTTCGTAAAGATTTTCTCTGGGGCGGTGCAACCGCAGCCAATCAGTTTGAGGGAGCATGGGATGTAGATGGAAAAGGAGCATCTGTTTCTGATATGTGTACGAATGGTTCCCATACCGAGCCGAAAAAGGTAACAAGAACCATTCATCCGGAATATCTCTATCCGAGCCACGAAGCAATTGATTTCTATCATCATTACAAAGAGGATATTGCATTATTTGCAGAAATGGGATTTAAAGTATTCCGTTTATCCATTGCATGGACAAGAATTTTTCCGACCGGAATGGAGAATGAGCCAAACGAAGCAGGACTGGCATTCTACGATAAAGTATTTGATGAGTGTTTAAAATATGGCATTGAGCCGCTGGTAACCATTTCCCATTATGAAATGCCATATGCACTGATTGAAAAATACAATGGCTGGGAAGCCAGAGAATGTATTGATTATTTTTTAAATTACTGCAAGGCAATTTTCGAAAGATATCAGGGCAAAGTAAAATACTGGCTGACCTTCAATGAAATCAATGGCGGAACCACACCGCTTGGCAACCTGCTTTCCCTTGGAACTGTAAAAGGCTATGAGGGAAAAATTACAGAGATTCCGGATGACCCGAAGGTTCGTTTCCAGGCATTGCATCATCAGTTTGTTGCCAGCGCAAAAGCAGTAAAATTAGCACATGAAAAATATCCGGAATATCTTATCGGTGATATGAATGTCTTTATGACCAAGTATCCATTTACCTGCAATCCGGAGGATGTATTAGCAACACAGAAGGAAATGCGGATTATGAACTGGTTCTGTTCCGATGTGCAGGTAAGAGGAGAATATCCGGCGTATATGGAGCGGTATTTTGAAGAAAATAATATTCATGTTAAAATGGAACCGGGCGATGAAGAAATTCTGCGGGAAGGCTGTGTGGATTTCTATACCCTCAGCTATTATATGAGCAGTTGTGTATCAAAAGATCCAAATGGCGAGCAGACGGATGGAAACCTGATTGCCGGTCTTAAGAATCCATATCTTAAGGCAAGTGACTGGGGTTGGCAGATTGACCCACAGGGCTTACATTATTCCTTAAATGAAATTTATGACCGTTATCAGATTCCGGTTATGGTAGTAGAAAATGGCCTTGGCGCTTATGACAAATTAGAAGAAGATGGAAGCATTCAGGATGATTACCGTATCGACTATCTGCGGGATCATATCAAAGAGATGAAAGAAGCGGTAAAAGATGGCGTTGACCTGATGGGATATACACCATGGGGCTGCATTGATTTAGTAAGTGCATCCACCGGAGAAATGGCAAAGAGATATGGCTTCATCTATGTAGAAAAATATGATGATGGAACCGGAACTCTTGCAAGAAGAAAGAAAAAATCCTTCGACTGGTATAAAGAAGTAATTGCTTCGAATGGAGAAAACTTATAAAAGAAAGAAGGTATGGACTATGGAAAAGTTTAATGGAAAAAAGGTATTCAGCGGTATTGCAATTGGAAAGGTAAAACTCCTTGTAAAAGCTGAAAATCAGGTGGTAAGAAAGAGAATAGAAGACCCGGCAGCAGAGATTGCCCGCTATGAAGCAGCAAAGCAGACTGCAATTGAACAGCTCCACAAGCTTTACAAGAAAGCATTAAAAGAAGTGGGTGAAGTAAATGCACAGATTTTTGATGTGCATGCCATGATGTTAGAGGATGGAGATTATAATGATTCCGTTCACAATCTTATTGAGAGCCAGAGCGTAAATGCAGAGTATGCGGTAGGTGTTACCGGAGATAACTTTGCAGAAGTATTTGCAAATATGGATGACGAGTATTTCAAAGCCCGTTCCATTGATATGAAGGATATTTCTGAGCGTGTCATCAATGTATTATGTGGAAATGATATGGGAAGCGACCTTGGAGATGAGCCGGTTATTATCGTAGCAAAGGATTTAGCTCCGAGTGAAACCGTACAGATGGATAAAAGTAAGCTGCTGGCATTTGTAACACAGCTGGGCTCTACGAATTCACATACTGCAATTTTAGCAAGAACTATGGGCATCCCGGCACTGATTGGTGTGGAAATCAAGGAAGAGTGGAACGGAAAACAGGCAATTGTGGATGGCTATACCGGAACTCTTATCATTGAACCGGATGAAGCAGCTTTGGCAGAATATAAGAAAAAAGCAGAAGAGGATGCAAAGCAGAAGGAATTACTGCTGACTTTAAAGGGAAAAGAAAATGTGACAAAGAGTGGTCAGAAAATCAATCTTTATGCCAACATCGGAAATGTCTCTGACTTAGCGGCAGTACTTAAAAATGATGCCGGTGGAATCGGACTTTTCCGTAGTGAATTTCTTTATCTTGAAAAAGATACCTTCCCAACAGAAGAAGAACAGTTTGTGGCTTATAAGCAGGTCGCAGAGACCATGGCAGGAAAGAAGGTTATTATCCGAACCCTGGATATCGGAGCCGATAAGCAGGTGGACTACTTTAACCTCGACAAAGAAGATAATCCGGCAATGGGATATCGTGCCATCCGGATATGCCTGACCCAGCCGGAAATTTTTAAGACCCAGCTTCGTGCTTTATTCCGCGCAAGCAATTACGGAAATATTGCAATTATGTATCCGATGATTATTTCGGTAGATGAAGTGCGTAAGATTAAAGCAATTTCAGAAGAAGTGAAAGAAGAACTTACAAAGGAAGGGATTCCTTTTGGAAATGTGGAGCAGGGTATCATGATTGAAACTCCTGCAGCAGCAGTAATGAGTGATGAACTGGCAAAAGAGGTTGATTTCTTCAGTATCGGAACCAACGACCTGACCCAGTATACACTGGCAATTGACCGTCAGAATGCAAAGCTTGACAGCTTCTATAATCCGCATCATGAAGCAGTGCTCCGGCTGATTCAGATGACCGTGGAAAATGCACACAAGGCAGGCATCTGGGCAGGAATATGTGGAGAACTTGGAGCAGATACAACTCTGACCCAGCGTTTCTTAGAGATGGGGGTAGATGAATTATCTGTTTCTCCTGGCTGTGTTCTTCCGGTTCGAAAAGCGATTCGGGACGCAGAATAATGAGCCGTAAACTGATTTTTTTGGATGTAGACGGAACCCTGGTGGATTTCACCATGCATATGCCGGAATCTGCCAGGGAAGCGTTAAGCATTGCCAGAAAGCGGGGCCATCTGATTTCGTTATGTACCGGAAGAACTGTAACGAATGTGTATCCATGGCTTTTAGATTTTGGATTTGATGCCATTGTGGCTTCGGCAGGTGCTTATGTGTCTGCAAATGATAAGGTGATTTACCATAGCGTTCTGGCAAATGATAAGGTGCAGGATATGGTAGAGGTGCTGAAGGAGCACGGTGCATGCTTTATGCTGCAGGGAATCAACGGACGTTATGTGGATGAAGAGAATGCAAAGAAAATGAGAGAACGCTGTATGCGGCTTGGACTTGATATTGACGGTGCTCTAAACGGGATGACGCTTGTTGAACATCCGGAACAGATGCCGGCTCTTGAAAGTGGAATGTATTTTGATGCCGATATTCCGGTGGATGTGATGCAGAAGGAAGTCGGAAATTATATCAAGATAACCGGAGCAAGCTTTGGCAAGGATCGTCAGATGTCCGGTGAAATGACGAAGATGGGAGTCAACAAGGCAACCGGAATGCAGCGGCTTATGGATGAGTTAAAGATAGGCAGGGAAGATACCATTGCTTTTGGTGATGGACCAAATGATGTGGAAATGCTGCAATTTGCAGGAACAGGAGTGGCAATGGGAAATGCGATTCCGGCAGTAAAACAGTATGCGGATATGGTTACAGATAAGATTGATGAAGACGGACTGTATCATGCATTCGAACGGCTGCATCTGCTGGGGTAGGATTTGAAGTAAAAACAATTTTCTTATGATAGAAAAAGGCGGCGTGGTTCGTCAACTTAGGAGACATGATAAGTGCCCTTTACTGTATTTATGTTGTTTCCGCAGTTGACGAACCGCACCGTTACTTTTGCATACACAGGAAAAATCGCATGCCTGCATACAGATTTGGTGAACACCGCAATAAGATGAGAAATTCGTAAAGCGTGATTCCCATAGTTTACAACGGAAGAAAAGCCGGTTTTCTCTTTTCGAATACAGTAAAATACTGAAAGCCTACGGCCTTTAAAATATCCGGTACTTTTGCAAAATCAAATGCAACATGCTCCGGTTTGTGGGCATCGGCACCGATGGTAATGATTTCACCGCCTAGTTCGTGATAACGTTTTATAATATCTTCTGTTGGATTCGGATGTCCCAGACCATATTTGAAACCACCGGTATTGATTTCAATTCCTTTTCCCATATCAATGAGCTTTTCTAAAATCGCATCAATGACATCGGCATATTTCTGATAAGAATATTCAAGGTTCCGGTTTGGACCGTAGCGTACCACATAATCGATATGTCCATATACATCAAAATTATCAAATACCGCAAGATTTTCCAGGATAGATTCAAAATATTCCTGGTAAGCCTGCTGTTCGGTTTTTCCTTCAAAAAAGCGGGAGTAGTAAGGGTCTTTGCCGTGGATTACATGGGAAGAGCCGATGACAAAATCAAAGTCATATCGGCTTATCAGTTCCTGATGTTTCGCTGCAAGATGAGGCTGCAATCCAAGCTCAATGCCGGTCAGCACTTTTATTTTATCTTTGTATTGCTGGCCCAGCTTCTGGATAGTTGGGAAGTAGACCGGAATGTCTAAGATAAATTCCGGTTCATCCTCCGGATGTTCTTTTGGATAATCATAATCCATATGGTCGGTAATGCAGATTCCGCCAAGTCCCAGTTCGATAGAGGCTTTAATCATGGATTCCGGTGAGGCCTCACTGTCGGTAGAAAAAGCAGTGTGCATATGTGTGTCCCAAAGCATAGTGTGTTCCTTTCTGTGAGTGGTGTATGGCGGGGAAGGTTGTGCAGGTGGGGGAACTGGATGAGAAAGCTTTTTCCCAAAAGCACCGGAACGTTTGTATGTAAGAAGCCGGCACTTCAACCTGCAGTATTTTTCTTTCTTTTATAATAAGCAGTCTTTCCCATGTTTGACAGTATACTGCATTTTGTCTGCCGGCGTGCGGATACCGTGAACAGCGTCTGTTAGGGACTCTTAGAATTCCCTTTTTCACCCCGGCAACGCTGGTACATGGATGTACCAGCGAGGCACAATCTGAATATGGATATGAATTTGTGCCGGTTGCCGCAAATCAAATATCTTTGCAGGAATTCTTAGAGTCCCTTCAGACAAAGTGTGGTATCCGCTGCCGGCAGACAAAAGCAGTATCCGGTCAAAGCAGCCGGAAAGACAGCCTAATTTCAAGAAAAATACTGCCCGTGAAGTGCTGCGGATTCTCACATCATAACTGTTCCAGTGTTTTCGGGAAGAAGCTTTCCCATTCCCTTCGCCTACATATTGCACAAACCTTACCCGGTGTTTACACATTTCTACTAAGAAAAATGTTACATTTTCACAAGTATAGTAAAATCTTTGTATATAATACACAGAATACTATAATAGAAATTTGACAATCTGTCAAAAGACAGTATGAAAAATGGAAAAGCTATTGTAACATTTGTTTGAAAATGAGAAAGAAGAAATAAAAATAGTGAAAAAATTAACAAAGTGATGGGAACTACTTGAACTTTCGACAAAAATTGGTTAGAATAATACCAGATTGGGTACAATCCCAAATAAAGATATTTTATATTAAATTTCTAGGAGGAATTAATAATGGCAGTAAGAGTAGCAATTAATGGATTCGGCCGTATTGGTCGTCTGGCATTCAGACAGATGTTTGGTGCTGAAGGATACGAAGTAGTAGCAATCAACGATTTAACAAGCCCTAAAATGTTAGCACACTTGTTAAAATATGATTCTTCTCAGGGTAAATATGAGCATGCTGATGAAGTATCCTGCACAGATGATTCTATCATCGTATGTGGAAAAGAAATCAAAATCTATGCATTCCCAGATGCAAACAACTGCCCATGGGGTGAATTAAAAGTTGACGTTGTATTAGAGTGTTCAGGTTTCTATACAAGCAAAGAAAAAGCACAGGCACACATCAATGCAGGTGCTCGTAAAGTTGTTATTTCTGCTCCAGCAGGTAATGACCTTCCTACAATCGTATACAACACAAACCATGAGACATTAAAAGCATCTGATACAATCATTTCAGCAGCTTCTTGTACAACAAACTGCTTAGCACCTATGGCTGATGCATTAAATAAATATGCTCCAATCCAGTCTGGTATCATGGTAACAATCCATGCTTACACAGGTGATCAGATGACTCTTGATGGACCACAGAGAAAAGGTGATTTAAGAAGATCTCGTGCAGCAGCAGTTAACATCGTTCCAAACAGCACTGGTGCAGCAAAAGCTATCGGACTTGTTATCCCAGAACTGAACGGAAAATTAATCGGATCTGCTCAGCGTGTTCCAACCCCTACAGGATCTACAACAATCTTAACAGCAGTTGTTAAGAAAGCTGGCGTTACAAAAGAAGATATCAATGCAGCTATGAAAGCAGCAGCTAACGAGTCCTTCGGATACAATGAAGACGAAATCGTATCTTCTGATATCGTTGGAATGAGATTCGGTTCTCTGTTCGATGCAACACAGACCATGGTTAACCAGGTATCTGATGATCTGTACGAAGTACAGGTTGTTTCTTGGTATGATAACGAGAACAGCTACACATCTCAGATGGTTCGTACAATCAAATACTTCAGCGAGTTAGCATAATTTACGAGAGAAACCCGCAAAGCGTGTTTCCCGTAGTTTAACGAACAATCACTGCACGGTAGACTACTTTTTTAAGCGACAGGCTGCCAGAGTGCAGATAAGACTCAGGAAAAGGGTCCGGTCTTTTAGGACCGGGCTCTTTCTTACTATTAGAAATAAAATTTAAAGGAGACTACTTAATATGTCATTAAATAAAAAATCTATAGATGATATTAATGTAAAAGGACTTCGCGTTCTTTGCAGATGTGATTTCAACGTACCATTAAAAGAAGGAAAGATTACAGACGAGAACCGTCTGGTTGCAGCACTTCCTACAATCAAGAAATTAATCGCTGATGGTGGAAAGGTTATCCTTTGCTCCCATTTAGGAAAAGTAAAAACAGAAGAAGACAAACAGACCAAAACTCTTGCACCAGTAGCAGCAAGACTTACAGAGTTATTAGGACAGGAAGTTAAATTCGTTGTTGACCCTGAAGTTGTTGGTGAGAACGTAAGAGCAGCAGTAGCAGCTATGAACGATGGCGATGTTATCTTACTTGAGAATACACGTTTCAGACCAGAAGAGACAAAGAACGGAGAAGCTTTCTCTAAAGACCTTGCTTCTATCTGTGATGTATTTGTAAATGATGCATTCGGAACAGCTCACAGAGCACACTGTTCTAACGTAGGTGTTGCACAGTTAGTTGACACTGCAGTAGTTGGATACTTAATGCAGAAAGAAATCGACTTCCTTGGAAATGCAGTAGAGAATCCGGTAAGACCATTCGTTGCAATTCTTGGTGGTGCAAAAGTTGCTGATAAATTAAATGTAATCAACAACTTACTTGAGAAATGTGATACCTTAATCATCGGTGGTGGTATGGCTTACACATTCTTAAAAGCAAAAGGATATGAAATCGGAATCTCTTTAGTAGATGATACTAAGATCGATTATTGTAAAGAAATGATGGCAAAGGCAGAGAAACTTGGAAAGAAACTTCTTCTTCCGGTAGATGCTGTAACAATCAAAGATTTCCCAAATCCTATCGATGCTCCAGTTGAAGTAGAAACTTATGATGCAGACAAGATGCCGGCAGACAGAGAAGGCTGTGATATCGGACCTAAGACACAGACACTTTTCGCAGATGCTGTTAAGACTGCTAAAACTGTTGTTTGGAACGGACCTATGGGTGTATTCGAGAACCCAACTCTTGCAGCAGGTACTATCGCTGTAGCAAAAGCTTTAGCTGATACAGATGCAACAACCATTATCGGTGGTGGAGATTCTGCAGCAGCAGTTAACCAGCTTGGATTCGGTGACAAGATGAGCCACATCTCAACAGGTGGTGGAGCATCCTTAGAGTTCTTAGAGGGTAAAGAGCTTCCAGGCGTTGCAGCAGCAAACGATAAATAAGTAATCAAAGCACATGCCTGTATGCAGGCAAAAGCTTATATATTTAAGAAAGAAGGACATTTTAAAATGGCAAGAAAAAAAATTATTGCCGGCAACTGGAAAATGAACAAAACTCCTAGCGAGGCAGTTGCACTGGTAAATGAATTAAAACCATTAGTAGCAAACGAAGACGTAGATGTAGTATTCTGCGTACCAGCAATTGATATTATTCCAGCAATGGAAGCAGCAAAAGGTTCTAACATCTGCATCGGTGCAGAGAATATGTATTTTGAAGAGAGCGGAGCATACACAGGAGAAATCTCTCCGGCAATGCTTACAGACGCTGGCGTAAAATACGTTGTATTAGGACATTCTGAGAGAAGAGAATACTTCGCAGAGACAGATGAGACTGTAAATAAGAAAGTATTAAAAGCTTTCGAACATGGTATTACACCAATCATCTGCTGTGGAGAGACTTTAACACAGAGAAAACAGGGTATCTACCTTGACTGGATCCGTATGCAGATTAAGATTGCATTCCAGAACGTAACAGCAGAGCAGGCTGCAACAGCAGTTATTGCTTACGAGCCAATCTGGGCAATCGGAACCGGTGAAACAGCTACTTCTGATCAGGCAGAAGAAGTTTGTGGCGCAATCCGTGCCTGCATCCGTAAAGTATATGATGAAGCAACAGCTGAGTCTATCCGTATCCAGTACGGTGGATCTGTAAATGCAGGAAATGCAGCAGAGCTGTTCGCAAAAGCTGATATCGATGGTGGTCTGGTAGGAGGAGCTTCCTTAAAGGCTGACTTCGGAAAGATTGTAAACTACAATAAATAAGCTTTTCGGAAAATAGAATATTTTCATAAGAAACGTCACGAAATGCATTATGGCATTGGTAAAATTTACCGGTGAAATGCATTTGGTGGCGTTTTTTGTTCCCCGAAAAGAACAAACCAGAACCGATTCACCCATTGACATAGTAGGCAAATGGGTATATGATGCGAATGAACCAGAAAAGGAGGAATGCAGAGAATGATTTCAACCAAAGGAAGGTATGCATTAAAGGTCATGGTCGAGCTGGCGGAGCATGATGCGGAAGAATATATTCCGTTAAAAGGAATTGCCGAGAAACTGAATATTTCCCAGAAATATTTAGAGAGTATTTCGACCATTCTTTCCAAGGGACATATGATAGAAGGAGTTAGCGGCAAGAAGGGCGGTTATCGTCTGAACCGGAAACCGGAAGAATACAGGGTTGGTGATATCCTGCGGCTGACAGAAGGAACGCTTGCACCGGTATCCTGCTTAAGAGAAGACCAGGAGCCATGTGAAAAATCAGATTCCTGCTGTACACTTCCAATCTGGAAGGGACTGGCAGATTTGATAGATAAATATTTTGATGAAATGACGCTGGCGGATGTTCTGCAGTCGAAGCAGGAAGCGGAGAAGAAAGCAGCGAAGAAGAAACAATAGATGCAGGAGGAAGAAAAATGAGCAAAGAATTACTTTTAGAGGTTAAAAATCTGAACGTCAGTGTAGAAGAAAAACATATTTTACATGACGTAAATCTTGAAATAGGAAGACATGAGACACACGTACTGATGGGACCAAACGGAACCGGTAAATCTACACTGGGTTATACACTGGTTGGTAATCCACGTTATCAGGTAGAGAGCGGAGAAATCTTTTTCCAGGGAAAAAATATTACCGGAGAGCCAGTGAATGAACGCGCAAAGAGCGGCATGTTCTTATCTTTCCAGAACCCACTGGAAGTACCGGGCGTTACCTTAAGTTCCTTTATCCGTAGTGCATTGGAACAGAAGACTGGAAAGAGAGTCCGTTTCTATGATTTTAAGAAAGAACTGGCAGAGAAAATGGAACTTTTACAGATGGATCCATCTTATGCAGAACGTGATTTGAATGTAGGATTTTCCGGCGGCGAAAAAAAGAAAGCTGAAATTTTACAGATGTTGATGTTAAAGCCGGAGCTTGCGATTCTGGATGAAACCGATTCCGGGCTGGATGTAGATGCGGTAAGAACCGTATCAAAAGGAATCGAAGAATACCAGAAGAGCAGTAAGGGAAGCCTTTTGATTATTACACACAGCACCAAGATTTTAGAGGCATTACACGTAGATTACACACACATCATGGTGGAAGGACACATTGTTAAGACCGCAGATGCATCCCTGATTAATGAAGTAAACGAGAATGGTTTTGCAAAATACGAGTAAGGAGTGTAAGGAATGGAAGAGAAAAGCTATGTAGAAGATATCGACAGAAGCATATATGATATCCGGGACGATGAGAAGGATGCTTATAAGCTGAAAGAAGGTCTTACTCCTAAAATCGTAGAGCAGATATCAAAAGAGAAAAATGACCCTGTCTGGATGCAGAATTTCCGTTTACAGTCTTTACAGATTTACAATGAAATGGAAGTGCCAGACTGGGGACCATCGATTGAAGGACTGGACATGGACCATATCGTAACCTATGTCCGCCCAAACACAAAGATGAAGGGAAAATGGTCTGAGGTGCCAAAGGACATTAAAGATACCTTTGAACGTCTTGGAATTCCACAGGCAGAGAGAAAGTCACTGGCAGGTGTTGGCGCACAGTATGATTCCGAACTGGTTTATCATAATGTAAGAGAAGAAGTTGCCGCACAGGGCGTTATTTATACGGATTTGGAAAGTGCAATGCATGGCGAATATGCAGATATGATACAGAAGCACTTTATGAAGCTGGTAAAACCAAATGACCACAAATTTGCAGCACTGCACGGTGCAGTCTGGTCCGGCGGTTCTTTCGTTTATGTGCCAAAGGGTGTGGACGTAGAGATTCCGCTGCAGTCCTATTTCAGACTGAATGCCAAAGGTGCCGGGCAGTTTGAACACACACTGATTATCGTAGATGAGGGAGCATCCCTTCATTTCATCGAAGGATGTTCCGCACCAAAATATAACGTAGCCAATCTGCATGCAGGATGCGTGGAATTGTATGTTGGCAAGAATGCAAAACTTCGTTATTCCACCATCGAGAACTGGTCAAAGAATATGTATAACTTAAATACCAAGCGGGCACTGGTAGAAGAGGGCGGAACCATTGAATGGGTATCCGGTTCCTTCGGTTCCCATGTATCTTATCTGTATCCGATGAGCGTCTTAAAAGGAAAGGGCGCCCGCATGGAATTTACCGGTGTAACTTTTGCAGGAAAAGGACAGAACCTTGATACCGGAGCCAAAGTGGTACACTGCGCACCGGACACCAGCTCCTATATGAATACTCGTTCCATTTCCAAGGATGGTGGTATCAGTACTTTCCGTAGTTCCGTTGTGGTAACGAAGGAAGCGAAAGGCACGAAGTCAGCAGTATCCTGTCAGTCTCTGATGTTAGATTCTGAGTCCCGTTCCGATACCATTCCGGCAATGGACATCCGTACCAAGGATGCTAATGTGGGACATGAAGCCCAGATTGGAAGCATCAGTGATGAAGCAATTTTTTATCTGATGTCAAGAGGCATGAGCGAAGAGGACGCAAGAGCCTGCATCGTCAGCGGATTTGCGGATAATGTTTCCAAGGAACTGCCTTTAGAGTACGCACTGGAAATGAACAATTTGATTCGCCTTGAGATGAAGGGCAGCATAGGATAGCAGAAGGGATGTGGAAAGAGCATGGAACAAAATGTAAGTATGAAAATCAATGAATTGCCTTCTCCTACCTGGAACTGGCTGAAGGTAAATGAAACTTCGATAAAATGGAGCACGAAGATAGAACCTTGTGAGATTGCAGCAGAGGGAGATGAAGTAGCTACTGAAACAGAGCAGCTTTTGGACATTGAAACCGGTGCCGGAAGAGAAGCAGATGCAATCTTTGCAACAGAAAATACTGCAAAATATCAGATTCTTGCAGATAATGCAGGACAGGATAAAACCGTAAGACTGCACATTTCCGGTAAAAAAGATGCACATACGGCAGGCTGTGTAGAGATAGTTGCAAAAGAAAACAGTACACTTACTGTTGTGATGGACAGCCGTGTGGCTCCGGATGCCACAAAAGAGGAAGAAAGTACCGCAGAAGCATCTCTGGCAGTCCGTGTCAGAATGAAAGTCGAGAGCGGTGCATCTGTAAGATTAGTTCAGGTTCAGATGCCGCAGGAGCATGAGACGTTATTAAGTGATATAGGCGGCAATTTAATTGGCGAAGGAGCAAAGGTAGAATATATCCAGTTGTTCCTTGGAAAAGGGAATCTCTATTCCGGATGCCGCATGGATTTGAATGGAAAAGAAAGTAATTTTGCCACAGAGACCGGATATCTTGGTCAGGCACAGCAGATTTTAGACTATAATATGGTAGCCAATCATTTCGGCGAGAAAACCATGAGCTATATTAATTCTGACGGAGCTCTTCGCGGACAGGCACATAAGGTTTTCCGCGGAACCATTGATTTCAAACGTGGTTCCTCCGGCGCAGAAGGACAGGAAGAGGAAAGCGTACTTCTGCTGGGTGATGATGTGGAAAATAAGACCATTCCGCTGATTTTATGTGCACAGGAAGACGTAAAAGGAAATCACGGAGCAACCATTGGAGAATTAGATGAAGATACCATGTTCTATTTTGGAGCAAGAGGTATTGATAAGGAAGCTGCAGAACGTATTGTGACAGGTGCAAAATTGGAGCATATCTGTGATTTGATGAAGGATGAAGCAGCAGAAAAAATTGCGAAGGAAGCGCTGGAAGAGGTGATTTAGGATGTACGATTTTAAGAAGGATTTTCCTCTTTTTAAAGACCGGGATGTCATCTATCTTGACAATGCGGCAACCGCACAGAAGCCGGCATGCGTCATTGAAGCGGAAAAGGAATTTTATGAAAAACATAATGCCAATCCGCTGCGTGGATTCTATCCTTTGAGCCTGGAAGCAACCGATGCCTATGAGGCAGCGAGAAAAACAGTTCAGCAGTTTATCCATGCTGCATCTGAGACAGAAATTATATTTACCAGAAATACCACAGAGAGCCTGAATTTAGTAGCGTACAGCTATGGCTTAAATAATCTTTGTCCGGAGGACGAAATTGTGGTTTCCATTATGGAACATCACAGCAATATGCTGCCGTGGCAGATGGTGGCAAGACAGACCGGCGCAAAGCTTATTTATCTGGAATGTGAAAAGGATGGTAGTTTAAGCGAAGCAAAGTTAGACGAAGCTTTTTCTGATAAAACAAGACTGGTGGCAATCACACAGGTGTCCAATGTGCTGGGACATCCAACACCGGTAGAGGAAATTGTGCGAAGAGCAAGAAAGAGCAATGCAGTAGTCGTGCTGGATGCAGCCCAGAGTTCCCCGCATATGCCAATTGATGTGCAGAAGCTGGATGTGGATTTTCTGGCATTTTCCGGTCACAAGTTAATGGGACCGATGGGAATCGGTGTCTTATATGGAAAGAAAAAACTTTTAAAGGCAATGCCACCATTCCTTACCGGCGGAGAAATGATAGATTCTGTAACAAGAGACGGTGCAAAATATGCAGAGCTTCCTCACAAGTTTGAGGCAGGAACCGTCAATGCAGCAGGCGCAGTGGGACTGGCTGCCGCCATTGATTATATTAATAAAATCGGTTTTGAAACCATGCAGGAGCGTGAACTTACACTTACGAAAAGAGCCTTAGAAGGACTGAAAGCAATTCCGAAGGTTCATGTGCTGGGTTCGGAACTGGCAGAAGAACATACCGGAATCCTGACATTTACCATTGAAGACGTGCATCCGCATGATGTCAGTGCGGTATTGGAATTTGACGGTGTGGCTGTCCGGGCAGGTCATCATTGTGCACAGCCATTGTTAGAGTATCTGGGCGTCCGCTCTGCTACAAGAGCAAGCCTGATGTTCTACAATACAGAAGAAGAAGTCGATGCGCTGGTGAAAAGCGTAGCAGGAGTCAGAAGGAGAATGGGATATGGAGAGTAGAAGTTTTTATAATGAAATCCTTACCGAACACAATATTCACCCGGAGTTCAAGCATGACCTTCCGGATGCCGACCTGGTATTAGAGGGCGTGAATCCAAACTGCGGGGATGACATTTTTTTAAAATTAAAATTAGATGGTGATGAAATCGTAGACGGTGCATTTGTAGGAGATGGCTGTGCTATTTCCCAGGCATCTGCCGATATTATGCTGGGCATGATTGTCGGAAAGAAGAAAGAGGAAGCACTGCATTTAGGAGAATTATTCTTAAAAATGATAAAAGGAGAAGCTTCGGATGAAGAGATTGACGAGCTGGAAGAAGCTTCGGCATTAAAGGATATTTCCCATATGCCGGCAAGAGTAAAGTGCGCCGTATTAGGCTGGCATACCTTAGAAGAAATGTTAAATGATGAGGTTTGATATAACAGAATACGCTTGCAAAATAAGGATTGTTAGAAAAAGAAAGATAGTGTATAATGTTATCGGCAATAAAGCAGGACACAAGAGACAAAAGAGGAGTTGAGCGAGGATACCGATTTGAGAAGAAAAGCTTTGCAGATGGCAGGGATAGGAATATTGTTGTTTGGAATGGTTTGCAGTGGATGTGACAGGAAAGCGCAGGTAAATGCAGAACCGGAAAGCAGCGAGAAAATAGAATATGCAGTGACGGAAACAGAAGAAGTCTCTACAGAGACGAAGAAGCTGGTGATAGAAGATTTGGATGATGCATACGAAGCACTGCTGGATTCCTGCAGCAAAGAATTTATCGGGGATTATCGGATTGACGAAAGTTTCTTAAACTGGGTTTATGCCAATTACGGAAAAGAGGCAGTATTAAATATTGCACAGGAGTCTCAGGAAGACCAGAATGTAAATGTCTGGTACGAAGAGACCGGAAATTCCATACATGTGCTGTGGCTTCTTTATTGTCAGGATACCGGCATGAATGAAGAGGATTTGCAGCAGGTTTACTGGAAGACATGCAGCTCTGAGGATGAGATTGTGCTGGATTTTACCGGCGATATTAATTTTGCAGAAGGCTGGGGCACAACGGAACACATGGATGGACAGCCAAATGGAATCAATGACTGCTTTTCCAAAGATTTATTGCAGGAAATGAATAATGCAGACATTATGATGATAAACAATGAGTTCACCTACAGTACAAGAGGGGAACCTTTAGCCGGCAAGGATTATACTTTCCGGGCAGATCCAAAGCGTGTTGACTTGTTAGAAACATTTGGAACAGATATTGTCAGTCTTGCCAATAATCATGTCTATGACTATGGTGAAGTTGCATTGATTGATACCATAGATACATTGGAAGAAGCAGGAATTCCGTATGTAGGAGCAGGAAAAGATTTAAAGGATGCCATGCGTCCGGTATATTTTGTGGCAAATGGAAAGAAAATAGCAATTGTATCAGCTACACAGATTGAACGCTCTTTAAATTATACGAAGGAAGCAACTGAGACGACACCGGGCGTGTTAAAGACCTTAAATCCGGACAAGTTTCTGAAAGTAATAGAAGAAGCAAGAGACAACAGCGATTATGTGATTGCTTTTGTACACTGGGGAACAGAAGGAAATAACTATTTTGGTTCCGACCAGGTGGCTCTTGCAAAACAGTTTGTGGAAGCCGGTGTGGATGTTATTATCGGCGGACATACCCATTGCCTGCAGGGCATGGAATATATGGATGGCGTGCCGATTATCTATAGCCTTGGCAATTTCTGGTTTTCGGCTTCAACATTAGATACCGGTTTATCCCAGGTAATCATCCGGGATGACGGAACTATTGATTTCCGGTTTCTGCCGTGTATACAGAAGAATTACAAGACCTCACTGGTGACAGATGAAAGTGAGAAAAGACGTATTTTTGATTTTATGGAATCCCTTTCCGTGGGAATTACCATAGATGATGATGGTTATGTGACAGCAACGGAGTAATCCGTTTCAATAGAAGATTTTAAAGAAAAGAGGAAAAAACATGAGTAAAAAACCAACCGTATTGATGATTTTAGATGGTTTTGGTCTGAATGACAAAACTGAGGGTAATGCAGTAGCCCAGGCAAACAAGCCAAACATTGATGCACTGATGAAAGATTATCCATGGGTAAAAGGAAATGCCAGCGGACTTGCCGTAGGACTTCCGGACGGACAGATGGGTAACTCCGAAGTAGGACATATGAACATGGGTGCAGGAAGAATTGTATACCAGGAATTAACCAGAATTACCAAAGAAATCGAAGATGGAGATTTCTTTAAAAACGAAGCATTGCTTGCCGGCATGAAAAATGTAAAAGACAACGGTTCTGCACTTCATTTATATGGATTATTATCCGATGGTGGAGTTCACAGCCACATTACACATTTATTCGGACTTCTGGAAATGGCAAAAAAAGAAGGCTTAGACAAAGTATATGTACACTGCTTCTTAGACGGCCGTGATACCGCACCTACTTCCGGAAAAGGATTTATCGAAGAGCTAGAAGCAAAAATGAAAGAAATCGGTGTTGGTGAAATTGCAACCATCAACGGACGTTACTATGCAATGGACCGTGACAACCGTTGGGATCGTGTAGAAAAAGCATATAAAGCAATTACAGAAGGTGTTGGCGAGACAGCAGACAGCGCTGTTGCAGCAATTGATGCATCTTATGCAAAAGATGTAACAGACGAGTTCGTAGTTCCGACTGTAATTATGAAAAATGGTGCTCCAACTGCAACCGTACAGGATAACGATACCATTATCTTCTTTAACTTCCGTCCTGACCGTGCAAGAGAGATTACCAGAGCATTCTGTGCAGATGAGTTCGACGGATTTGACAGAGGCACAAGAAAGAACGTAACTTATGTATGTTTCACAGAATACGATGGAACCATTCCGAACAAAACCGTTGCATTCCACAAGGTAGAACTTACCAATACATTTGGACAGTTTCTTGCAGACAATGGCAAGACGCAGGCAAGAATCGCTGAGACTGAGAAATATGCTCATGTAACCTTCTTCTTCAACGGCGGTGTAGAGGAGCCAAACAAAGGCGAAGAAAGAATTCTGGTAAAATCTCCAAAGGTAGCAACCTATGATTTGAAACCGGAAATGAGTGCATACGAAGTATGTGATAAATTAGTAGATGCCATCAAATCTGAAAAATATGATGTAATCGTAATCAACTTTGCTAACCCGGATATGGTTGGACATACCGGAGTTCAGGCTGCAGCAATCAAGGCAGTAGAAGCAGTTGATGAGTGCGTAGGCAAAGCTGTTGCAGCATTAAAAGAGGTTGACGGACAGATGTTCATCTGCGCAGACCACGGAAATGCAGAGCAGTTAATCGATTATGAAACAGGCGAACCATTTACAGCACATACTACCAATCCGGTACCATTCATTCTGGTAAATGCAGACCCTGCATACGGTTTAAGAGAGGGTGGATGTCTTGCAGATATCGCTCCTACATTAATCGAGCTGATGGGAATGGAACAGCCAAAAGAAATGACAGGGAAATCTTTGTTAATCAAAAAATAAGACCGTAAGGGCGAAATGCAAACTACGAGAAACACGCTTTACGAGTTTCTCGAGTTATCGCGGTGCTCGTCAAATCTACATGCAATTTATCTCGCTGCTCGCGTAAATAAAAAGATTCTGTATCTCAAGTGTAAGGTACAGAATCTTTTGCTATAGATAAGTATTTTTTGACACATATATTAATAATACTTATAAATGGAAAATATTAGACAAAAAAACTAATAAATTTCGCTCATTTTTCTATATGGGGCAAAAGGCGCACTTCGCCCAAATTCATTGACTTTCTAAAAGGCACTGTATTATAATTTTCCAGTAGTGTTTTTTATCATAACAAAAATTTGCGAAAGCATAAAATGGAGGACAAAAGCAGTATGCAGGAATTTAAACCATTTAAAGAAGGAAAAGTAAGAGAAGTATATGATAATGGAGAAAGCCTTATCATTGTTGCAACAGACAGAATTTCAGCGTTTGACCATATTTTAAAGAATAAGGTTACCAATAAGGGCGCAATTCTGACACAGATGTCCAGATTCTGGTTCGATTTTACAAAGGATATCGTGCCAAACCATATGCTTTCCGTTGATGTAAAAGATATGCCGGAATTTTTCCAGAATGAGAAATATGATGGCAACAGCATGATGTGCAAGAAACTGGAAATGATTCCAATCGAATGTATTGTTCGTGGATATATTACCGGAAGTGGCTGGGCAAGCTACAAAGAGAACGGAACCGTCTGCGGAATCAAATTACCGGAAGGACTTGTAGAATCCGATAAATTACCTGAGCCGATTTACACACCAAGTACCAAAGCTGAGATTGGTGACCATGACGAGAATATTTCTTTTGAACAGAGTATTGACGTATTAGAGAAAGCATTCCCGGGCAAGGGTGCTGAGTATGCAGAAAAGATTAAAGAATATACTATCGCACTTTACAAGAAATGTGCAGAATACGCATTAAGCAAAGGAATCATCATTGCAGATACCAAGTTTGAATTTGGTCTCGATGAGAATGGAAATGTAGTTTTAGGTGATGAGATGCTGACACCGGACAGCTCCCGTTTCTGGCCATTAGAAGGATATAAACCGGGACAGGGACAGCCTTCTTATGACAAACAGTTTGTAAGAGACTGGTTAAAAGCAAATCCAGACAGCGATTATCTCCTTCCGGATGAAGTAATTAAGAAGACAATTGAGAAATACGAAGAAGCATTTGAATTACTGACCGGTAAGAAATTTGCTTAAAAATATAGTCAGGAGAACCCTATGAATAACAATGAATTAAAGGAAAGCCCATGGGACGGACTGCATGAAGAATGTGGCGTCTTCGGCATGTATGATTTTGACGGAAATGATGTGGCTTCCAGTATTTATTATGGTCTGTTTGCATTACAGCATAGAGGACAGGAGAGCTGTGGTATTGCAGTAAGTGAGACAAACGGACCAAAGGGAAAAGTTACTTCCTATAAAGATATGGGACTGGTAAACGAAGTATTTACCGGAAAACAGTTAGAAGCAATGAAAGGTGATATCGGAGTCGGTCATGTCCGCTATTCCACTGCAGGTTCTTCCACCCGTGAGAATGCACAGCCGCTGGTATTGAATTATGTAAAAGGTACGCTGGCATTGGCACACAACGGAAACCTCATCAATGCGAAGGAGCTTCGCAAAGATTTGGAATATACCGGAGCAATTTTCCAGACCACCATTGATTCTGAGGTAATTGCTTACCACATTGCAAGAGAGCGTCTGAATTCCAAGACAGCCGAGGAAGCAGTACGCAGAGCCTGCCAGAAGTTAAAAGGAGCTTATGCTCTGGTTGTAGCCAGCCCTCGTAAGCTGATTGGCGCAAGAGACCCATATGGCTTCAAACCCCTTGTGATCGGAAAGCGTGACAATGCTTATATCATTACTTCTGAAACCTGTGCCTTGGAGACCATTGATGCAGAGTATGTCAGAGACGTATTGCCGGGAGAAGTGGTAACAATTTCACCGGAAGGCGGCATTCAGTCTGATATGACTATGTGTCTTCCGAAAGAACAGGAAGCACGTTGTATTTTTGAATACATATATTTTGCGAGACCGGACAGCCATATTGACGGGGTCAGCGTTTATGCATCCCGTATCCAGGCAGGACGTTTCCTTGCAATGGATTCACCGGTAGATGCAGACCTGGTAGTAGGAGTACCGGAGTCTGGAAATGCAGCAGCTCAGGGTTATGCCCTGCAGTCCGGAATTCCATATGGAACTGCTTTTGTAAAAAATGGTTATGTGGGACGAACCTTCATCAAACCAAAGCAGAGCAGCAGAGAATCCAGCGTAAGAGTAAAATTAAATGTACTGGCAGAATCAGTCCGTGGCAAGCGTATCATTATGATTGACGATTCCATCGTGCGTGGAACCACATCTGACCGTATTGTAAATATGTTAAAAGAAGCCGGTGCCACAGAAGTGCATGTAAGAATCAGTTCCCCGCCATTCTTATGGCCATGTTATTTTGGAACCGATATTCCGGAACGGGAACAGTTGATTGCCTATAACAGAACCATCGAAGATATCCGGAAGATAATCGGTGCAGATTCTTTGGGATACTTAAAGATAGAGCGTCTGGAGCAGCTGGTAGGAGGACTTCCAATCTGTAAAGGATGCTTTACCGGAAAATATCCGATGGAGCCGCCAAAAGAGGATATTCGTGGTGACTATGAGCGATAAAGCAGACTGACACAGCAGTCATCCGGTTGCCGGGCAGGATGTTCATGATTGCATGAAACAGCCTGCATCGGACAGCCGAGCGGAGCACTGTGTAATTTATTTATATTATTTTAAGAAAAAGGAGCACACATATGAGTACCGATAGATATAACAGCCCATTATCAGAGCGTTATGCCAGCAAAGAAATGCAGTACATCTTTTCCCCGGATATGAAATTCCGTACCTGGAGAAGACTTTGGATTGCACTGGCAGAAACCGAGAAAGAACTTGGACTTGATATTACACAGGAACAGATTGACGAATTAAAGGCACACAAGGATGACATCAACTATGATGTGGCAAAGGCAAGAGAAAAAGAAGTCCGTCATGATGTTATGTCCCATGTATATGCTTACGGCGTACAGTGTCCGAAAGCAAAAGGAATCATCCATTTAGGAGCAACCTCCTGCTACGTTGGAGATAATACCGATATCATCATTATGTCAGAGGCATTAAAACTGGTTCGTAAGAAATTAGTAAATGTCATTGCAGAACTGGCAAAATTTGCAGATAAATATAAGAATCAGCCGACACTGGCATTTACCCATTTCCAGCCGGCACAGCCAACTACCGTTGGAAAACGTGCAACACTGTGGTGCCAGGAATTTATTATGGATTTGGAAGACTTAGATTATGTATTAGGCAGCCTAAAACTTTTAGGTTCCAAGGGAACCACAGGAACACAGGCAAGCTTTCAGGAACTTTTTGACGGAGATCAGGAAACCATCGATAAGATTGATCCGATGATTGCACAGAAAATGGGCTTCAAGGAGTGCTATGCAGTATCCGGACAGACCTATTCCAGAAAAGTAGATACCAGAGTTGCCAACATTTTAGCAGGCATCGCAGCAAGTGCACATAAGATGTCCAATGACATCCGTCTTCTGCAGCATCTGAAAGAAGTGGAAGAACCGTTTGAGAAGAGCCAGATTGGTTCCTCTGCAATGGCATATAAGAGAAACCCAATGCGTAGTGAGCGTATTGCATCCCTTTCCCGCTATGTCATGATTGATGCATTAAACCCGGCAATTACATCCGCAACCCAGTGGTTTGAGAGAACTCTTGATGACTCTGCAAACAAGCGTCTTTCCATTCCGGAAGGCTTCCTTGCAATCGACGGAATCTTAGACCTTTGCTTAAATGTAGTAGACGGACTTGTTGTATATGAAAAAGTTATTTACAAACACATGATGAGCGAGCTTCCGTTTATGGCAACTGAAAATATTATGATGGATGCTGTAAAAGCTGGTGGTGACCGTCAGGAATTACATGAGAAGATTCGTGTACTTTCCATGGAAGCAGGCAAAAATGTAAAACAGGAGGGTAAAGAGAACAACCTTCTTGAGCTGATTGCAGCAGAACCTGCATTCCATACAACCTTAGAAGAGCTGAAGCAGAATATGGACCCTGCAAAATATGTAGGAAGAGCACCAATTCAGGTAGATGCCTTCTTAAAGAATGTGGTACAGCCGATTTTGGATGACAACAAAGAGATTCTTGGTATGACAGCCGAGATTAATGTATAATCGAATTATTTCGAAAGAATAAAAAATCTTCTTTTGGAGATACTGAACTATTAATTCAGAATATTTTCAAAAGGAGATTTTTTTATGGCTGTAAAAATGACGATTACACGAATTCATGCAAGAGAAATATTAGATTCCAGAGGAAATCCCACAATAGAAACAGAAGTAACTGTGGAGACAGAGACAACCGGAAAGAAGTCGACTGCCCGGGCGGCAGCACCTTCCGGAGCCAGCACCGGAGAATTTGAAGCCATTGAATTAAGAGACGGCGGCGAGCGTTATGGTGGAAATGGTGTGCAGCAGGCGGTGGAAAATGTAAATACAAGAATTGCAAAAACACTGATAGGCAGAAACGTATTGCGGCAGGAAAATCTAGATGCACTGATGCTGGAACTGGATGGAACAGAAAACAAAGGAAGCCTTGGTGCCAATGCAATCTTAAGTGTGTCTTTAGCCTGTGCTAAAGCAGCGGCAAAAGCATTACAGATGCCGCTTTACCGCTATGTGGGCGGTGTAAATGCAGTGACGATTCCGGTGCCGATGATGAATATTTTAAATGGCGGCGCACATTCCGATAATAATCTGGATGTTCAGGAATTTATGATACTTCCAATTGGAGCTGACAGCATTACGGAAGGAATCCGCTGGTGTGCAGAAGTCTATCATCATTTGAAAAAATTATTAAAGAACCGTGGGTTGTCTGTGGCAGTGGGAGATGAAGGCGGTTTTGCTCCGAATATTGCAAATGAGGAGGAAGCCATCCAGCTTATTATGGAAGCCATTACCAAAGCAGGGTACAGCTGTGGCAGAGGCAAGCAGTTTATGATTTCTCTGGATGCAGCCGCCAGTGAATGGAAAGGCAATGCTCCGGGAGAATATTATCTGCCAAAATCCGGCAAGTGTTATACCACGGATGAACTGATTGTTCATTGGGAAAAGATGATTCGCCGTTTTCCGATTTATTCCATTGAAGACCCTCTGGACGAAGAGGATTGGGATGGCTGGAAACGTCTGACAGAAAAAGTGGGAGATAAAGTGATTCTGGTAGGCGATGATTTATTTGTCACGAATCCGGTGCGCCTGAATAAAGGAATTTCCATGGGATGCGGTAATGCGATTCTGATTAAGCCAAATCAGATTGGAACTCTCTCAGAAACTATGGAAGCCATCCGCATGGCAAAAGAACATGGTTATGAGACCATCATGTCACACCGGAGCGGCGAGACCGAGGATACGACCATAGCGGATTTGTCAGTAGGACTGGGCAGTGACCTGATTAAGACCGGAGCACCGTGCCGTGGCGAGCGGACGGCAAAATATAATCGTCTGATTCGGATCGAAGAATCGTAATAGATTTCAGCAAAATTTCAATACAAATGCGAAATAAGTGGTTGTAATTTGTCCGTGTGTATGATATACTGTCAAAGTTACGAGTATTATAAATCCACAGGAGGTGTCATTCGTGGCAGTTTTAAAAACGGTTTTAACAGTTGTATTTATTATTATATGTATCGCATTGACAGTAATTATTCTTCTTCAGGAAGGTAAGTCCGCAGGACTTGGAGCAATCAGCGGAGCAGCTGATACTTATTGGGGCAAGAATAAAGGTCGTTCTATGGAAGGAATGTTGGTAAAGGTAACCAGAGTACTGGTAATCTTATTCCTGTTAATTTCCATCGTACTGAATATTGGAAGTTTCTAAGAACCAAAGAGCTGTCGTGTGAACGACAGCTTTTTTTACTTTACAGGAATTGCTTTCCTGTAAAGTAAAAAAGCTCCGCGAGGATGCGCACTGCGGCGTATAAGGTAGATGTCGCAAGCGACCGCCGCAGGCGCGAGAATGTGACAAGGCACATTCTTTGTTTCATGAGCAGCGAGAAAAAATAGGAAAGAAAAGAATGGATAGAGAAGCACTGGAAAAAAGAAAGAAAATTGTATATGAGTTTATCTGTGATGACTTATATGTCCCGATGAAAGCCAAAGAGATTGCAATGATTCTGCAGGTATCCAAAGAGCAGCGGGAAGAGCTGCATGCGGTTTTGGATGCTTTGCTGGAAGAAGGCAAGGTAGAGCTGACCCAGAAGGGCAAATATGTAAAGGCTTCCGGAAGATTCTTAACCGGTGTTTATACCGGAAACAGCAGAGGCTTTGGCTTTGTGACGGTAGAGGGTGAAGAGGAAGATATCTATATCCCGGAGGAGAATACCAACGGAGCCATGCATATGGACACTGTATCTGTTGCAGTAAATCCGCAGAAGACTGGAAAACGCCGGGAAGGCAGAATTATAAAAATTATATCCAGAGGTCTGCATCAGATTGTCGGAACTTATCAGAGCAGTAAGAACTTCGGATTTGTAGTGCCGGATAACCAGAAGCTGGCGCAGGATATTTTTATTCCAATCGAACGCTCCAAAGGAGCAGTAGATGGACACAAAGTTGTCGTTGAGATTACCGATTATGGTAAAAACGGTAAGAAACCGGAAGGAAAAATTGTTGAAATACTTGGTCATATCAATGACCCGGGAACAGATATTTTATCCATTGTAAGAGGCTTTGACCTGCCGACAGAATTTGCACCGAAGATTATGAAACAGGTGGAAAATGTAGCCAAAGAAGTCAGTGAGGCTGATATGGCAGGCAGGGAAGATTTGCGGGACTGGCAGATGGTGACAATCGACGGAGAAGACTCCAAAGATTTGGATGATGCGGTATCCCTTACTATGGATGGAGAAAATTATATTCTGGGTGTGCATATTGCAGATGTGTCCAATTATGTGCAGGAGCACAGCGCACTGGATGTGGAGGCATTGAACCGCGGAACCAGTGTATATCTCGTTGACCGCGTGATTCCGATGCTGCCCCATGCATTGTCCAATGGAATCTGTTCCCTGAATGCAGGAGAGAACCGGCTGGCATTGAGCTGCATCATGACCATTAACCCGAAGGGCAAGGTCATTGACCATAAAATTGTAGAGTCTGTGGTAAAAATTGACCGCAGAATGACTTATACAGCGGTAAAAGAAATTTTAGAAGACCATAACGAAGAAACAATTTCAGCATATCGGGAACTGGTTCCGATGTTTGAAAAAATGGGAGAGCTGGCAGCACTGCTTCGAGGGAATCGTATGAAACGCGGCTCGATTGATTTTGATTTCCCGGAAACGAAAATCCTTTTGGATAAAAATGGAAGACCATTGGAAATCAAGCCATACGACAGAAATACAGCTACAAAATTAATTGAAGATTTCATGCTGATTGCCAATGAGACGGTGGCGCAGGAATTTTTCTGGCAGGAGATACCATTTCTCTATCGTACCCATGAGACACCGGACGAAGAAAAAATCCGAAAACTTGCAACGTTAATTGGAAATTTCGGATATACACTGCATATCAGCCAGGAGGAAATTCACCCGAAGGAATTGCAGAAGCTGTTAGGAAAAATCGAAGGAACACCGGAGGAAGCATTAATCAGCCGGCTGACCCTCCGTTCCATGAAACAGGCAAAATATACCACAGAGAACACCGGACATTTCGGACTGGCAGCAAGCTGTTATTGCCATTTTACATCGCCGATTCGCCGTTATCCTGATTTACAGATACACCGTATCATCAAGGAAACATTGCGGGGCAGGATGAATCATAAGCGGATGGCGCATTACGAAACGATTCTGCCGGAAGTAGCCAAACATTCCAGCGAAACAGAACGTCGGGCAGATGAGGCAGAGCGTGAGACTGAGAAGCTGAAAAAAGCACAGTATATGGCAGAACATATCGGAGAAGTTTATGAAGGCGTTATTTCCGGTGTGGCATCCTATGGAATGTATGTAGAATTGCCAAATACTGTGGAAGGGCTTGTGCATGTAACCAGTCTTACCGATGATTATTATCAGTATTTTGAAGACACTTTTGAACTGGTTGGTGAAGTAACAAACCGCCATTACAAGCTGGGACAGAAGGTATATATCCGGGTAATCGGTGTGGATGAAATTGTAAGAACCATCGATTTTGAATTGGCAGAGGCAACAGGAACAGGAGAAATGAAGAATGGGAAAAGAATCGATTAAGATGATTGCCAATAATAAGAAGGCAAGACATGATTATTTCTTGGAAGAACTTTATGAGGCAGGAATCAGCCTGCATGGAACAGAAGTAAAATCACTTCGTATGGGAAAATGCAGTATCAAGGAGTCTTTCATACACATTGAACATGGGGAAGTCATCATATATGGTATGCATATCAGCCCATATGAAAAGGGAAACATTTTTAACCGTGATCCGCTTCGTCCGAAGAAGCTTCTGATGCACAAAAACGAGATTCGTAAATTAGAGCAGAAGATTAAGGAAAAAGGTTATACCATTGTTCCGGTGGAAGTATATTTCAAGGGAAGTCTGGTAAAAGTCCAGATTGCGCTTGCAAAAGGTAAGAAGCTTTATGATAAGCGGAATGATATTGCAAAGAAAGATATGCGCCGTGAAGCAGAGCGGGATTTCAAAGTAAGAAATCTTGGTTAATAGGCGGATAAAAATTGTCAGTTAATGGCAATACAAACAGTGGTTCTATCTTTGCCTCTTGCAGGAATAGCGGAGGAAGGTTATAATAGAATAAATATATAAGGGCTAGTAAAGGTTTCGACAGGGATTATGAAGCTGGAGAAGCGAGCCGCAGGGTGATGCGTTAAATTCCAAACCTAAAATTAAACGCTAACGATAATAAATTAGCTTACGCTGCCTAATGGCAGCAGTCTGACCTAGAGCACTCACACTTTAGGACCCAGGCTTCGACTATGTGAGAAACGACACGGGCAAAGCTTTGAACCCGTGGGCGTATGATGAAGCTACTGAAACAGTTACGGTGTTCATACCGGAATTGCAGAGGGAATGTCAAATTATGAACTACGCTCGTAGAAGGACAGGGGATTGGTTTTTGGACACGGGTTCGACTCCCGTCTAGTCCACTCCGCGTGAACGTAGGCGAACCCCCTCAATCACGCTATTTAAGGGCACACAAGCCTCTTTGCCAGAGACATTATAAGCAATAAACATCATATCGTCATCAATGACAATGTGATTGATGAAAGTATGAATGAGCTTTTCTCGAAAAGCGAAGCTATTAATATCTCCGGCACGGAAGAGTTCCAGCCAATAGACCACATGGTCTCTGGTGAATGGGACTCTTTTTATTTTTTCTTCAGAAAGAGCGGTAGAAATTTCAGCTTTTTCAGTCTCGAGAGCAAGAAGACGTTCCTTGGTGGTTGGAGTCACAATTCCTTCCTCAATGGCAGCAAGAAGATTATTCAGCTTTTTAGTACAAGAGGCAAGCTGTGCCTCAAGAGCATGAATTGCATAGCTGACGGAATCTGCTTGCTGCAATTCAACAACACGGTCTGCAATCAGAGAAACCATATCATCGGTCAGGACATCCTCAACGGTATGCTGCACCACAAAATCTTCCAACCACGTTTTTGAAAAGTTCTTGCTATGGCATACCGTTTTGTGATTCTTTTTTCCGTGACATTTATAATAATAATGACGTTCTCCATGCTTTCCGGTGCCACTTTCACCCTGATAGGTAGAACCGCATTCAGCACAAGAGATTGTGCCGGAAAGCAAATAATTAACAGTGGAACGTGCCTGCGATGCAGCCTTAGTCTTAGAAGTGGTTGCAAGCCGCTCCTGTACAGTGTTGAAAAGCTCTACTGGAACGATGGGCGGGATGGCATCCATGTTTACGTTATCACCATAACGATATTCACCGATATATTGCCGGTTAGAAAGCAGGCGGCGAATCGCATTAGGAGTAAATGGGCGACCATCAGCTTTCTTAATGGATTTGCTGTTGAGCAGGGAAATAATGTCTTTCTGCATCATCCCATCTGCATACTGCTGGAAGATTTCTCGAACCACAGCGGCAGCAGGCTCATCAACCACGAAGTGAAGATCCTTATCTTTCTTATAACCATAGGTACCCTTGACACCAAGAATGCGACCTTTGGCAACAGATTCCCGCTGTCCTCTTCGTATCTTCTGAGCAAGCTCAGCAGAGTAGTATTCTGCCATGCCCTCAAGCATGGATTCCAAAATGATACCTTCCGGACCGGTCGGGATATTCTCAAGAGCATAGCGAACAGACACCCCGCTTTTCCGGAGACGGTATTTATTCAAGGCGATTTCTTCTCGGTTACGACCGAAGCGGTCTATCTTCCAAGTGATAACGGTGGAGAACTGCTGGCTTTCTGCATCACGGAGCATCTGCTGGAATTCATTACGATGAACAGAGTCTTTACCGGACAGATGCCGATCAGCATAGATTTTTATGATACGGATGTTATTCCGGCGGGCATATTCTTCACAATCGTGAACCTGTCCTTCAATACTCTGGTCGGTCTGATTCGGACCAGGAGAATATCTCGCATAAATAACACCGTTAATAAGTTCTTTTTTCATAGTCTGTACCTCCAAAAGAGCGCAAAAAAAGAGCGCAGTAATAATTGACACAGCACCCGATTGATGATACACTAATAAAGCCGATATGTAGTATCATCTTTCGTAAAAATGCTACATATAAGCCCCTGGTTCGCCAGGGGCATTTTTTTTATTTGCATTATAGAAGAAAAAACGGAAACGGTCAAGTGGCGAGAAAAATGGAATATATTACCGGAAGACAGACCAGAGGACAAATGATAATATTTAAGCATGAAAATATTAATCTGGAAAGTGCGACGGGAAAAGCATGTTTCTGTGGAAGAGCTGGCGGAAAAAACCGGAATCGGGCGCAGCACGCTTTATAATTATGAAAATGGGCTTTTCTCTCCGACCATTGATGCATTAGAAAAAATAGCGGATGCGCTGGGAGTACAGATTGAGGAATTATATGAAAAAGAAGAAAAATTGTACGAAAACGAGAAAGAATAAGGAGAAGCGTTAGAATTCGTCCAGAATCTTGGACTTTTCAGGAGAACCCCTTTCATACATAAAAAAACAGTGCTACACTTTAAACAGGAAGGGGGTTGAGTTATGGAAGACCTGAAAAAAATGAAAAAAGAGACTATCAGGCTGATTTACAGATGCGACAGTTACCATTTACTCAGAATGATACGCACCTATGTGAAAAGACTGATAGGATGAGAAAGAAGCCGGGGCAATAGCTCCGGCTTCAATTTTTACAGAATATCATTTTTCAATTTCTCGAAATGCAACTACATTTTCCTCCTGAATTATTTTGGTATCAGGAAAGAAATGGTCACAAGAATCACGCTTCATCCGAGCAACCTCTACATCTCCGTGGCAATCTTTCCACTCATACCATTTACCATCTTCCCAGAGACCGCTTGGGTCTACAATCTGCATATTTTCATAACTACAAGGATGCCATTCCGACATAATATAATCACCTCATTTCTCTGAAAAATTTTGACTCATGGAAAGTAAAGCATTTTGAAGTACTTTGGAAAAGTTTATATGATTTTTCTCGCCATAAGCATTCAACCATGCTGGTATGGTTATGTTTTTACGCACAGCCTTATCACCATATTTCTCGGCATAAGAATCGATATCCAAGACGAGAAGATTAATAAAACTGTCAGAGTCATGTTTAATTGAATTAAAGTCTGATGCAGAAGGAATTGTATTACCATCTTCTAATTCGCCAAGAATCCATCCACTGGCAGCATCACTACCCATTTCAATAGCTTCAGCAAGCGTAGCTCCTTCAGAAACACACCCAGGAAGGTCTGGAACAACAACGGTGTATCCTTCTTTTTCGATACATGGGGTAAAAATTGCTGGATAAACTAATTTCATTTAACACACCTCTTTCTATATTTGTTATGGGGCAGAGCTTTTAGGAAAGCCCTGCCTGTTTTAGAATTGATTTTACAGTACCTTTATCAAGGTCGCCGGTATGAATTGGTACGGTTACCTTACCGGGCTTAGTAGGATTCTTGTATTGCCGATGGGAACCAATCTGTTTTATAGGATGCCAACCATCGTCTAATAAAATTCGTTCAAGCTCTCTTACTTTCATTTCCCGTACCTCCTTACATATTATATTATACACATAATACACATAAAAGTCAAGGATAAAATACATATAATGCGTATAAAAAATAAAAAGTTACATACTATTTATTTTGCTCTGATTCTAAAAGAGTATCATAATCTGACAAAGCATCATTTGTCTTTTGATAATACTCGTCAGCGTGCTCTAAATCGGTGCTATCTTTTTCAGAATAAAATGAGTAGTCATACAAGTGCTCAATGGTGATTGCATATCTCCGCAAAGCAGACTGAGCATCTGACAGCAGTGTCATAATTTTTGTACCAAAAGGAGCAGCAGGGCGATTTTCATAAAAACTATCGGAGTAGCCTTGAAGAACATCTTCTGCATCATTAACAGCTGAGAGCGCATCAAGAAGCTGAGAGGATTCGACCTCAGAACCGTTAAGAGCAGACTCTACAAGAGCTTTGGAATCATCAATTACAGAAAGCTGCTCAGAAAAAAGAGCATCATACTTTGATAGCATTTCCTGATAATCATCTTCGGATGAAACCTCTGTTTCGGAAGAAGATTCTACTTCCGTATCCGGCTGCACAGGCTGCTCTGTTGAAATCTCGGAATCAATTTCAGAAGACTTCTCAGAAGAGTCTTCTGGAGAGTTTTTGGCATAGGTACCAGGGTATTGGTCTGTATAATCAGAGATAGGGTGCTTAACATAATCTTTCGGGTTTTCTGAATCAATCTTTGCGATAAGGAAGCCGCTTTCAAGTGAATAACGAACACCCTCGAAAGAAACAGCTTCTTTGGAATGAGTAGGATTATCCTTTAATTCGGAATTAATATCAAGGTCATTCATGATATCCTGGGGGTCTGCATCCGCATTTATGATAATTAATACTGCCCGGACAACAAATAAATACGAACTGTCGAATTTATCATCATACCAAACAGTGATTTTTACTGGAAAATCAGAATCATTACATTTTAAAGATACAAAAGTTTGAGAATCATTTTTGTATGTGCAACAGATGTCAAAAGCTGAATCGGAAGTAAAATCAGAGTCAGAGATATTGAAACCGGACGGTCCAAGAAGAGTTTTAAGGTTGCTTTTAAAATCCCGCGGGGAAACATCGAACGTCTCCATATCGTTTGGCTTTTCAGAACCACAAGCAACAGTTGAAAAAAGAAATGTAATACATAAAACGATAGCTAATATTTTTTTCATAGCCATACCTCCTTTGTTTTTATAAAAACATTATAGTAAAGGGGGGAAAATAGGTCAAGAAAAGAAAGAACCGAGGACTTGCGCACTGTCCTCGGTTCTTTCTTTTTCTGATTTCGTCATTTATACCAAAATGACGAAATTAAACCTGATTGTCTGACTGATTGGCTATTGAGTTTACAAATTCTTCTAACCATTTCCAACCATCGTCATCCAGTCTGGCAAGAGCTACAGCAAGACGGTGTTTAAAAGAGCCGCTGCCGGAAAGCTGGATGTCTGCTAGCATTTCGGAAATCTCTTCATCCTCGGTCTTTTCAATGAACATCTCGCCGGTTCCGAAACGAAGCCATTTTTCGTTTACGTCAAATTCACGGCAAATAAGAGTGATTACTGCATCAATTGGCTCATTGCGGCCGGATTCGTAGGTGGCAAGGGTGCTTCTTTTAACCTTTATAGTGTCAGAAAATTCCTGCTGCGTTAACCCAAGAGCCTTTCTTAAAAGTTTAATCCTTTCAGCCATAGTATAGCCTCCTTTCGAAATTAATAATAACACAGGCAAAGACAAATAACAATAAAAAAATGTCGCATATCGACAAAAATATATTGACATAAGATAATATGCGTCATATAATAGTCGCATAGCAACATAAAGAAAGGAGATGACAGACATGATGAAAGAGAAAAAAGAGGTAGTAAAAAAACTCATTGAAGCACTTCCAAAGATGTCAACTTATGAACTGGGTTATCTTCTCGGAAGAGTAGAAGAAAAGGAAGACGCAGCAGAAAAGAAAAAGGAAGAGCTTCCAGTAGCGTAAGAAAGGAGAAAAGATGATAGCAGTAATTATTGCATGGGTAATCGGAATAGGATGTATTTTTCTGATGAAAAAAATACAACCAGGAGGATGGATTGCTTACGCAATATATGTCCTGGTTGTATTAATCCTACTTACAGCGCTTGTAGCACTTTATGTATCTCAACACTGAGAAAATCGACGTAGGGAATGAGCTTGTCCATATCACGTTCGCGCACGATAGGATTGAGCTCGGAGAGTTTTTTCTGAAGGTCAGGGGGAAGATACATATAGGCTAGAGGATAGTATTCGGAGTACAGAATAAGAGATTCCCTTGTTACACTTTGAGAAATTTGGCTTAACCCCTTTAGGAAGTTCTCAAAGATTTCACGCTTGTAAAGAATCGTGCGGTTGTATTCTTCCTGCCGCAGCTCAAGTCTTTTGAGCTGGAGCTGATGATGATTATTAAGAAGAGTTGTAAGAACGGGAGAAATGATTGCAGCAATTGCAACGATTACGGTGATAGAGATTGTTAAGTCGATTTTTGGCATAGTATCAAATCCTTTCAGATGTATTTCAGCGTAAATAAGCTGATACCTCAATTATAGGATTGTGAAGACAAAATAACAAGCAGAAAGGAGCCGGGATGGACGAGATAAAACTGAATACCATAGCGAGAGCTACCCTGGAAGAGCTGCAGAGCTATTTCGCCGACCCGGAGCATGAAAAGGCTTTTCAGAAATGGAAAGAAGAGAGGGGGAGGCTGAGTGGAAAGCCGGTACATAGAAATTCAGAAAAATGAACTGACCAAGGCATACCAGAGAGCATATAGCATGGAGTGCCGGGAAGGCTGGGAAGCTGAGAACCGGAGCATTGAATATATCGGCTCAACAGAAAAGGAAAACGGAAGAATCATGGATTACTACAAGGATTCCGCCGGAGAGTACTGGTACAGTACAAGATACCGTAGAGAGACCGGTGAGATTGTATCGATGGAAACGTTCATATTTGGCGAGGGCTTCCAGAAGCGGGAAAGAGAAAGGAGAAGAAAAAGATATGTTTTTCAAAAAATGGAAAGAGAAGAAGGAAAAGGAAATTAAGGACAAGGAGATTACGGACAGACTTAATGAACTGATAAGCCAGTATCGGAGGGAATGCATCTGGTACATGATTAAATCTGAGATGTCGGAAGAAGAGGTCCAGAAGCAGGATGTTAGCGCTGACCACCTGATGGAGTCGGCATTGAGAGAAGCAATAAAAGCCACAAGGGAAATGAGTGAGGAGATAAGGAGAAAGAAAAGATGCGCTACAGAATCAGAGTAATCACATTAATGGCAATAGCGGTGGTAGTGTTCCTTTTCACCATGTGGATGACATCACCACAGGAAGTATCTGGAGAAGTGAACAGCTTCACCGCAAAGACCATGAACGCAGTCGGAGAGATGGAAGTTGCACCGGTGCAACCGCAGGAGCAGGAGAATCCACTCGGTGAACCGTTCCTCATCCGGTGCACCTGCTACACATGGACTGGCAATCAGTGCCGCAACGGTAGCTGGCCGGTAGAGGGATTGTCCGTAGCCGGTAAGGAAGAATGGCTTGGAAAGGCTATCATCATGTATTCAGTCGCAGAAGATGGCGGAATCGGTGAATTTATCGGATATTTTGATTTTACTGACACCGGAGATGGGATTGACCTGGACGGAGACGGAAGGGGCGAGACCATCCGGAACGGGACAAGCATTGATGTATACAGAGATACGCTGGAGGGGTGTTACGAATGGGTAAAAATGTACGGAGATTATGTCTACATTCAGGTGGTGGATGCTGCAGGATAGACAAAAAAAGAGAACGTGTGGCGCACGTCCTCAAGTGGGCTGTAAGTAATTTGGCGAATTGCAAACTTCCCGCATGAACAATATACCATAAAAGCCGCAAAAATGCAAGGAAACAGGGCATTTCAGACCTGTTTTCGCAACTAGATTAGGAATATTAAAGTTAAGGACAAAGGTTATGGCATATTGTGTTGATATTTATAACTTCCCCGGATCCATTGAGTATGAGTATAAGTGGGAAGGAAATTACGGAGCCAAGGGAGAGAAGAGAGCCGCAAGAGAGAGACCTTCCCCCTGGCAGATAGAATTGCAGAATCAGATTAATAAGAAAAACAGAATCCGCAGGACGATAAAAGCGAACTTCGTAGAAAATGACTTCTGGCTGACCTTCACATACCGGAAGGGAGAGCGGAAGGATATGCAGGGAGTGAAAGAAGACCTAAATAACGTTTTGCGAAAACTGACAAGACGCTACCGCAAGTTTGGAGCAGAACTGAAATGGATGAGAGTTATTGAAATCGGATCCAGAGGCGGCATACATATCCACATGATCATGAACAGAATCAGAGGAGCAGACACGGATGTGTTAATCAAGGAGTGCTGGCAGCATGGAAGGATATTTTTCTCAAACCTCTATGAAGAGGGTGGATTTGAACAGCTCGCCCAGTATATGGCAAAGGTGCCGGATGAGGAAGAGAGAAAGAAGAAAGGTCTCCCACGGAAGCTGACCAAAGAGGAGTACAGCTATTCCACCAGCCGGAATTTAATCCGACCGAAACCGGAGAGAAAGAGATACAGGCGGTGGACGATGAGAAAAATGCTGCTATACGGTCCGAAACCGACACCGGGATATTATATCGTACCGGAGAGCATCCGGAGCGGCACAAACCGGTATACCGGGTATTCATACATGCGATATACCGAGGAGAAACTGGATAGGAGAATTTGAAGATGGAAGCAAGGATTTACTTAAGAACTTCATACCATGGTCTCCGGAAAGCGGAAGGGTGTTACTGCGGCATCCTGGAAGCAGATACCAGTGAAGGAGAGAAGACACTGGAAGAGACCGGGAAAGACACCGGCACAGCCAATCAGATAGCCTTGCTGGGGCTGATAAAAGCCATGGAGCATATGAGAAGAGCGTCTGACCTTGAGATATTCACAGACAGTAAATATCTGGAATCCGGTGTGAACCGGTTCCTAGATGGATGGATAGCGGATGGCTTTCGGAAGCAGAACGGAGAGCCGGTGAAACACAGTGTTTTATGGCAGCGGGTGGCAGAGCTGCTTGCGCCGCACAATATAAATATTTGCTATGAGGAGCACACCAAGTATTCCATGTGGCAGGATAGGAGAATGAGAGAGTATGAGCAAGAGCAGAAGAACAAAAGCGTGCACCTTCGATAAGGGCACAATTGCAAGAATTATCAGCAGAGACGGAGATACTTGTATATTCTGTGCCAGTGGCAGATGGCCACTTGCAAAGAAGGACTTCGGGGCACATATCCGGGATATCGCCCATGTGGTGAACCGGAGCCAGGGTGGACTCGGAGTGGAGCAGAACGGTGTCACCGCCTGCCGGAGCCACCACCAGTTGCTGGACAATGGCAACAAGGGATTAAGAGCTGAAATGCTTGATTTTGCAGAATGTTACCTGAAAGAGCAGTACCCGGATTGGAACCGGGAGAAGCTGGTATATAAGAAAAACTGACCTCCAAGATTAACTTACATATACACGAAGGAACTTAGAAATCTGTCACAGCCGGAGCATGGAAACCGCATAAACACAGAATGCGGAGCGTTTTTGCTTGAGGTACAAAGACCACACATATACACCATGCTCCGGGGGAAGGAGAAAGTGATGGCAAGACTGATAATTAAGGATGAACAAGGCAACTGGGCTTTGAAAGGTGTTAAATGGAATCAGCTCCATGTGGGCGAGACGATAACACAGAAGGTACAAGAGAAGATATATGGAGCATTGGCAAAACTGAAGGATTATGAAGATTCAGGGATGACTCCGGATGAGTGCTGGGATTGCTGTGTAGGAAGGAGCGTGAAGAACACAATGGCAGAAGTAAAAGAAGAGCTTAAGCCATGCCCATTTTGCGGAAACATGGCAGAGATAGAAACGTTTGAAGTTAAGAGATTATTTAGAGATGTAAAAGCATATTTTGTCAAATGCAAATGCTGTAAGAATCGTACAGAGATAAACCTTGATATAAAAGATTCAATAAATGCGTGGAACAGGAGAGTGAACGATGGGAAGATTGATTGATGCGGATCATTTGCTGTTTATTCTCAACTCTGTGATAGAGTTGCGGAAGAAATCACAAAGAAATACATCAGATTTAGATATGATGGTTGATTATGTTAATGATGAGCCGACCGCCTACGACCCGGAAAAGGTTGTGAAGCAGTTGGAAGATTGCATATCAGACACGGAAGATTCACTTACGGGAAAAGGTGCAAGATGGGCTTACAAAGGTGCAATCGAAATTGTGAAAGGCGGTGGAGTAGATGCCAATTAAACCGATTTTATTCAACACAGAAATGGTTCAGGCAATTCTGGATGGGAGAAAGACCTGTACCCGTCGAGTGATAAAGCCACAGCCGGATGAAAAGCATACATATCCACTTGGTTTTGTTACCGACAGTACAGAGAAGAAAGAGGTAGGATGCTTTGGATTTGCCGCTAATGAATATGGTGGTTCTATTCAATACGTTAAGCCGCCGTATAGGTATGCACCGGGAGATATTCTCTACGTTCGCGAAACGTGGTGTGCGCTTCCAGTTAATGAAGCCGGTCATATGCGCGGACATTGTGTATATTATTACCGGGCAGATGGAGAACTGCGACCGGAAGGATGGCGTGGAAAATGGCATCCGTCCATCCATATGCCAAAAGAAGCCGCGCGTATCTGGCTCAAGGTTACGAATGTGAGGGTGGAGCGGTTACAGGAGATGAAGCCGGTTGATGTGATAAAAGAGGGGGCTTATCCTGATTGTTGGGATTGTCTTAATACATACGGAGAAAGCGGTTCGCAGTGCTGTTATGGGACAGAAGAAGAATGCAGTCAATGTGATGAAGTGATGATGGAATGGGAAAAACTTTGGAACTCCACCATTAAGAAATCAGACCTTGACCAATATGGATGGAATGCGAATCCTTATGTATGGGTAATATCGTTTGAACGGTGTGAGAAACCAAAAATAAATTAGAATTTAAAGGAGGAAGTAAGTATTATGTTTGAAAAATTTGGCGAATTAAACTCAGTAGAAGAATTGAACAAAGCGGCAGCAGGCTTGAAAGAAGAGGGAGATGTAGCATCCCTCATTGTGCTGGCAGAAGAAAACGGACTGGATAAGGAAGATGCAGAGGATTATGCAGCAGGCGAAATGGAAGAACTGGCAACGGTTAGCACCGCAGCACACGGAAGATTGAAAGTGGAATCAGAAGATTTAAAGATTGCCGGAGTACTCATGGACTGGGTGGATGAAATACGTCAGGAGTGTCTTGCAAATGAAAAAGTATGTGCCGGAGTAATGAAGCATTCACTTGCAGGATATATGGCTATTTTACTGGAAAAAGGATTTGAAGAAAAAGCGGTGGTAGACAAACGCATTGTGCAGCAGGCAAAGGAAGTGGCAAAAGTAGCAGACAACCATGAAATTTCAATCGGATTTCCTAATTTAGCGGAGCGAAAAGAGATAATCAGGACTTATTACGGAGGCACAAAATGAGACTAGCATACAAGGGATTTAATAAAGACCTCACCTGCACGATGGGAAATGGAACATTCCAGTACAAGCCGGGGGTCTGGTACAAAGAAGAAAAAGCACACTGTGCCAGGGCAGGATTTCATGCGACAGATAATCCGCTTGATGTATTGGGCTACTACCGAGAAGGACGCTACTTCATCGTAGCTTTGAAAGGGAATGTGGATGAGGATGGTCATGATACCAGGATAGCTGCTCCGGAGATTCAGCTGGTAAAAGAGCTGTCAAGGATAGAACTGGCAAGAGAGGGTGCTATGTGGATAGCAAATCACCCGCACATAGAGATAGAGGGTGTTAAAAAGAATACAGGAACAGCACTTGATGATTATGTAATCGTCAGAGGAAAAAATCCAACTGCAAAAGGAAAAATGGGAAGCACCATTTTTCTCCTGAAAGAAAACAAAAATGGCGAAATAGCAGAATGTGCAGAGTATTTAATCGACGGAGAAGAATACTTGCCAGACACTTTCTATGATGTGAGAGGGAGGATGAGACAGTGAATAAAAAGCAGTTGAGTAAGCTGAGAAGACTTCCGGCCACAAATTCAATGGTTGCACTGGCAAAAATGCCGGGCAGAAAAGAAAGAAGATATACATGTGGCTTGAACAAATACAGATACAGGTACATGGCAAGATGCCAGTATCTGAACGGCATACTGAAACTTTCTATCTGTAAAACAAAAGAGATAAGAAAGGGAGAGACGGAGCCAAAATGGGATGTGTATTTAAGCCCTAGGGATAAGACATACATCACAAGAGAAAGACAGAAAGATGGGACATATAAATGGCGGACGGCAAAAGTAGACAATCTCGAATGGGAATGGGAAGAAGCCGGTGCGGATGAAAACTACTATATCAATCCTGAAGGAAAAGCTGCAATAAAAGCCATCCTTGAAACAAAAAACTCCGGTGTAGATGGAGTTATAGAATGGCAGAAGAAAGTCAGGACAGAAAAGATAGAACGTGAAGAGAAGAGAAAGACGGATAGATGGGATGCAGCCATGAAGGATGTTCCGGAGAACTATCCGGCAGGATTTGAAAAGTTCTGGAAAACGGAAGCATTCAGCGACCATTACATTTTTTACAAAGGAGCAGACGCAAAGACGGGTTACTGCACAGGATGCCTCCAGGAAGTTCCATTAAATAAAAGACCAAAGCATAACGAGTGGAATAAATGCCCTAAGTGTGGAAAGAAGATTATATATGAATCTAGGTCAAAAAAGAAAAATCCTATATGGTCATATGGAACAGCAACCTTGCTTCAAAGATACCGGGATGGGATTGTAAAAAGAATATTCAGTTGTACCAGGGTAGATACCGGAGCAAATATGGGACAGCCAAAATTAATCATAAGGGAAGTCCAGAGAGTATTGCTGACGGATGATGTTGTGGAGACATACTGCTGGGAAAACTACAGATTCAAAGGACAAAGATGGCGAAAGCAGGATACAAGCTACTACGAGGAAAGGTACGCTAACCTTTATCGAAGAAATCTGTCAGCCCTTTTGAAAAATACAAGAACAACTTACAACATTGCAATTAAACACGGATATATAGGTGACCCAGTATTTTTTATGAAAATGGAAAAAAGGAATCCTCTGATTGAAAAAGTGTTCAAAGCAGGATTGTACCGGATTGGAAATGATTTAATCAGAAATGATTACTGGTATCAGGAGTTGGTTGATGAAGAAGAACCGGAACTTATCAAAGCGCTGTATATTGACAAGGTACGTTTGGCACGTCTGAAAAGGATGAATGGTGGAAGGTATGAACTGCTGTGGCTACAAGATGAAAAGAAAAACAACACCATATACAAGGATGAAGATGTACAGACACTTGCAAGTGCGCTGGTAGACGGTGCGGATAGCAGAATCTTTCAATATGTCAGTGTGGCCAAAGCAGCAAATTATTTGAGAAAGCAGCAGACTATCAGGGACAGAAATCTTGTGGATATTGCAAGGGACTGGGAAGATTATTTATACATGTTAGAAAAAAGAAATGCGGATATGTCAAACGGTATGCTTTTACGCCCAAAAGACCTGACGCTGGCACATAATGAGCTTGTGATTCAAAATGACATGCTGGATAAGGGAAAAGAGATTGAAGAAAAAAAGAAAACTTTTAAAAATGCAGAAAAACTGATGAAGAGCGGAGCTCTTAAAAAATATGAATACCAGAATGAGAAATACTGCATCCTGTCTCCAACTGGAATTAAGGACATATACAACGAGGGAATGACTTTAAAACATTGCATACATACCTGTGATATCTACTTTCAGCGAATAGACATCCAGGAGACATACTTACTGTTCCTCCGCAGGACAGAAAAACCGGATACTCCATGGTATACATTGGAAGTAGAACCGGGCGGAAATATCCGGCAAAAGAAATCAGTCCTCAATGAAGAATATTCAGATCTGGAAGATGCAATGCCATTTTTGAAAGAATGGCAGCAGTGGGTGAAGAAAAACCTTTCAAAAGAGGATGCAGCATTGGCAGAAAAGAGTGACGAGGCAAGAAAGAAAAATTATGGTCAGCTTCGAAGAGAAAAGAAGCTGATATGGCACGGTAGATTGCAGGGAACCATGCTGGTAGATGCATTAGAGAATGATTTTATGGAGGTATGACATGGAAGAATTAAGGAATATTGAAAACTATGAACAGTTCAAGCAGGCTCTGGATACGGAGCTTGCGAATCAGGCAGCAGGCTTCGTAAGGACAGGCTACCTGCTGAAAAAGGCAAGAGACACAGATATTCTTGCATCATCCGGATATAGCACCGTAGCGGAATTTGCAAAGGCTGAATACGGACTTTCAAAGGATATTGTATCACGATACATAGCCATTAACGACAGATATAGCGAGGGCGGTTATTCTGACCGCCTCCAGGATAAATACGAAGGGTACGGTGTGGCAAAGCTCCAGGATATGCTCACCCTTCCAATTGAGGTAGTAGACCTCATATCTCCGGAAATGACCAGAAAAGAGATTGCAGAAGTAAAGGCAGAGGTCAAGGAAGAGGAAGCCATATCACCGGTAGAAGTAGCCATTGAAGGCGAGGATGTGCAGCAGGCGGATATGGATTTAAGCCAGAAAGCTATCTTCCAGTACGCAAAAGATAATCCGGAGATATTCAAAAAACTGCTTAAGTGGAAAGAAGCTGGAGATTCAGAAGAGCTTGAGAGTATTCTGGCGCCATCAGGAATTGCAGTGCTGGCTTCCAGGCCACAGGGAATCGGAAAGGTATTCACATCCTTCAAAGGAGAAGGACAGCCGGTGGATATATTGGCAGTCAGAAACAATGAAAAGCAGACCTTAAGCATGGATGAGTATGCAGTCAAGGTCAGAGAGGTATTTGCCCCGGTGGCAGATATGCCGGATGCTTATGAAAAGCCGGAAGTTGTACCGGTGCAACCGGAAAATGTTACTGAAAAATCAGAAACCGTATCAGAAAAGCCGGAAAGCGTACCCAAAGAACTGGAAAACGTTGAAAAAACAGAATGCGAAGTGCTTTCCGGGGAAGTGGTTGACAATGAACCAGAAGAGCATATTCCGAAAGAAAACCATGAAGAAAAAGCCACAGAGGAAGTTCCGGTGGCAGCAGGCTTGGACAAAAATGTATTAAGAGGATATGCAGCGGCAGTGAGCGCCAGCATTAAGAAACTGGACCGCCTCTGGGAAAGCCGGGAACTGGAGAAGTGCTTGGAAGAATTAACAAGCATACGCTGGAGAATAGAGCAGATTCAGAAGAATGGAGGAAATGCAGAATGAAACCAGTGGAAAAACATTGAACTATCAAACACAACCAAATGAACATTTTGTGGAGGAAAACAAATGGCAACAGAAGCAAGAAGATATTTTTGTCATATCAGAGTTGATACGACATTTAATGCTGGCAACTTACCAATGCAGAACATTAAGTCTTTAAACGAAAAAATCACAAATGCAGTAGAGGAATGGTCAAAGGAAATGGCAAATAAGGGATTGAGAGTTGGTGTTGGTTGGGATTGGTCAGAAGCAACAAAACTCGATGAGGAACTGAAATTAAAATTTATGGAGATTAAACGATGAAAGAGAAAAAGAATTTCAGAACAATGAATTGTGATGGTTGTCAATGTGATGACTGTTATGAATGTGCAAGTGCGAACTGTGATATTTGCTATCGTGCAGAATTTGCTACAGAGGATCTTGATGATATGTACCATGTCGCAGGAAGCAGAAAAGAATGTGATTTTGACTAGATAAATTGAAACTTAACGAGGTAATGGTATGAAAAGAAGACGATGCAAGCAGTGCGGAAAGCTGTTTATGCCAGTAGGAAAGGAAGCAATCTGCTCAGTAGCCTGCCGGCAGGCACGGATGAAGGAAAGAGCAGAAAGAAGAAAGGCGGCATATAAGAAGCCGGAGCTTAAGGTAGGAAGTATTGCCTGGGTAAATGCAAAAGCAAGAGAAGCAGGTATGACATACGGAGAGTATGTGGGAAGGAGCGGGATTTGATGGAAAACGAACGTATTAAGGTATCAAGCTTAGATATCATTGTTACAATGATGAACGAAAAGCCATATTACGAGATTAAGTACAAGGAAATCGGAGAGAGTTATCACCACATAGGATACAGTTCATATGAATTGCATAACGTTTTAAAGTGGAAAAATGAATGCTTTGAAATCGTGAGCGAAACGCCGAGTAATGCAGAGGAACAGGGGTTACTACTGAAGTTGCCGTGTAGAATTGGCTCGGACGTATACATAGTTCCGAGTGAAACAAATTTTCGGAGGAATATTTTTGCTGGGTTCCCTAAAAATAACAGAGTTTTTCATCAGAAAGTGGCGTTAATTACTTTTACAGAAAACGGATGGTATATGGAAGGGGATATAGACAGGGAATACTTTGCATGCCGAACTCTTCCAGAAAACAAGTATAAGGAGACATGGTTTTTATCAAGAGAGGAAGCCGAAACCAAGCTGAAAGAAATGGAGGGTAGAGTAAATGGAAATTTAACGGAGGTAAAAAATAGTGAAAAAAGTAAAATTCCCAAATGAATTAGACACTGAATCAACATATAATGTTTTGGTTAAAGGAGTATTTGATTTGTATGAAAGTGCAAATAGATTATATATGCGAAACGAAAAGAAATTGACCAAATCACAAATTTACGAAATTATAAGACATACTAATTCAAAAGCATGCGGAATTTGCGATGCTATCCGTTTGCTTGGATATGAAGTAAGAAATGATGGTGGTTTAATTGTTACTGACGAATATATGAATAAATTGTTTGCTTTGGAACAATCAGCAAAAATAGAAATGGAAAAAGAAAATCATTAAACTGAAATTTAACGAAGGAGCGTGAGAAAGTGGAGTTAAAAGAGCTTACAGAAAAGACAAAAGAATTATTCAACGCGGAAACAGGAGATCTTGGATCAAAAATATTTGAAACAGTGATGAATAACGATGTGACCGTATATGAAAAGTTTTGCGATATAGTGAAAGACCTGAGTGTAGACTGGCTGCAAATGATATATCAGTATTACTACGCCGATCGAAAAGAAAAAATGCAAGATTACACGCCGAAAAGCCTTGCTTTATTCATGGGAAAACTGGCGGGAGAAGCGGATAAAATCACAGACCTATGCGCAGGAAGTGGAGCGTTGACTATTCAGAGATGGAACATGAACCATGAACAAAGATTTGAACTGTATGAGTTCGACGAAAATGTAATTCCGTTCCTGCTGTTTAATATGGCGGTAAGAAACATCGAATGTACTGTATACCATTCGGACGTGCTGCAACAGGAGGTTTACCACACATATAAGATCACCAAAGGGGAACATTTTGGAAAATTTAAGGAGGTGCAAAAATGAAAAGAGCGTTGGTTTCAAATCCGCCGTATAACATGCAATGGGAAGCGCCGCCGTTTGCACAGCTGCAACCACGATTTGCAGATTGCTATACCGTGCTGCCGAAAAGCAATGCAAATTATGCCTTTGTTTTGACAGGGTTGGAAAAACATGATAGATGCGTTTATTTGCTCCCGGGATCAGTAATGAGTGGAAAATCGAAAGAAGAAACGGAAATAAGAAAATGGCTAATAGAAAAGAACCTCGTAGAAGCCGTGATTATATGCCCGGACAATATGTTTGAATCGACAGGGATAGGAACATGTATTATTATTCTGGACAAAAACAAAAAGAACGCAACAACTGAAATGGTGGATTGCAGAAGAAAATACAAGGAAGAAATTCGAGAGCAAAACGGACAGTATGGCGGAGCATCGCACACGAACAGGACATATAAGAAAACAATCAAGGTGATTTCGGAAGAAACAATGAAAGAAGTGATTGCGGCGATCGAGGAAAGAAAAGAGATTGCTGATTTCTGCAAAGCGGTAAGTATCGCGCGAATGAAGGAAGATAAATACACGCTTTTAGCAAGCCACTATTTGGATATGGCGGAAATAGACGTGGAACATAGAAGCTATGCTGACATTGTGAATGATATAAACAGGGTTACACGGGAAAAGAACGCCTGCAAGCTGACACTCAATGAATCACTCGCCAAAGGAATGGGATTTGACGTTGAACTATACAAGCAGGATCAGCAAGATACGGGGCTTAATGATTTTCTTGTTAAATTAGGAGCGGACAAACTGGAGCGGCAAGATTATTTCACTGCGACAAAAAAGAAAAATGAGATAAAATTTGAAAACAACAGTAAAGAGCAACTGTCAAGCATTCTGGTGATGATACTGCAGAACTGGAAACAACACATTTACTATCTGAATCAGGAAGAGAATCGCTATTTAGCAGAGCTACGAGACGCATTGTTACCGGAATTGATGAACGGGAAAATTGATTTAACTGAACTTTAATAGATGATCATGCAGCAGTGCTACTAAGGAGGTAAATATGAAAGTGAATCCATGGGAAATTGAAGCAGAGAAAAAGAAAGAGTTCATCGAATGCGCTGGAAACATTATGCCGGAGAGCATTGTGAACTGGCTATTCAGAATAGGTTATTTCATCGCACCTGCAGGCAAGACACATCACGGAGCATGTTATGGTGGACTATTTGACCACAGCTACCAATTCGCACAGGAGCTGTCAAACATGACAATCAAGCTGGGATTGAAATGGCAGAGACCAGAGTCTCCAGTAGTGATTGGATTGCTCCATGATGTATGCAAGGTCAATGAGTACAACATGATTGTAGACGAGAGCGAAGAGAAGGGATATCGAATCGAGTGGAACAAGAAACAGATTCTCACAGGGCATGGAGTTGCATCAGTCATGATGATTCAGCAATATGCAATGAAATCCGGAGACTTCATCCTCACAGAAGAAGAGATGATGTGCATCCGCTTCCACATGGGAGCATACACAGACAAGTCAGAGTGGGAGTTCTACGGAAGAGCAATCGAGGAGTATCCGAATGTACTCTATGCACACACTGCAGATATGATTGCTTCTCAGATAAAGGGTGTGTAAAAAATGAAAGAAGAGATTGTTAAAATGATGGTAGGAATGTCAGGAAGATACAGTTATCATACAATCTTCCAGGACTGGGGCATGAGCAGCTATCGACTACACAGATTTATTTGGACATTGATGATGAAAAAACGCACGCATCACATAAAAAATACGCTATGTAAAGTCAAAGGTGCAGCAGGCTAGAGAGGAGGCATGAATGGAGCGTAGAGTGGTAAAGCAGATAGTCAGAGAGACATTGAGGGAGCTTATAGACAGTGAGATGCTGGAAGAGCCGTACAAGCTCATAGAAAGAATAGTTGAAAAGGAACTGGAGGCATTTTTCAAGCAGGAGAATAAGAAGATGTATCCAGTCCTTCAGAAGATGAGTAATGACCCATATATCGATATCATATATGGCAGATACCGGGATGATATGAGCATGTCAGAGATAGCGGAGCAGTTGGAGATTGACAAGACAACTGCTTATCGACATAAGAAGAGACTGATCGTACAGATATATGATGAATTGAACAGGACACAGAGAAAGGGCAGGGTTTGAAACCTTGCTCTTTTTTTTACTACAGTTGTGCAAATAATAGAAAAAAAGAAATAACTCTTATATGCTTTCTGCATATAGGAGTTGTTTTACGTTAAGGGGGTGGAGGCATGGCGAGAGGTCGTCCGGGAAAGAAAGACGAAATCTGCAAGCATAAGGCAGATATTGAAAAGTGGGCGGCGGAAGGTCTCACGATGGGACAAATAGCCAAGAAACTGGGAGTTTCAGAGTCCACTCTTTATAAATACAAAGCTGAATTGCCGGAGTTATCGGAGACCGTTAAAAAGGGCAGGCGGGAAGCCGTTGCTGAGCTTGAAAACATGGCTTTCAAAGCCGCAAAAGGCTACACAATGACGGTGATAAAGCATCAGAAAGTGAAAAGGATTGAGTATGAGGATGGAAAAAAGAAACTAGAGAAAGAAGAAATGGTTGAGTATGAAGAAGAAGTATACTTTCCACCAAATCCAGCATTCAACCTGTTCCTTTTGAAAAACTGGGGCAAATACAGCAATGAGCCAGAGACGGTGAAGCTCCGGAAGAAAGAAGTGGAGCTTCGAAAAAAACAGATAGAGGAAGGAAGTTGGTCTTAATGATTTTTGATTTTTTTAAAGATGTGATGAAAAAAATTGATAAAGAAAAGATAACACAGAGCTCGGCGGTGAACGTGGAAGGGTATGTGTTGGACGCAAGGGAGAAGAATCCTTCCATATCTGGCACAATGGCTAATCAGATTAGTGAATTAAACACAAATTTGACAAAAACCAATCAGACTGTTGCTGGAAATTTAACCAAGACCAATCAAGCTATAGCAGCAAAACAAAATAAATTAAATTTAATCTCAAAATCTCAAGGAGATATAACTGTTGGAGCAGGTGCTAGCAGAGATTTCACTTTTGGCATATCCGTTCCTGCCGGTGCAACTATTGTGGCACAAATACCAATCCTTGTAACAAATGCGGTTGGTATAAGCGTTGGGCGTAATGTTAATAAAAATTTCACAGTAAGGTTATGGAATAGTAATTCTTCAGAAAAAAATGTGGGAGTAGCATATTACGTCATTTATTATGTTTAAGATAGCTCATTTTAATATCTTTAATTAGTCACTATGTGACCAATATACGTTTTATCAACATAGACATCTACTCGCATTACGGATGTATTCCAAACAAACTGCACTTGCGATTCGGACAGTGAAACGCATAATGGACTGGGATTACCATTGTATTTAGCAGTAGCATATGTTGCATACTTGGCTGTATTAGCAGTACCTGCACTATTGGCATAATTAACTGATTGACTGCCAATATTCGATGTGGTTATCGCCTTACTTAAATTTGTGTTTAGTTAAAAAAAGAAAGAGAGGAAAAAATAATGAAATACATAAAAATCACGGGCGTTGAATACGCCTGCATCGACGTTCTGATAACACAGAATGCGATTGAATTCACACCGAATGAATTAAAAATTGAACATGCGATAGAGGCATTTTCAGAAGTGAAGGAGCTTACGGTGCTGGATGAAAACAAAGAGACAATCGGTGTTTACAGCGGATTGGAATTTAAGTCAGCCACAATTGATGCAGAAAAAAATGTGAAAGTAGCATTGTCAATGGAGACTGACACAGAAAAAAGATTAAGGACACTTGAAAAAGGCCAGGCAGAGTGTGAGGAAGCAATAGCAGAGTTGATTGGGGGCGGTGTAAATGAGTAAGGCAGTAAAAAATATCATGGTCAGAGTCATTCGAAGAAGAATGGAGGCGGGAGAGGATATTGAAGACATTCTGAAAAGCTATTCAAAATTGACTCCAGAAGAGAAAAAAGAATTAAAAGAAGCCGTGGGGTGAGTGAATGATGATATGGCAGTATGTACAGCTCCACTGGGTGGAGTGGCTTTTCACAATAATAACTGCAATTCTCGGATTCCTTTACAGAGACATCAGAAAGCGGATGAAGAAAGAGCAGCAGAAAAACAATGCAATCGCTGATGGAGTTCAAAGCCTGCTCAGAGAGAGTATTGTCCAGAATTATAACAAATACCAGGACAAAGAGTATTGTCCTATTTATGCAAAAGAAAGCATAAAGAGGGCATACAAGGCTTATCACAACCTGGGTGGAAATGACGTTGCAACAAAATTATACAACACACTTCTGGCAATGCCGGAAGAGAAGGGAGAAGAACATGTCAAAGATATTAAAGAATAGTGTGCTTAAACCGAATGTGAACACAAAAAAGTGGTGGAAAGCGGCAGGAATTAGAGCAGTAAAAACGATAGCACAGGCTGCAATCGCAGGAATTGGAACGGCGGCAGCAATGGGACAGGTTGACTGGAAGTATGTGATATCTGCGTCAGCGCTGGCTGGAATCATTTCACTGCTCACATCAGTCGCCGGAATACCGGAAGTTAAGGAGGAATAGAGAATGAGAAATATTACAAAGTTACATCCTGAATTACAAAGGAAGATTGGAGAGCTGGTATTAGCCTGCACAGGACAGGGACTTAAGATTGGATTCAGCGAATGTGTAAGGACAGTGGAAGAGCAGAATGCCTTATATGCAAAAGGCAGGACGGCACCAGGGGCGATTGTCACAAATGCAAAGGGAAGTGACTACAGCTCACAGCACCAGTGGGGTATTGCGGCAGACTTTTACAGAAATGACGGAAAGGGAGCCTTTGACAATACAGACGGGTTCTTTGAAAAAGTAGGGGCAATTGCAAAAAGCATTGGTCTCGGATGGGGCGGCGATTGGACAAAACCAAAAGACAGACCACACTTGTATCTTCCGGATTGGGGAAAGACCCCAAAGACATTGAAAATGCAGTATGGGACACCGGATGTGTTCTTTGCATCATGGTACAAGGCAGAAGAGAAAAAGCCGGAAGTTGCACCGGTGCAACCAGAACTTTATTGCGTAGGGAATACATATACGCTTCAGAATGAGATGAAAGTCAGAACCGGTCCTGGAACACAGTACAGAGCAAAGAGCCACAAGGAACTGACAGCCGATGGACGTAAACATGACAAGGATGGAGATGGAGCACTGGATGCAGGCACACGGGTTACCTGTAAAGAACTTTCCAAAGATGGAGAAGACATCTGGATGAGAACACCATCCGGATGGATTGCTGCATATTACAAGGGCAAGGCATACGTTCGATGAGCAGAAGTGAATTCTACCGTTCAAGGAGCTGGAGAGAGTTTGTCGAGCTTTTAAAAATTGAGAGGACAGATGAAAACGGATTCATAATCTGTGCGCATTGTGGAAAGCCAATTGTGAAAAAGTACGATTGCATAGGACACCACAAGGAAGAGCTGACAGAAGAGAATTACGAAAATCCGGAGATATCCTTAAACCCAGACAATGTAGTCCTAGTACATCAGAGATGCCATAACCTGATACATGACAAGCTGGGCTATGTAGAGAAAAAGGTCTACATTGTGTACGGTTCACCACTAAGCGGGAAGAGCAGCTATGTTAAGAGTTTACAGAATGAGGGAGACCTTATTGTGGACATTGATAATATCTGGCAGGCTCTATCCGGTTGTGAAAGATACATAAAGCCATTGCGCCTGAGAGCCAACGTCTTTCAGGTTAGAGATGCCTTGATTGAGCAAGTGAAACACAGGACAGGAAAGTGGAGTAATGCATATATCATTGGTGGCTATCCATTCGAAGCCGAGCGGAATCGCTTGGCGGACATGCTTGGAGCGAGGCTGATTCATATAGACACTTCGAAAGAGGAATGCTTGGAAAGGCTTGAATACTCTGAGGATGGAAGAGACAAAAAGGAATGGAGTAAATACATTGAGGACTGGTGGTTGCAGTTCGAGGGAGGCTTCTGACCTCCCCCCACCCTTTGGAAAAATCAAAGGCGTGGAAGACTGTTGAGAAGGTGTCAATTTTCGCAGAATTGAAAATTTGACGAGATTTTTGGAAAAGAAATTACGGAGGAAAGAAAAATGAAAGTAAAGACATTAATTCGATTCAAAGACCTTGAAAAAGATACGATCAGAGAGGTAGGAGAAGTATTCGAAGCCACAAAGAAAAGAGCAACAGAACTGAGTACAGAAAAGAATAAGGCAGGAATCAAGCTGGTTGAAATTCTGGAAGAGAAGAAGGAAGAACCGGAAGAAAAACCGGCAGAGGATGAGTAGGAAAGAAGACCTGCTTGAGCTGCTCCCGGCAGAGACGATTGTTCTTACAGAGGAAGTTGTAAATAAAATCCTATTTTTAGAAAAAAAGATGGATGAATTAAAAGAGCTTCCATTTATTCAGGTAGACCAAAAGAATAATATGCGCCAGAGGAGTACCCCTGCCGCCAAACTGTATAAGGAACTGCTCCAGCAATATACAAATTGTGTAAAGATACTGGAAGCAGTCATTTACAGAAATAGAAAGCTGGAAGGCCCTGAAGAAGAAGCCTCCCCGCTGGAAGAGTGGTTGATGAATCATGCTGATAGCAGAAAAAAAGATTTGGACACCGGATAATTCATTTCTGCTGGAGTATGCAGCGAGGATTGAAACTGGTGAGATTATCGTCGGAAGGGAGCTATGGCAGGAGCTTCAAAATTTAAAAGAGGACATGTTATCAGATGCATTCCTGTATGACACGCAGGATGCATTAATCAGAATGGATTTCATGGAGCATTGCATCCGGTTGACCAAGAGCCCTTTCTACAACAAGCCAATGGTATTAATGCTATGGCAGAAGGCTTTTATTGAAGCGGTTTACAGCTTCAAAATGAGTGATACTACATGGCGGAGATTCAAAAGAGTGCTGCTTCTGATTGCGAGAAAAAATACCAAGAGTGAAACCTGTAGTGCGTTAGGAACCACAGAGCTTGCCATCGGAAAAGCAGGAATGGACATTGTCTGTGCATCAAATGATGATTCGCAGGCGAGCATCATTTATGACACCATCGACACCATGCGACTACTGATAGACACGAATGAAAAGTATACATCGAGAAATCAGCGATTCTTAAGAAATAAGGTGACAAACACCAAGATTTTCAAAATGTCTGAACGGACGAGGAATAAGGAAGGCCGGAACATTGATGTGGGATTCCTGGATGAATCGCACGAGATGAAGGAGAATGTCATTGCAAAGCCGATTGAGCAGAGCATGTCGTTGAAGGATGAGCCGCTTTTTGTGAATTTGACAACAGAAGGATTCACAGAAGATGGATATCTCGATGAAGAGCTGGTCAAAGCTAGAAAGATAATCAGCGGAGAAGATGATGGAGTGTCAGCCATCAGGACGCTGCCATGGCTTTACACACAAGACAGTGAGCAAGAGGTTTGGCAGAATCGCAAAAGTTGGTTTAAAAGCAATCCTTCGCTTGGAATAGTGAAAAAATGGGACTACTTGGATGAACAGATAGATTTAGCGAGAAAGTCAAAGGCAGATAGAATTTATGTATTATGTAAAGATTTTAACATAAAGCAGAATTCAGCAGAAAGCTGGCTGAATCTTCAAGATTATGACTACCCGGCGAAGTTCGATATAGAAGACTTCAGGGGAGCCTATGCACTTGGTGCAGTCGACCTTGCCGAGACAACAGACCTTGCAAGCGCCAAGATTCTCATGATGAAACCTAATGAAAAAATAAAATACATTTATTCACAGTACTTCATACCGGAAAGTAAGCTGGAGGAATCAGATGATTCCACAGTTGGCGCAAAATACAAGGAATGGGCGGAAAACGGACTACTGACCATTTCAGAGGGAAGCGATATCGACCTCAGCATTGTAGCAGACTGGTTCCGGATGCTCTATGAAGAAAAGGGCATTAAAGTGTGGCGGATTGGTTATGACCAGAAGTTTGCAAAAGACTGGATTAACAGAATGGATGAGCACGGCTGGACAAAGGAGAATGGAGATTTAATCATGATTCTCCAGAATGCTCAGACATTAAGCAATGCCATGAAGCTGCTGGAAGCCGATTTTAAGCATCGCCTTGTAAATTATGATGAAAATAAAATGGATAAGTGGTGCCTTAAGAATGCAGGCATTCAGGTAGACAATCTGGGAAGATGCCTGTGTGTGAAGAAGGACAAGAGAAAAAGAATCGATGGAGCGGTGTGCGACATCATCTTATATGAGACATACCGGCAGAACAGAACAGAATTCAAGAAGCTGGTGGAAGGAGAGTAAGAAGTGGGTTGGTTTGGCAATTTACTTGACAAGATTTCGATAAAAAGAATAACCGGAAGGTACATGGACATAAACGGTGGGACACCGATTTTTTCACAGTTTGGTCAGGACATTTACGCAAGTGATGTTGTGCAGCAGGCTGTATCCTGCATCGCACAGGAAATGAAGAAACTGCGCCCAGCTCATATCAGAGATGATGGAACTGGTGTATATGCTGTTAAAAAAGGCGATATCGCAAAGATATTGAATAAACCAAATCAGTTCCAGACGACGGCAGACTTTCTGGAAAGTATAACAACACTGCTTTTTTTAAATTATAACGTATTTATCATCCCGACCTATTATGAATGGTACGACGACAATAGTCAGTACCATAAGGTTTACGATGGTCTATATCCGATTGTACCTACGCAGGTAGATTTTATCGAGGATGCAGCAGGGCAAATGTACACGAAGTTTACTTTTGAAAATGGAAAAAGTTACCTGATTAACTATAGGGATGTGATTCACTGGAAATTCCGGAATTCGTCAAACCTGCTGATGGGCGGTGATAAGTCTGGAAGACCAAACCACAATGCACTCCTTCAGACGCTTGCATTGAATCATGAGCTTCTTCAGGGCGTTTCAAAAGCAATGAAGGCTACATATGCAGTTAATGCTGTGGTTAAAATTCCGACAGTAATGGGAAAAGAAAAGTCGGAAAATGCCATAAAGGAATTGAATGAAAAGCTGAAAAACTCAGAAAGTGGACTAGCAGCAATTGACATGAAAGCGGAGTACATCCCGATTAAAAAAGAGGTCAAGCTGGTCGATAAAGACACACTTGAATTCATTGACCAGAAGATATTGAGGACATTTGGGGTGCCGCTTCCAATTCTAATCGGGGATTATACAAAGGCACAATATGAGGCTTTCTATCAGAAGACTATTGAGCCGCTTATCATTTCACTCAGCCAGGTCCTTACGGACAAGCTGTTAAGTGATGGAGAGCGGTCACATGGAAATCTGATAAAGCTCTATCCGAAGGAGCTCATTTTCATGAGCATGTCAGAGACGCTTGAGATGATACGGCTTGTAGGAGACTCAGGTGGATTGTATGAAAATGAGAAAAGAACAGCTCTGGGCTTGATGCCATTAGAAGAATTAAATGGAGTCAGAATGCAGAGTTTGAACTATGCAAACGTAGAGATAGCTGATAAATACCAGCTTGGAAAAGTAGATGGAAAGAAGGAGGCATAAGAGCATGGGTGCAATTTTAAGAACGAGAGCCTTTGATTGTGAAGTCAGGGCGGAGAGCAATGAGAAACACGGCAACTATATCACCGGCCGGGCAATTGTATTTAATATAGTAACCAACCTGGGCTCCTTTGATGAAGTGATAGAGTCTGGTGCACTGGACGAGGCAGACCTGAGAGATGTCAGGATGCTGATTAATCATGATACAAAGATGGTGCCGGTTGCAAGGAGCAGGAACAATAATGCAAATTCAACACTGCAGCTTACAGTAAATGACCAAGGTATGGATATCCGGGCAGACCTTGATACTGAAAATAATCCGGATGCAAAAAAACTCTATTCAGGAGTAAGCCGTGGCGATATCTCAGGGATGTCGTTCATGTTCTACATAAAAGAACAGAAATGGGAGCGGATGGATACAGATCATCCGCTGAGACGAATCTTAAAAATCGAAAGAGTATTAGAAGTCTCAGCAGTTACATTTCCAGCTTACGAGGCTACAGAGCTTTCAGCGAGGGAAGAAAACAGACAGGCGCTGGAGAGCGCAAAGGAAGCACTGGATAGTGCAAGACGCTCACTGGATAGTGAGAAAGCGGAAGTAGAAAGAGCCAGAGCAAAAGCACTTTATAATTTTTAAGGAGGAAAGAAAATGAAGTTATTAGAACTCTTGAAGAAAAGAGAGCAGGAATTAAGAGAAAAGATCAAAGCATCAAATGATGCAGCAGAAATCCGCTCCATGGGAGATGAGCTGAATGCCACCATGGAAGAAATCAGAGCATTGGAAGAGAAGAAGGACCAGCAGCAGAGAGATCAGCAGGGAGAGCCTGACCCGCAGCAGAGAACGGCAACGCCGGACATCCCAGACAATGTACAGTTGAGAAATGGAATTGTGGCATCCTTTAATCAGACACCACAGAGGAGAAATGAAGACCCTACAGACACAATTGAATACCGTACAGCATTCATGAATTATGTGTGTAGAAATGTGCCGATTCCGGCTGAGCTGCGTGAAAATCAGGTGACAACCACAACGGATGCATCTGCTGTTATCCCAAATACAATCTTAAATGAAATCGTTAAGAAATTGTCTACATTTGGAAATATTTACGCAAAAGTAAGAAAGCTCAATGTTAAGGGTGGAGTTTCAATCCCAGTCCTGACATTAAAACCGGAAGCTAAGTGGATTGATGAAACAACCGCAAGTGATACGCAGAAGATTAAAGCGGATGAAAAGATAACCTTCTCCTACTTTGGAGTAGAATGCAAGATTGCGCAGTCCCTGCTTGAAAATATCACCACACTGGACATCTTCCAGGAGCAGTTTGTTGAACTGGCTACAGAGGCAATTGTTAAAGCAATTGAAATTGCTATCTTCAACGGTAATGGAACAACACAGCCGACAGGTATCTTGAAAGATACCAGAGTACCTTCCACAAACGTAATCACCATGACACCGGAAGAGTTCGCATCCTGGGATGGATGGCATAAAAAGGTAAAGGCAAAGATGAAAAAAGCCTACAGAGATGGTGAATTTATCATGGCACAGGGCACATTTGACGGCCACATCGATGGAATGACAGATAAAAACGGTCAGCCAATCGGAAGAATTAACTACGGCTTGAACGGAGAGGAAAACTACCGCTTCATGGGAAAAACCGTAGAGACTGTGGAAGACGAATGCATTGCATCCTGGGATGATGCAAGTGTAGGAGACGTAGTTGCGGTATTTGGAAAACTCTCAGACTACGGCATTAATACGAATATGGAGATGACCATCGTTAAGTGGGTGGATCATGATACGAATGAAATCAAGAATAAATGCATCATGATTCTTGATGGAAAGCTCATCGATCCGAACGGATTCCTCATCATTAAAAAAGGTGAATCCACAGTAAGTGCGTAAGGAGCAATGACATATGGATGATGTCTTAAAAAAAGTCAAGGATATGCTCGGAATCACGGGCGATTATCAGGACAACACCTTACGATTCTACATTGAAGAGGTGCAGGAGTACATGAAGGATGCCGGTATCTCGGAAGAAGTGGTGAACGATAAAGCATCCTTCGGAGTAATCGCAAGAGGTGTATGTGACCTTTGGACATACGGACCGGGCAACCTGTCAAACTACTTCATGCAGCGGGTTATTCAGCTTTGTTATAAGGGGGGAAAAGTAAATGTATCACCAGACAGAGCCATTTAATCATCGCTTAATATTGTGCACACCGACCACCAGAAAGGTGGTTGGTGTGGTACAGAAAGAATTTAAGGAAGCCGGAGAGATTTTCTGTAACTTTAGAACGTTTGGTGGAACAGAGACCACAGTGAACGGGGTGTTTACGGTGGTGGATACGGCAGATGTGACAACCTGGTACCGACCGGATATCACGGCAGGGTGTCAATTTAAGGATGGAACAGATGTCTATGAGGTGCTTGGCACACCGGAGGATATTGAAAAGCGGCATCAGTACATGAAGTTTAAAATCAGGAGGATTGCAGGCGGTGCGTAATAAGGTAGGGCTTCAGTTCGAAGGATGGCAGGAGATGCTTGCCAATCTGGACAAGCTGGGCGGCTCAGATGCCATGAAGAAGGGCGTGGAAGCCGGGCTTACTGCTTCAAAAGAGGCAGTAAATGAGAAACTTGAAAAAGCTATTGAAAAGAGCAATTTGCCGGCACACGGTCGCTTCTCAACCGGAGAAACCAAGAAGTCCATTGATAAAGAGATGAAGGTTGACTGGGAAGGTGGAACTGGGAGCATTAAGGTAGGCTTCGACTTCTCAAAATCCGGACTGGTCAGCATTTTCTTAATGTATGGCACACCAAGCATGAAGCCGGTTAAGGGATTGAAAGCTGCCGTTTATGGCACAAAGACACAGAAAGAAATAGGAGAGCTTCAGGAAGCTGAAATCTCAAAGGTTATTAAAAAAATCATGGAGGGTTAACATGGAGAAAAAGCTGGTTGAAATCATGGAGAAGACAGGATATCCGGTTTATTTGCAGGGGAGCTTACTTCCGGAAGAACCGTATCCGGAGAGCTTCTTCACATACTGGAATGACACATCAGACGGAGACAGCTTTTATGATGATGACGAGAGAAGCATTGTCTGGGAGTTCAGCGTGAACTTTTACTCCACGGATCCTTTACTGATTCAGACACAGCTTGACACTGTGAAAGACCTCTTGAAGAAAGAGGGATTTGTGGTGAGCGGAAAAGGACATTCGCTCGACAGTGGCAAGAAGACACACACAGGAAGAGGCCTTGATGTCTCTTATAAGGAGGTTTAAAAAATGAAATACACAGAATACCGTGGAGTCAAGAGCCTGGTTGCAGCAGAAGTGACCAAGGATGAAGCTGGAGAGCTGACATTTGGCACACCATTTCAGGTTGCCGGTGTAGCAGAATTGAGCAAAGATACTGAGACAGGCTCAGACACACATTACTATGATAACATCCCGGCAATCGCAATCGATTCGACCGGAGCAGACACCGTAAAAATTAATGCATCCGCACTGGATTTGGATGTCTTAGCAAAATTAACCGGTCAGTACTATGACGAGACAACCGGAATGCTGGTGGAAGGAGAAAGAGAAAGTAAATACTATGCAATTGGTTATGTCACTGAAAAGACAGACGGCTCGGTGATTTTTGTATGGAGATTAAAAGGAAAATTTGCAGTTCCGTCCAGCACTCACAAAACGAAGGACAGTGGTACAGATGCAAGCGGTCAGGAGTTGACCTATACCGGAATCAACACCACTCACGTCTTCGAAAAGACCGGAAAGACTGCAAAAGCAGTTGTCGTAAAGGCAGAAACCGTAAAACAGACAGAAGCGAAGTTCTTCGAAACAGTTCAGACACCGGACAGCGTTACGGTTGCAGCGTAAAAACAGACGGGGACACCGAAAAGGTGTCCCTGTTTTTGAAAGGAGAAAAACATGGAATTCAAATTAACAATATATAAAGATGAATCACTCCAGGAAGTGAAGCGGATTGCAGAAGCAGATAGCTTGAAAATCCCATACCGCACTTCCCTTAATTTAATAAATATGCTCGCTTCAATTGACGGAGAAGAGGGAGAGGATGTGCTGGGTGCCATCAGAAGCACACCGGAATGCCTGAATAAGATTCTCAAGGCTACTTTTGGTCTGACAGAAACAGAACTGGATGGCATTAATGCAGCAGAGCTTATTGATGTTATAAAAGGATTAATGACATGGTGCATTGCTCAGCTTAGGGGGATGCACAAGCCAAAAAAACAGTAAGCGGTGGTGTGAAGCTCACATTACCGCAGGCATTTGCAGAGCTGAACCTGTCATTGTGCGGACAGTACAAAGGGATGAATCCGATTGAATTACTGGACTATCCGGCAGAGGACGTTTTTCAGCTTATTAACGACATGATAGACCATAATGACCGGGCAGAAGAAGAAAAGGCGGTAGAAAAAGAAATCCGTGTACCTGCCGGTGATAACTGGTTTTAGGAGGAAAAAATGGCAAGAAAACAGAATGAGACTACGACAAAATTCAAAGTTGATATATCTGAATTAAAGGCAGCCATGCAGGAAGCCAAGCGGCAGATTACGCTTGTAAATTCTGAATTCAAAGCAACCAGTTCTGGAATGGACGATTGGAAAAGCAGTACAGATGGGGTAAGCGCAAAGATTAACTCATTGAACAAAGTTTTGGAGCAGCAGGAGACCATTCTGAAAGCTGAGAAAGAACAGCTTGCACTTACTGAGAAAGAATACGGAGAAAATTCCGTAGCAGCAGAGAATTTAAGAATTAAAATAAATAATCAGCAGGCAACCGTGAACCGTACCAAGAAAGAAATTGCCGATTATGAAAATCAGCTTGAGACACTTCGAACAGCAGAAGAAAATGCCGGAGATAGTGCGCAGGCAGCAGGCAAAGGGTTACAGGATAGCGGAAAAGAAGCAAAGTCAGCGGGTGAAAAGGCAGAGGGAAGTGCAGAAGGCTTCACGGTGCTGAAAGGAACTCTGTCGGAGCTGGCAGCAGATGTCATTAGAAACTTAATTGAAGAATTTAAAGAACTGATGACAGAAACGGAAAGCGCATACAATAAGTTCCAGGCACAGACTGGAGCAAGTACAGAAGAAATGAAGGCATTCAAGGCTGAAATGGATGACCTGTATAACAATGCATATGGAGAAAGCCTGGAAGATATAGGAGACAAAATGGCCTATGTCAAACAGACAACTGGGGAAGTAGACCCAAGCAATATCAGAGATTTAACAGAAAATGCCATAGCATTGGAAGACACCTTTGGCTCTGATTTCAACGAGACAATCCGAGGAGTTAGCAATTTAATGAAACACTTTGGCCTTGATGCACAGACAGCCTTCGATTTGTTTGCAAAAGGAAGTCAGAATGGGCTTGACTACACAAGTGAGCTGGGGGACAACGTTGCAGAATACGGAGGAAACTTTAAGCAGGCAGGATATTCCGCACAAGAGTATTTTCAGCTACTGGAAAATGGAACTAAGGGCGGAGCCTATAACCTCGATAAAGTGAATGATTCCATCAATGAAATCAAGAACAGACTTGGCGACGGAACAATTGGAGATAACCTTGACTTATTCAGTGACAAGACGAAGTATGCATTTAAAAGCTGGTCAGAAGGAAAAGGAACCATGAAGGATGTCATTAATTCCATTGTGGGAGACATCACAAAGTGCACTGATGAGCAAGAAGCATTAAACATGGCAGCTACAGCATTTGGAACAATGGGTGAGGATGCAAACCTTGAAGTGGTGAAGTCTCTGACTACGCTTGGAACGTCATACAATGACGTGAAAGGCACCATGGAAGACCTGAAGGAAATCCGATATGACGACGTGGGAACCAGGTTCAAGGAATTGGGAAGAACTTTAAAAACAGAAATGCTCATTCCGATGGCGGAGAAAGCAATCCCATATTTTGAAAAATTTGGAGATTATGCCATTAAAAATACAGATGATGTGATACGGATTCTGAAAATCCTTGGAATTACTCTTGGCACGGTGTTTGTCATAAATAAAGTGGCTACGTTTGCGAATAGCGTAAAAAGTCTTGCAACAACATTCGGATTATTAAAAGTAGCCACAGATGCTGAGACAACATCACAGCTTGCTCTAAATACTGCTTTCCTTGCGTCACCAACAACATGGCTAGTTGCAGGGGTAGCGGCACTTGCTGGAGGAATAGCCCTGCTCATAAAGAAGGATAAAGAAGCCATGGAAGCTGAGTATGGTCTTTCAGATGCTCAAAAGGAGCGGATAGACCACGTCGATGAGGAATATGAAGCCTATGAGCAGATGATAGAGACCAGAGAAAAAACAATGGCAGGCATTGATTCTGAATATAGCAGACTGCAATCTTTGAAGGATGAACTGAATACATTAATTGATACAAATGGTCAGGTGAAGGCAGGATATGAGGATAGAGCAAACTTCATTGTAAATGAGTTATCTGAGGCTCTTGGAATAGAAAAGGAAGAAGTCTGGGATATCATCGAAGCAAATGGAAAACTTGGAGAAAGCATTGACCAGTTGATTGAAAAAAAGAAAGCAGAAGCTGTATTGGATGCAAGCGAGGGTGATTACGAGGAAGCAATAAAGGGCAGACAGGAAGCCTTGACGGATTATATGGCAGCCCAGGATGATTACCAGAAAGCACTTCATGAGGTGAATATGCTGGAGTATGAGGTAGCTTATAATAAGAAAAATGGATACATACAGGCATGGTATGATTCGCAGGATGCTTTGAAAGTCGCACAAGAGGCGCTGGATGATGAAAGCGATTCGCTGGCGAAGGCAGAGGAGAAGTACATTGGATATCAGAATACGATAAAAAATTATGAAGGGCTTTCTTCTGCAATAATAAGCGGGGACGCAGACAAAATCAGCGACGCAATGATAAGGACGCAGAATAGCTTTATAACGGCAGAAAATGGAACGAAGCAGAGCTTGCAGAATCAGCTCACAAATTTGAAGCAGAACTATACTGACCTGAAAAAAGCAATTGAAGAGAATACTCCGGGAGTAACACAGGAAATGGTTGACCAGGCTAAATACATGGTTGACCAGGCGCAGATTGAGTTAGACAAGTATGCAGCAGGCGCAGGAGAAGCAGGAAGCGAAGGCGCAAGTGCATTTGCAGACGGAATGATATTGCAGAACGAGCTTGTAAGCGGAACAGCGGCAAATACTGCAAATACAGCAAAAGCACAGCTGGATAGCGTAGACACTTATTCCAGTGGAACAAGCCTTGTAGATAAGCTGGCATCCGGCATTCAGAACAATGGAGCAGCATCCTTGGCGGCAGCAGGCACCGCAGGGGCGGCGAAAGACCAGATAGACGGAACTGACACATATTCCAGCGGAACGAGCCTTGTAGATAAGTTGTCAGCCGGAATTCAGGACAACAATGGTGTGGCGAACACAGCCGGAGAAACAGTGGCAGGAAGTGCCGTGGAAGGATTGAAGAGTAAGAATGATGATGCCAAGCAGGCAGGTATTGACTTCCTATTAGGATTTTCGAACTCCATAAATGACGGATGGAGCATTGCCGGACAGGCGGCGGCAAATCTTGCAACGAACACATTGAAGAAGTTCAGAGAAGGACTGGACGAGCATTCGCCATCCAAGAAGACCTATGAAGCTGGAGACTTCTTCGTGGCAGGTTTTAGAAATGCGATTGTAGACAAGACAAAAAATGCTGTCAAGGCAATAAAGAATCTTGCTGCAGATTCGCTCAAGGCATTGAACAGCGAGCTTTCAAATGATATTAACGTGCCGGAAATCAGCGCTACAGCAAACACATTGAAAAAAGCCGGGAGTTGTACCGGTGCAACCACGGAGACAGGAACTGAGCAGAGGACAATTATTCAGAATTTCTACCAGACAAATAACAGCCCGAAGAGCTTGAGCAGGCTTGAAATTTACCGTAACACAAAAAATCTGCTCGGATTTGCAGGAGGACCACAATGATAAGTTTAATTGCAGAAAATGAAAGAGGAGACAGAATCGATTTTTCAAAGAATAAGGACTACACCATATACAAGGTGGATGGAATTACCCCTGTGGAGGCTACAATAGCCTCTACAGCGAATTCTACAGCGGATGGTGCTACAATTAACCGCCGGAGCATCGGATACCGTAATATCGTCATTTACATGACCATTAATGGAGAAATTGAAGAGAACCGCTTGAAACTGTACCGGTACTTTCCAGTAAAAAAAGATGTGCAGCTGCACTTTGAAACGGACAGTAGAGATGTGCTTATTAATGGAGCGGTTGAATTGATAAGCTGTGACATTTTTTCCGCACGGGAAGTGGCACAGATAAGCATCATATGTCCGCAACCGTACTTCCGGGCAGTAAATGACCTGGTAAGTTATTTTTCAGACACAGAAGCACTGTTTGAATTCCCATTTTCCATCGACAAGAATGGAATTGAAATTTCAAGGATTGAAAGGAACATCAGAAAGAGCATCATAAACACCGGAGAGACAGAGACGGGCATCATCATTCAGCTTTATGCCACAGGAGAAGTGGTCAACCCGATTATTTATGATGTAGATGAAAAAACCTATTTGAAACTGAACTACACCATGCAGCAGGACGACGAGATTGTGATTAACACAAATACTGGCCAGAAAGAGATTAAGCTGATTCGTGCCGGTGTAGAGACAAATATCATGGGGCACTTATCGCCGGGCAGCACTTGGCTTCAGGTAGAGCAGGGAGACAATGTTTTTACTTATAATTGTGACAGCGGAAACAGTGACCTCAGAATCACATTCATAACACAGCAGTTATACGGAGGGCTTTAAGATGGAGATACGGGTTCTTGATTTTAATTTTAATCTGCTCGGAACGATAGATACTTATGAAAGCTCAATCTGGAGACCGGAGTATTATGGCGTGGGAGATTTCGAATTGTATCTGAGAGCATCGGAAAAGGCAATAGATCTGTTGAAGAGAGAAAGACTGCTTGTACGGTCCCAGGATGTCCATGTGAACAGCGACGAGACAGAAGTGATTTACAGAAAAGTGATGATTGTACTTAACTTTAATATAGTCACGGATAATGAAAGCGGAGACTACATCACAGTGACCGGAAGAGAATTGAAATACATTCTTCACAAGCGGATCGTGTGGAAGCAGACCAACCTTGCCGGAACCTGTGAAGATGGAATAAGGACATTGGTATTGCAAAATGCCATCAATCCGTCAAATAGCAGTAGGGTCATCCCAAACCTTGTGCTGGGAGACAAAGTGGGAATCACAGACAAGGTGGAAAAGCAGATCACCGGAGACAGCCTCGACCTTGCTATAAAGGATATTTGCACGACTTACGAGATTGGCTGGGATATTTATATTAAAAACAAAAAGATGATATTCGAAGTCTACAAAGGCGAGGACAGGTCGCATGGACAGAGTGAGAGGCCTTTTGTGGAATTCAGTGAGGCTCTGGACAATCTTGTGAATACAAGCTATCAGATGCGGACGGAGGAGTATTCAAACGTGACATTAATCGGTGGAGAGGGAGAAGGAACGGATAGAAAGTATGCATCCGTAGGCAATAGCCTGAAAGGGCTTGAAAGGAATGAAATCTTCACTGATGCAAGAGACATCAGCCAGACAACCACGGATGCGACCATCACGGATGAACAGTACAAGGTGCTGCTCCAGGAACGAGGCAAGGAGAAGCTGGCAGAGCTGAGCATGACAGAAGGCTTTTCCGGAGAGGTGTTAAGCAACAATACATTTACTTATGAGGAAGATTTTTCCATGGGAGACATTGTCACCGTAACAAATAAATACGGAATCAGTAGAAATGCAAGGGTGATCAGCACGATAGAATCGGAATCAAGTACAGGAATCACATTGATTCCACAATTTAATTTATAGGAGGAATAGGATATGTGGAAAAGCGGATTTTTTAACAGCATTAATGGGGACAGAAAGTATGATGCGGAAGAGATGAGTGAGATATTTCAAGGGCTTATCTCGGATGGAGTATATGAAAGCGTCGGCAATAAGCTGGCAGTACGTCCGCAGGATGGCATGACCATTAAGATTGACACCGGAAGAGGCTGGTTTGATAAAAGATGGGTTGACAATAGCTCGGAATACCTTATGACACTGGAGAGCGCAGACGTGACACTGAACCGGTATGGCGCTGTGGTTGTACGGACTGATAGAACGGAGAGCGTCAGAGCATCCGCACCGGTGCTGAAATACGGAGCGTATGCCACAAGCCCGAAAAAGCCGGAAATGACACGGACAGAGGAAGTCAAGGAGTATTGCCTTGCCTATATTTATATTAAGGCTGGAGCGACACAGATTACAGCAGCAGACATCGAAGATACAAGAGGAGACACAGAACTGTGCGGATGGGTAACAGGTCTGATTGAGCAATTGTCCACAACAACATTGTTTGAGCAGTGGACACAGATTTTTTCAGACTGGTTCGCCGGATTGCAGGATATCATTGACACTGATGTCGAGACCAAGCTGGTCAATGCACTTCCACAGGCAGTCACAGTGACACTGCCAGTGGATGGATGGTCTGCATCAGAGGGCAAATATCTGAATACAGTCACGGTGCCGATTATGAATGAGACGAAGAGCGTTATCACTTATGTGAACAAGGACACCATGGCAGACTATGTGGCAGCAGGCATTACCTGCAAGGAGCAGGGGCAGAATTCATTGACGTTTGAAGCAACTGCCAAGCCTACTGCCGAGATAAAGGTTGACATCCTGCATATGGGAGTTTAAGCTGAAAGAGAAAAGCAGAATATGCATACCGTACTTCCAAGGAAAATGGGGTTCGACTGCGTTACCGTCAAGTCCACTAAAGCTGAACAAGTCGAACTCTGTATATGATATTATCGTATACAGGAATATGTTTGGTTTGGTGTATCGAAGAAAATAAAAGTAACGGCATTGTATGGTTGCGAAAGTGATATATAATGCCGTTATTTTTAAGATATAATGCGGATTTGAATTTGACAAA